>JAABUI010000829.1_pt1 | contig 20189 bp, 27 predicted proteins | sample 5559111 | NCBI WGS metagenome assembly JAABUI01 (sample SAMN10711870, study PRJNA513365) | rock metagenome | isolation source: Antarctica rocks | place: Antarctica: Victoria Land, Buttleship Promontory
GCCCGGAGCTTCCGGTCAGTCCTACCATAACATGCTTTCGTAAATCTCTGATAATAGTCAAAGGTATGATCCTAGACGCAGCCTTTATGAGCAGTTTGCAGGGCAGAATCCAGGGATCAACCAGACTATTTTCGTCAGTCAGCTATCATCCAACTTCGATCGCTACTGACCGATACTTAGAGCGGAAGCATGCATGACTACTCCTCCTTCTCCTCCAGCACTTCAAGACCCAGTCCCGCCGTCGAGATTCCGCAGAATGGGTCCTCGCTGCAGATACCCGATTATGGCGGTCTTCGTCCCGACCGACATAGGCACTCGCCACAACCTTCTGCGTCTCACTTTTTCAGCCGCACCCTGTTCGAAGGCAGTCCAGCATATAAGCGAAGGCGAGTGAGATCACGCCAGGGCACCTCTCCATCGGTGATCGACGAAAATGGGATAGTCCAGAGACGAGGGAGTCCGATGCCAGAGTCATATACATCTGACATGCGGTCTGTGACTACTTCACCGAGATTGCACCCACACGTATTCCGCAAGGTCTCCGGTAAGTTTCCTTGTTACGGGTCATCGTCATCGCATATTGCTGACCTCATCAGGCGAGCATGACCTCGGACGCAGCAGTCCTGCGCTGGTCAAGCGAGAGCGCGATTCGTCCTCGCAGCTCCCCGACGGTCCCGATGGCCTCAATGATGACGATCGAGTCTACCAATGTTCCTTTGACTTCTGCCGGCGGAAGTTCAAGCGGCTTGAGCACCTCAAGCGGCACCTTCGAACGCATACTCAGGAAAAGCCGTTCGATTGCTCGAAGTGTGCCCGCTCGTTCAGTCGACAGGACAATCTTGTTCAGCATCTTCGAACGCATGAGAAGGCAGAGGAGGAGGAGGGGTATGAGGTACAGGAGTATCGCTGGGCGACGGCTTCTCCAGTCGGAGGTGGATATCCTAAGTGCGCCGTAATCATCTACGCCAAACCTCGATTGATCTAGCCTTAGTCATTCCAATCACCGGCCTTTCCACAACAGTATCTCTGCACCGAATATGCAAATGCCCCCTCCTTCGTTGCCCGTCGTCTCCCGCCCTTCTACCGTCCCGCCCGACTGGCCATCGATCGCTCCTCCCGCCGACCTCAAAATCCCTTACGAAGACTCCCCCCTCGCTCCATCCCAGATGCGACGATATCGCTCAGCCACACCGTCGGTCATCACCTACAACCCCGTTCCCATGCCGCCACCGCCTCCCACGTCCTGGAATGGAGGTTATGACTACTGGATCCCGACGCCGAGCTACGATGTGGGCGGTTTGATGCCGCCGCCGGTCGGCGCGGGATATGGAGGGGAGATGATACAGTTGCCATACGGTGTCGAGGCGGGGGGATATGACCCACCGGCTGGAGGGGCATGAGGGCAGTCGGGCCAAAAAGAGGTATTTATCGAGGAACCGGGAACGGAATACCTTAGGAATTGGTATCCTTTGAAGGGGGTATCTCGGGCCTGGGTCACGTATTGATACACTGTCTTACGTTTTATCATCTTCGTCGCATCTGCATGCTATTGCAGCGATGATCATCCCATGTGCACGAAAACAAAGCATTGAAAGGTTTGCATGATACTTGATACCTTGTATCAGGAAGGCAGCCAGACATACGATCTATTTTGAATCAAGTACGAAGGCTATAGAAGGACCAAGCTACTAGATAGGATTGGACCAAGTTTGGTAAGTTTTGTTTGGCCATCCCTGTTCAATCATCCCTCCTCTCCCTATCATCCTCGCCCCTGTCATCCGCGACCTCCCTCTCCCTACTGACACTGCCATTGCCGTTACTGTTCCCGTTCTTCTCCTTGTCCCTGACAGGCGAGGCGCTCCTCCTCTCATCTCTCTCTCTGTCGGCGCGACGAGGCGAGAGCGAGCGGCGGCGGTCGTCGGTTCTGTCACGGTCGTCCCGTCGTGGTGGGGAATGGCGGTCACGACGATCATCGCGGTCGCGGTCATCACGTCGACCAGAGTCTCGGCGGTCACCGCCATAGCTGACCAAGAGGTCAGTCAAGCAATAAGCAATTGGAGAAGGACGAGTTTACCCGTCATGCCTCCATGCTGCCGATGGCGGACGCTTCGCCCACTGGACAGCGATCCGGCGTCCGTCTATGGAGCGGCCATGCCTGTCGAAGTGTCAGTATCTGTGATTGAACACATTGATTGCTCACATGTCATAGTACGCCTCCTCCGCATCCCCTTCGCGGCGGAACTCGATAAAGGCGAACGCTGTTGATCGGGCGGGTGAGCAATTATTCGATCGGGTATCGTCCCATCGTCGGGATCGCTCGAATCGCTCGAACGAGAAAACGGGTACGGGTCTAGGCACGCCTCGGATCGAAGAAGGAAGGTTACTCGACTCGACTCGTCCGATCCGACCAGCTCGCAGCTGATCAGACTATCGACTCGCAATCGAGCCCTTTGTCCATATCGAGATTGGCTCTTCCTCGTGCTTGTCACACGAGACGGGGTAACGGGGATTGCGCGAAGGGTAGACTTGACTCACGAGCCGAGGTGGGCGACTTGAGCGCGGGGATATCGCATCGGATGAGACGACCGTAACGCTCGAAGTCGTAGGCGAGGTCTTTGGCGCGGATGTTTCCGGAGAAGCCGGAGACGTAGAGGACGCTGGGTTAGGTCAGCGGGTCAGCATGGCGGATGAGAGGGGTAGACGGCGCTTACGTCCTGTTCTGTAACACCGCACGGTCGGCCATCAGAATGGATCAGGATGAGTAACGTACCATCTTATAGTATCAAATGGGTTGTGAGATTGTGGATAAGTGTGAAGAGACGAGGTGGAGCGAGTCGAGGGGAAAAAGTGGGTGACGCCAAAGAAAGTCTTGCTTCTTCGGCGTTGTCGGTGATTTACCAGCTCGAGCCAGAGAGGCTCTTTCATTTTTGAGGTTTTTTATTGCTCAGGGCAGGAAAACTCCTGAAGCTAGTCAGCGGATCCCCCCGGTCCCGGGGCGATGGCCGAGATCCGAGCTTGTTTGTGTGGGAGAAAGGAGTTGTCTCAAATGGCCGAAGGCCGTAGGCCGTTCAACTCGTCGATGATTTATCCATCACAAAGGTCTCAGACATCCTTTGTCAAGGAACCCTGGTGTTATCCCTCTCTTCGTCGTCCTTCATACCTCGTTCGTTATCTTAATTCTTCAGTTGACGCGCATCGCAGAAATTTGACACGGGCTGTCGTAAATCGGCGGCCGAGACGGGACTCGTCACGCGGCGATCACACAAATCAACACACGTTTGATACCGGCTCTGTCGGTCCCTAACCAAATTTTACAAGCCGAGGACGAGCTCGCATCGATCACCTCTTCGACTGTCAGGCCGCAGCCATGGGCGGCTCATCATAGTCATCGAGATTGAAGACTTGGAAATCAGCTTGGTCGGGATTGAAATTCGGCAGCGGAGGTGGTACGACGCGAATTGCTGCGGCTTGGCGCTCTGTCCATCTGTCCGACCTACCACTCGACTCGCAACAATCACGATCCTTTCTTCTCCCATTGGTCCTATCAACATCACTCACCCGTGCATGATCACGGTTACGCACCCCTCAGGTGGTATCTGTGATATGCCTTCCTTTCTTCCCAGCCTAAACGAGCTCAGAGGTTTCGCAATCAGCCTTAACCCCATCAACGTATTTTCCTCCCCAGAACCGTCGCCAGAATCGGCAACCCCGACACCCACTGCTACCGCTGGTCCGGGACCTTCTACTCTCGTCAACTCAGCCAGCCTCAACAGTTTCACCCGCCCGGCCCTGAGACCCGCACTTTCGTCAGCATCCCATTCCTTGGAAGATGGCGCAACAGCACGACGGAGGAGCACTGTCTCCAACGTGGTGATTGCAGTTCCGGAAAAGGTGGACGATGGGCTAGCGCAGGACAGACCGAAAGGAAAGAGGAGGGATAGGCCGTTGAGCGTGATTAGTGGGACGGCAGAGAGTACTGTGGAGACTAGACGGCGAAAGAAGGTGCCCTGGGATGTGAGTGCGACCTCCTCTGGCTATCAATGACCATCTTGCCCGTCGCTCAGCTGATCAGTCACACGCCGTTTAGACCTATATCGTCGTCAAACCACCTCCAACTACCTCAAAGAACCCTCTCAACCTTCAAATCCAACTCCTCGTCAAGCCCGATCCCCGAACCCCCGACCGCTCAGCATCCTATCTATCCACTTCCACACGCAGTGCCTCCATATCCACCGACATCACCACTTTATCCCCCTCTCCCCAGAACCTCGAACGCCCGTCTATCGAACCGAAGTCTCCGACGGTCGACGTCGCGCCATCTTCCGACGAGGCGGTTGTTACACTATCCGATTCCCCACCGATCCCCCCGTCCTCAGGAGCTGCAAACTTGAAGAGGAGCTCGTCGGTGAAGTCGAGTGGCTCACTGGATAGCTCATCGGCGAGTACGGCATCGGGCTTTGGTGGAGGGCAGAAGAGGAGGGTGGAGCCGATGTTCAACCTGGCTGTGCACAGTGTCATGCAGTCCACGATAGTAACCGACGCTGCGACGGATGCCAAGGTGGCCAAGGTGAGTGGCGCATCCAGCTTTACCGCAAACACAGAAAGCTGACGCCTTGCAGTTCCTCAAACGCACTCTTGACATCGCTGGCGTCGGTGTTCTCGAACCCTCTGAAGTCTGGCACCCCACATCCCACATGGCATCCACCACAAATCTTTTCACCTCCAGCTCCAATTCGGATGACGGACACCTGCCCGCAGGTCGATCGGGCCGTCCTCACTCTATCGTCTCTTCCCTCACCTCCCCTCTTTCACCGACCTCGACACGTACCGACTCCCAAGACCGCTCGAGCTTCGATACGAAGAAGCCGAGTCTTGATCTGCGACGGCTCAATCCTGCCGGGATGATGGGACTCGAGGGGGACGGCGGCGGGAAGACGAAGCAGTTCTTCGGGAAGATTTTCAAGAAGAAGGCGCCGCAGGAACTTGATGCGCCACAACCAGCGCTGGGAAGGAGGATCTCTCCGACGCCATCGTACAACTCGATGGAGAGTACGCTTCCTCCGCCCAATCCCGGTATGAACGGTCATCATCCAGTACTTCATGTAAAGGCACCTTCGACGGCAAGCGCTTCCATAACGACGGAACATCCGCACGGTAGCTACGCGGTCGGTCACCCCACATTCGGCACCGCGCCACTTATCGTCCATCGCCGTTCATCCGGTACCATCGTCACCTCCGAGGGCGCAGTCACCGGCCTTACCGGTCCTATCAGTCTCGGGCTCTCTCTCTCCAACTCCTCCGCCATCTCCGCAGACCGAGCCACCGCATTACCAATGCTCCCGTCCACAAAACCTGTCGGTTACACGTGGACAGTCCGGAAGTGGGCCAAGAAGAACACGGACGGATGGGCGGCGCACCTCGTTGCGGCTGCTGCTGCCGGATTGGAGATGGTGAATGGCGCGTTCACCGGCGAGGCCGATGACGAGGTGGTATTTGAGTGGGTCAAGATGCGGGCGCCATTCGGTGCTGCGGGATCCAGCCTCATGCGGCGGTACTCGGCTGCCGGGACCATCGCCTCCAATCGAGCTCGGTCCCGCTCTCGTGGAGGTTCCACCCTCGTTCCGAATGGTCATACCGAATCCCCTTCACCACCTCGAGCACCGGTCAGTCTTGCACCGCCAAAACGAGCCGATTCACCCTTACCACCCAGCTCACCTCTGCCCTCACCAAAGCTCGACTCTCGTCCCGAGCCCGTCCGACGCGTCTCCGCCTCCACCTCGCCTGCATCCAAAGCCGAATCCGCATCTGAGACCGAGCTCATCGCCGAGGAAGGCGATGATTCCGATCCGGAGGACTCGGAGACGCCGTGGGCATGCTCAATTTGGGTGAAAAAGACGGGTCATCGACAACTCCTTGGGACCCTCACCCCTGCACCACACCACCCGAAAGTCATTGGCGTCCTCAAGATCCCCATGGGCCTGGACCCGGTCGCTTTGACGGATGTGCAAGGGACGGGGGCGCGACAGCAGGAGATGGCGAGCAAGGTGCGAGAGGAGGTGTCTTTGGCGGAAGAGAATCTGAAGGATGTGGTGTGTGTCACGGCGATGTGGTTGGTCGCGAGGGAGGAGTTTGGCGGTTTGGGCAAGAAGAGGAAGGTGTGAGGCAAGGATTTGGAAGGGGGACAGGATGATTATGGGTTCGGCAAGGGAAGGGAGGAGGTTTGAGAAGGGGAAGGAGTGTGCATTTTCTTCGCATGGGTTTCCTAGAGTATCATAGCATTGTATGTCTTGTACATATGGTCTTGATGAAAGTCGCATGACATTTTACCCGCCATGAAGTACGACATGCCATGTTCTGGAACGCGTCCAGCGATCCCAGGAGTCGTGACTTTCACTAATTTCCTCCGATTACATACCTAAGGATGACATTTCGACTGAAGCCGTCGAGGCTCGGATCTTCACTCCCGGGCGTTAGACCGGTCTCCACCTCGTCGGCTCTCCCTCAGATACCCGTCATCCGCTCCATGGCCCAATTGCGAAAATGGCGACAAGCAGCTCGAGAAAGGAGGTTGGAGGTGGGGGTGGTACCTACTGTCTGTTCTCCTGCCGAGATATCTCCTGTGGACTGATGATGGCATAGATGGGAGCGTTGCATGACGGTCATCTCAATCTCGGTAGATCTATTCTCTCCTCTCTTCTTTGTTGCTCTCCGTCCCCATCAACTGTCTCTCGCCCTTCCTTCAGTGGTCCTCTGTCCGATTTTCGTCTCCCATAGCCTTCTCCTATCCGATTGTCGAGCTGACGTACCCAGTCCGGACATCCCTCCGACGCCACTCCTTAACGGTGATGACCCTCTTCATCAACCCCATGCAAGTGCGTCCTCCTTCCTTTGTTCTCTTGCCCCACCCGAGCTGATCGTCGAGTAGTTCGCACCGACCGAGGACCTCTCACGCTACCCCCGGGACTTCGAGCGGGATCTCGACCTCCTCCGTCCACTCCTCGCATCCCCTCCCTCCTCCCCGATCACCTCAACCACTCCCACGTCCACGCTACCAGCTCACCGCTCCGTCCGAGGCCTTGCAGTATCCATAAACGACCTCCAACCTGCACCACTTCCGGGTCCAAATCTTGGACGAGATCCAGGGGAGAGTTCGAACCCACTGATCGTCTTCGCCCCTCCATCCGAGGAGATCTACCCCCTCCAAGGCGAACTCCAAGATCTAGGCCGACATAAGGGCGTGACTGTGGACGTAAAGGGGTACGGAGAGGTTATGGAGGGGACGTCGAGGCGTGCGTTGTGGACCGACCCTGGCCTATGAACGAGATGGAAGGAGCTGATGGATGGGTAGCGCAGTTCTTCAAGGGTGTGGCTACGGTCTGTGCCAAGCTGTTCAATGCTGTCGAGGTGGGTTCGACCGTCACCTCGGGTCGCCATGACGAAGCTGAAGAGAAAGTAGCCGGACCACGCGTATTTCGGACAGAAGGATATTCAACAAGCACTCCTCCTCCGTATCAGTGCCTTCATCTGGCTGCTTTGGAGAAGCAGTGCTGATCCATTGACAGTGCTCACCGACCTCCTCCTCGCCCACCCCCTGCCCAAGAACCTACATATCATCCCTACCACCCGCGACCCGCACACCCACCTCGCTCTCTCGAGCCGCAACGTTCACCTCTCCCCATCCGAGCTAGCCGTCGCGCCCGTGCTCTACCGTGCTCTCTCCGCCGCTCGGGAGACTTGGCAAAGAGGCGGAACCACGGGAGAGGACATGATCGCCTCTGCCACCCAGGTGGTGCTGGACACACAGCAGGAACTCAAAGATGATCTGAGTGGGGTGGAGTTGCGGATGGATTACTTCGAGGTATTTGATAAGAGCACGTTTGAGCCGGTGAGAGGGGATGTGAAGGAGGGACGGGAGATGGTCATGGCAGGAGCGGTTTGGGTCGGGGGGACGAGGTTGATTGATAATCTCTTACTTGGGTGGGAGGTGGGCTAGGCATGAAACACGGATCTCGTTATTCCGGAGAGCCGCATCGAGCAGACGGACGGGATACTAGCTGGACAGGAAGACCTGCAGTGGCGTGCTCGCTCGACGACTATGGGTCCCACTGCCAATCTCCATGCCATCCTGCCACCAGAGAGGCTTTCCGACGGAAGTTCTTTGCTTGATTCCCTCCCTATCTCCCTCACGGGATCTCTCTCTCTCTTCCGCTCCCACCTCATGTCCCTCGACATCGACTGGTCCCTCCTCTCCCCCTTCCCCTCCTCCTCCTCCTCCTCTCCCTCTTCCTCATCTTCGAGCCTACACTCCCTCTCCACAACTCTCATCGACCTCCTCAACCGCCAACTCGCAACGACCTCCCGACCCTCCTTCATAGGTCCCATCAGCGTAACATCCTTCGACTTCGGCTCCACCGGTCCCGACATCGAGATCCGAGATATCGGAGACGTATGGCGTGCGTTTGATGAAGGGGATGATGAGGCTGAGGAGGTGTCGGTCGGGGGAGGTGGAGTGTCTTCTGGGCTGGATGCGGATGGGTATGAGATGGTTTCGCCGGGGGAAGCGAGGGAGGGGGAGTGGTATGGGGATGAGGGCAGTGTTTACTCTGGGAGAGGATCGGTGGCGGCTGTGGGTATTGGCGTGGGGAGGCCGAAGTTGGGACGGGATTACCTATTCTCTGGACATGGACATGGAGGTGGACACGGATATGGACAGGGATCCGAGGTACCGCTCTCCCCCTCAGTCCACCCACACCCACACCCACACCCACACCCTTCACCCAACCCCTCAACCCCGACCCGATCCGGACGGCCAAATGACGACCCCCAAGCCGCCGGTCAGCCCCTCCCCTCGCTCCAACTCCACCTCCACCTGACCCACACCTCCGACCTTCACCTAACCCTGCTCACATCCCTTCAAGTCAACTATCCTTCCCCTTTGTTCATGTCCCTCCCCCTCAAACTCATCGTCACCGGTCTCACCCTCTCTGCGGACCTCATCCTCGCCTACTCCTCGGACAAACACCGGGTTCACCTGTGCGTGGTGGATGAGGCGGAGGATGGTGGTGGGGTGGGGATGAGGTTGTTGCCGAATTTACAGATTGAGAGTGAGATTGGACATGCGGATGCGCATGTGCTTAGGAACGTGGGGAAGGTCGAGAGGTTTATCGCGGATGTGGTGAGGAAGACTTTGGTGGATGAGTTGGTGTTTCCAAACTTCCATACTATCGCTCTGTGACAGATCACTTGCACCTGCACAACCTGATCTTCATGTACCGCATATCCGTGCACAAGATACCATGCATGATGAGCTGTTGTTATTGGGCACGAACCTCCGATGAAAGGCTGGTTCGTGGTGCTGCGTCACCGCCGACGCATCTTCCCCTGCCCAGCTTTCGGCTTCGCCGCTCGCCCCTCTTGCCCTCTGCCAGGCGCTCTCGGTATCTTCCGCTCTCGATTCCGGTTCTTTACGTTCTGATTTCTGGTTCAGCTTAAAAGGTCCGGAACCGAGGTGAAAGGCACCCACCGCAGTGGTGTAGAAGTTCTTGGGCTTCTGCTTATTGGTCGTCATACGCTGCTGCTTCTTCAACCGATCCGAAGCTTCGACACTCAACACCGGCACAGCTGATGGGTGCTGTTAAACGGTGGTGTATAGGCAGGACGAAAAGACTCACGCTTCGCCTTCTTCTTCGGAGGAGCTCCTTCTTCATCTTCTTCGTCTTCGTCGTTGTCGTCGTCGTCGTCGTCGTCGTCCTCATCCCGCTCCCCATCCTCTTCCTCATCCTCTCCTTCGTTCACCTCATCCTCGTCTCCCGCAGCGTTCGTTTCTCCAACCGTCTTCCTGACCGGCGATCCCTTCGAAGGTCCCGCTTCTCCCGGGAAGATATCTTCCCAAGCGAATTCTCCATTCTGCTCCTTCTGCTCTTCTCCAGCAGCCCCCTCCTTATCAACCTCCTCGACCTCGTCACCCTCCGATATCCCATCATCCTCCTCATCAATCGCGTCCTCCTCCACTTGCTCCCTCCTCGCATCATCTCCCGAGAACTTGGTCATTACCGGAATCTTGCTGATGGGCTGCTCGACACCCTTGACCCTCTTCTCCCCCAACACCTCACCCAATGCCCTCTCTTGCTCCTCCATCACCTCCCTCGTCTCGCCCGTTACCTCGGTCACCGGATCCTCATTCTCCGCTGTCGGCTTGGCAGGCGGCTGGACGAAAAACGGGATCTTCCCGCGTATCCAGTCGTTCAACACCATCTTCGCTGCAGCCTCCTGATCCGGCTCGCCCCCTTTCAGAAGCTTACCAGACTTCTTCGCGATCGCAGAGAGAAGGATGGTCGCACCGCTCTCCCCTTCCCATCCGCCTTCTCGATGACCAAGCCCATATGTCCGCTCGACATACCCCATCCGCACCCGCTCGAGCAAAGCAGGGATATGTTCTGCAGGCGTGGCGAGATTCTCCACCCGTACCACACCCTTCAACACCGTATCGGTATCCGAGTCCTTCGCAGAGACCGGTACGACTCCAGGACAGTCAATCAGGTATATCCGCCTCATCAGGGTGATGTACTGCCAAATCTTGGTTTCGCCGGGGATAGGAGCGACGGTGCAGACTTTTTTCTTCTTGAGAGTGTTGATGATGCTGGATTTCCCGACGTTGGGGTACCCGATGAAGCCCACAGAAATCTGTTTCTTGTCGGAGTGGAGCACGGAGAACTGTCGGAGAAGCTGGATGAGAGCGCCTTTGCCGAATGAGTTGTTTATCGAGGCGTGGAAGGCGATTGTCGGAGCGGAAAGGGAAAGGTGCTTCACCCATCGAGCCTAAAAATGTCAGCTCTACCGCCAGCAACGAGAAAGCCAAGTCAAGTGGGAAGGATGTTCGACCATCAACTAAGAGATCCGAGCTGAGGATCGGCTTGAGCCACCCGGACCTCAACTCAATTCAGGCCACCATCGCAACCCCCTCTGCCCCAAGCCAGCGACCAAGACGGACGACCAGCCGGACCCTCTCGACCTCAAGACGAGGAGAAGGTGGCGCAGATGACGGGGGAAGCGCGCGCTCTCCCACTCTCGTAACAGTCCGGATGCGTAGGGGATGCCGAAGCGCGCCTCCGGTCTTGACTGGAGTGTGGGATGGGAAGGTGGAGGAAGGAGCGAGTCGCATATCCGAAAACGAGGACCAGATGACTCACCGTAGCCCAAGTCGGAACGAGGTCGACCTTATTCAGCACGTAGACCAGATGCTTGTGCGCCTTCTCCTTCCGCAAGTACTCGACGACCGGCTTACACCGTGTTCCGAGCGGATCTCGAGCATCGAGAACATGGATGACGACGTCAGACGAGTCGAGCACCTTGTACAGCTCTCCCCAAATTCGGCGAGAAGTGCCTTTGGCATAGATCGGTTCACGGGCGGTGGAGGTGGTAGGATGGTATACTTCAGAATCGGCCGTAATTGCTGAGACTATGGGCCCCCATTAGCAAATCCAAATGTGGACAAATTTCCAGACGGCTCCACATATGGGCGGCAATCTGGGCAGCCTCATAAAACGATGGCTTAGACTCACCGTCGGCGTCTGGTATTGCGGTGGCAGTAGAAGAATCTCCTAGCTCTTCGATGCTGCCGATATCCAATCGTGGTCGTTTTCGCTGGGCCTTGGGACCGAAAGTATTTCCGAAAGGCTCAGTTTCGACGATATGGGATCGCTGCAACCCATCAGCACCCCTCATTTACGGAACAAGGTAGTTCACCTTGCCGCCGGACTTTGACTCATCCTCAAGCAGCCCCATGGGCAGCTTATTCCGTCTCAACAACACAGAGTAGGGATCCGCCCGTTGCGCGCTCAAAGCTGTTCTGAAGTGGTCCAAGGCTGTTTGGGAGATGACTCTCGTATTCCCTGCGGGAGCGTCAGCTCCTAAATCGATGAGAAAGGGATGACCCACCGAACCACCGTCGATCAGGTTTCACCCTTCCAGGAGGTGCATCCTTCTCCCCCTTCTGAAACGCAGCAGCCTCGACAATCTTCCCATCCCTATCCCGCACCGCCTTCCCGCCATTCAGCATTTTCGCCTTCGCCGCCTTCTTCGCATCGCGGTAGAAGTTCTCCCCTGGGATACATATCAGTTTCGGATCAACGGATCAGGTGTGTGCAGCGGACCTTTAACTTTCTTCAGGTTGAACTCGCCAGAGCTCTTCGGCTTGGGTTTGGCAGAAGCTTGCGCTTTTCGATCATGATTCTTGCCCTTCGCCATCTTTCCAGTGTTCCTACTGCCGAAGATATTCTTGGCGATCCTGAAGGTCTTGCCTTGCCAGCGGGAGTATATTCAGACCCAAGCGTATGTGGTCCGTTTATTATGACCGATATCTGCGATCGTCTTTGACCGGTGAATTGGTCAAAGGTCGTCCGTGTAAGATTCCTCCGTCCAATATCAAGCTCAGATCCCCACAGATTGTCGGGCGAGAAGATGAGGCCAAAAAAGACAGGCATGACCTGAGAGAAGAAAGGGTCCCGTGACTTTGCGAGGTTATTGTCTTACGTAACGCTCGAATCCCTCGCTCTTGCTATCGGGACAAGGTTTATTTCGCCCTGGATTGCCTGATCTGCATTGTCGGCTCGTGAGCGACTGCCTGTAGCCATCTGAAATACCGATACGGATCTATCACTGAGGATATCCTAATGACATCGTACGGAGATTACATCATCCTAGTGATCAGAAATCTTATCTTTGCGATCCATCCTGTGCTCCGCTCTTTGATATTTCGGCCTTCATGCTTCAGCCTCGCGTCGCTCGCTGCTGACAATAGTCTTACCCCATCTTCTTCGCACGGGATTGACGGGCCCTATCGATGGTGTCGGAATGACTCGACTTTGGCCATCACCGGCTTCGAATGTTGCGATTCGGTTTGGGGTGGAGATGCTGTATGTCCAGACAGGGACTATGATCGGACGAATGTGGTCATACTTGACCTTGCGTGCTTCTCGCTCAAAAGTGCTGGCGATCGCTGACGAAGGCCAAGTCAAGGGCCATTGTGTATTCCGCTGGGGTAAATCGATACAGCCACTCCTCCATGATCCTCTGTCGCACGGATTGGCCGATGGCAAGGGATGCGTTCGACATCAGGTCTCGGGAATGGGTAATATTCAATGACAGACTTTCTTGATCTAGACGGCTGGCTTCAATCGCCTTGAGTTCGGTATAGATCAGTGACTGCTACATCGTGACTGGTCATCTTCCAACTGACTCCATCCATCAGTGTTTGAACCGTGCCATCTACAGGCCATCAACGATATCTCGCAAGGATCGCTTCACCTCCAAGCGAGATCCGGGACATGCCCAAGATCGAAGGTAGTTTCCAACCGCTCCCACGGGACCACCCGGGGTCTCGCACCTGCCTCATCGCCTCTTCCAGATCCTCAGCACAGAATCCCAACTGACCGCCTGACCGACTCTCAGCTTCCTGGAGCTGCACCGCCCGAATCTCTGATTGAGCATGAATTCGCCTCGACCGTTTGAAGCGCACGACCTGAATGAGTAGCTTAAAGGTGATGATTTTGTTGTACTCCGTTTTGAAACAGGATTAGTCTAACCTTGTTCACGAATCAGTCGAGTCATGGGAGCTCTTGCCGCCTTCGTGTGTTTAAGAAGACGTTTAAGCAGTAGTCGGATGGCTGCCATCCGAACCCTCGCGTTAAGGCCATTCCTCGTTGTCGGTCTTGTCTGACGTCGGCTTTTCATTGAACACAAGTCGCCGCATTGGTCAAAGATGGGATCTTCGTTGTTCGCTGCTGGCGAGAGATCGGAGCGCCAGGCGAACCTGCTTGTCAATGGGCAGTAGCCTCCGGAAACCAATTGGATGTGTGCATCGTTGACTTGCTAGATCCGCTCAGTCAAGGATCACCATACCCCTGCACTGCTCTACGCGGCCGATTCGGAACTAAAATGGGTCTTCAGCAACTCTCTCTCGATGAGATCGCAGGAAAGCCTCACCGGGGAAGGTGGTAGGGATCCGTTCGGTAGGCTTCCAGCCTAAAGATCTTCGAATGGGGGGAACGACAATGACCATCACCGGACCTATTCGCCTGTAAGCACATGTACTTCAGGACTAGCTATCATCCATTGATCTTGGATCTCGGAGTCGGATGGCTGGAGCTAGACGTACCGACCATGCCGACGATGAGGGAGTAGAATACGACAGGGGATTCATGTGCGGATCGTTGCTTTGAGCCGGTCAGCGTGATAACCAGTCGTCCCAAAAGGATGGTAGCTCACGAAGTATCTGTAGACGCCGGACATTCTAGCTGTCCCGCTTGCGCCTGGGCATTAATGATGCCTCGCCCAATCCGAAAGTCCCACCATAGGATAGACAATATGACGTGGCTATGATAAGGTAAATCAGTCACGTGCTTCTCATATTATTGAGCGATTCCTGTAAGCTGGGAACTTTGGACATTGCCATGTCAACCTCGACTCCGCTCAAACGCGAGGCCTCTGGGCCAGCATCGAGTGGTATCGACGGCGGGGAAGAACCGGAGCAGCCTATGGCAAACAACGATGGCGGGTTTGAAATGGTGCTCAGTAGGGAGGAGAAGCGGAAGCAGAGGAAGGTGGACAAGCAGCGACCTCAGTTTCAGTTCGATACCTCTTACTTCCGGGGTGGGAAGAAGATCGGGATCGCTGTGAGTTGGCATTCCCTGGGGTTGGATGTTCAAGCTGACGAGGTGTCTAGCATATACGGGATCTGATACTTTACATTGTCGCGGATGCTCAACGGCCAGGATGGATCGTACCCGAAGTGAGCTTTACCCTGCTCTCAAAGTACCAGCTGATGCGATCAGCATAAGGCTCAAATCACCCATACCATCATCTTGTTCATCCCCGGTCTCCTTCCTGAACATATTGGTCTCCCTCCGATCCCCATCGCTGCGACTCTTCCATTCTCCACCAACCCGACTCACGGGAAGCAAGAGGATTTTCCGCCTAATCGAGTGCCGGTGATCAGACAGCTTTTCACCTATGGTTGTCCTACACGAGCGCCGGGAGATCACCGACGGCTGCACTCCGTCACCGGAACGTTGCTGTCCAGTCCTTTGCCAGACGCGGTACGGAAGAAGCGGGAGGAGGAGAGTCGGAAAGTTGCAAGTAAGTATCTTAGCCATGCCTTCTCTTGCCCGTTTGCTTCTCGCATTTGGACCGTCGCCGAGACTGATGGTAGGATAGGACTCGCAAAGTCAGACTCGTCACCTTTGACCTATATCCTCTCCCCACATCAGATTATCGACAATGATTATCGATTACCATCCTATGTCTCTCCATCGTCTCCATCGGACGAGCTCGCCATACCTCGAACGAATGGCACCGACACCTCAGAGGATGGGCCGTCGCTCTCCGATCGGCCCGCAGCAATAATCGAGCCCGAATTTGTGGTACCTCCCAGCACAATTTCGATGACAGCGAACGGAAGGCCGAATGTTCAAGTCGACAGGCAGAGGGGAAATGTCAATGGCCATGAGGGTTGGGTCGAGACACCGAAGGCGGAGGGTCCGCCTCCGGACGGGCTGTACCCGGTGCTGGCTATCGACTGCGAGATGGTAAGTTCGCTGTTGAGGACGCGATCCAACTGATCGGGATTGATAGGTCTTGTCGGAGGACGGGCAAGAGCTTGCTCGGGTTTCCGTCATCGACTATCAGTCTGGGGTGAATGTCTTCGATGAACTGGTCAAGCCTCCCAAACCAGTCGCAGATTATCGAACGCAGTATGTGGATCCTTCTCGACTGATCTCGACTGAACTTCAGCTCATCGTGTTAGATGGTCTGGGATGACCGCGTGCAAACTTTCCAAAGCCGGCCACACCCTCGCCTCAATCCAACAAGCCCTGTCTTCCGGTCCCTCCCCATTGATCACCCCGCACACGATCCTCCTTGGTCACTCCCTTGAATGCGATCTCGCAGCTCTACGAATACGACATCCGCTCTGCATCGATACAGCCCTCTTATTCTCGCATCCCCGCGGACCTCCATACAAACCTGGACTGAAATGGTTGGCGCAGAGATGGCTCGGAAAGGACATTCAGGGTGGGGAGAAAGGCCATGATTCGGAGGAGGATGCTAGGACTTGCGTGGAGCTATTGAAGATGAAGATGGCGAATGGTACGTACCGAGCGTGTCCAAGATTGAGATCACCCCTGACGAGGCCAAGGACCCGACTTCGGAACCTTTCTCGATAACTCCGAACCCATTTTTGAGCGGATGAACCGGTTTCACGCTGTTTCGGCCAGACCGGGTAGAACATCAGCGGTCTGCGATTACTTCAACCCTGGCGCTGGTTATGGCGCTAAGGCTACCACAGCAACCAAGTGCAGCAATGATGAGGAAGTCGTCGAAGCCATCTGCGCTCAGGTGGAGGGACACGATTTGGTGTTTGGGAGATTGATGGAGCTGTCCAATGTACAAGGATGTGGGCAAGATAATGACACAACTCCGTGGACCCGCTGATGTGTCGTTTCGCCTCGCAGGGAACGGCGATCACAAACCGAGCGAACCCCTACCGCTGCCTTCCGACGAGACCAGCTCCCCTCCTTCCCCTTCTTCATCAACCGATGCTGCCCTCGACCGCCTCAACACCCGCCTTACCACCATCCATGCTTCCTTACCCGCCCACTCCGCGCTCATCATCCTCACCGGCCACTCTAGCCCGCTGCCCATGCTCGAAATGACAGCAAAGCGTCAAAAGTGGGAGAGATTGGTCAAGACACTGGGCGGAACGGAGGGGGTCCCGAAGGAGGAGAGGTGGTTGAGCGAGGATGATCGGAAGCTCGAGGAGGCTGTTTATGTAGCGAGGGGGGGGATGTCGTTCTTCTGCGTCAAGGGAAGGGATACGGCAGTACCAACGGACTAGGAGTCAACGAAGAGAGACGGCGGGATGGGGTCTGCGCACCAGGGAAAAATTGGCTCCTGGAAGGCGGGGCGGGCGGTAAGCATTGGATGCGGAATGCTTGGGAGGGAATGGCGATGCAAGCAAGGGAGGGAGGGATACGGGAGATGATGGGAGCGAGACTTGAATGTGGGGTTTCAAGGAGGCAGAGGAAGAACAGGAGACGTCAAATACCCATAGCATATAATTCCCACCTTCGTGCCTCATGATCTCTATCGCCCAAAACCTGATGGAGTGCCGGGTTATCTAATCTAGGGAAACACAAGCGGACCCTTCCGGTGAGCTGCCGCTGTTTAGAAGTGAGACTGTGCCTATATTTCTCTGAGCTCCATAACCTCAACGCATCAGATGGGTTTACTCGATAGGGAACGTCCTTTGCACTAGGCTGTCACTGTCATGCCCTCCGAGAAAGGTCAGTCTCTCTACTCATCAGTGCTCGAGACTGACCTCCCTCAGTGGAATGCCCAATCTGCGGTCGCCCCGTCCCCGACACCGACATCAACCTCCACCTTGACCTCCAATGTCCAGGTCAAGCGGGACCATCTAGTACCTCGACACCGAGCAGGAGACCAGCCCCTCCCATCCGTCTCACTTCGGCAAGAGCCAAGCTCAAGTCGGAACCTTCCGGCGACGAGGAAATTGAGCTACCTGGTCCGAGCGGGCTCAAGCGAGGTGCTTCCTACTCGGTCAATGGGAATGAGAAGAAACCTAAGCTAAACCCTCTGCTTGCCAACCAGCCGTCAGTACTTAGCCTACTGTTCCCTCCTTGTCCCAGAAGTTAATATATATTGGGACTCGGCTAGTCTGGCAGAACGCTCCCGGCCGACCAGCTTGTCAACATATATGGGTCAAGCAGACCTCGTCGGCCCTGGAAGTCTGCTCAGGGCCAGGATCGAAGCTGGTGAAGGCGTGGGGAGCTGCATCCTCTGGGGTCCACCGGGATGCGGGAAGACGTAAGCTGCTCTTGGAAAGTTTCTCAAACCGACGCTGAACTCGGTGCAAGCACGCTAGCCCGGCTGATGGCAAGAACCGCGGATGCAGATTTCAAGGAGCTTTCCGCTACTATGTGGGAGATTGGAATGATTTCGTCTATGACGAGCTGAATCGTGGGGTAGTGCAGGGACAGCCGATGTGCGGCAGGTGTTTGAGCAGGCGAAGAATGGTCTGAAGCTCACGGGGAGGTATGTTACGGTCCCAGACAGCTGATCCCGGTGGAGGGTCATGTTGACTGGGTCACATTCAGGAAGACGATCCTCATGGTCGACGAGATTCATCGATTCAACAAATCGCAGCAAGATCTCTTCCTCCCCTATGTCGAGAACGGCTGGGTCCAGCTCATAGGAGCGACGACCGAGAACCCGTCTTTCAAGCTGAACGGCGCGCTCCTCAGCCGATGCCAGTTAGTGCTCTCTCTTGTATCTCGACCTAGCTTAGCGCGGATACTCGCCAGAGTCTTCACCCTATCCTCCCACACCCCCGAATCCCTCCAGAAGATTCTTGAGAACGCCCTCGCCTCCGTACCACCGCCCATACCCCATCTCCCGCCCGACCTCCTTCCCTTCCTAGCAGACGTGGCAGACGGAGACGCCCGACAAGCGCTCAATGGTCTCGAGCTAGCCCTGAAAGTCTGCAAGGAGCCCCACCAAACCCACGTCAACGGTAACGGCGAGGTGGAACCGCCGGACCGATCGAAACGGGATTCGGATCTCATGGACGCTGTCCGTCGGGGACTGCGGAAAGGTTACGACCGATCGGGAGAAGAGCGATACGATATGATCTCGGCACTGCACAAGTGTTTGAGGGGATCGGATGGGTCGGCGGCGATGTATTGGCTCGCTAGGATGATTACTGGGGGTGAGGACGCGCTGTATATTGCTCGGAGACTCGTGGTGGTTGCGAGTGAGGACGTCGGTCTGGGCGATAATCACGCTTTGCCCCTTGTACGTTACCCTCAAAGCTGTCTCTCGAGCCCAATTGATGGGCCGGCCAGGCGATGGCAACCTACCAGGCTTGCCAGGTCATTGGTCTTCCCGAATGCCGGATCAACCTCGCTGTGCGCTCTCGTCCTTCCGCTGCCCCTCAGTGGCTGATAGTTTGATGACAGCATTGCGTCGCATATCTCGCAGAAGCTCCGAAATCCACTCGCTCGTACACCGCTTACGCCCGCGTCAGTCCCCATCCCTCGTTCGAAGTTGGACAAGCTGATCTGTGACATCCAGGCAGAAGCGCTAGCGAAATCCCCGCCGTTGCCAGGAGTACCGCTCCAGATCCGGAACGCTCCTACGAAGCTTATGAAGAAGCTGGGGTACGGAAAGGAGTACTCATACAATCCCAGATTCGCGCATCCGGTGCATAACGTGAGTGAATACTTCGCTTCTTTCAAGCTGGTTGTCGTTCTCGAATGGACATCGACCTGTATCGCAGTCAGCGCCGCACTTTCGAGGTCTCTTCAGTTCCCTCCCCTCACATAGCTTTCAATCCGCTACACATGATTCAAGTGTCTGATACAGGAATATCTCCCTCCCACACTACTTCGACAATCGTCACACTCCGCCAATCCCGACAAGCATATCTTGAAATCATCGGACGTGGAAGCCAAGGGAAAGGAGTGGGATGAAGGTCGGCTGGCGGACTGGGAACGGGATGTTCAAGGAGGTAGCCCTTGGGAGGGTCGTGATCCGGCGAGATCGAATGCAAGTCTCAGGGAAGAGCGCGATGGGGATGAAGAATCACACAGAGCTTAACACGGTTCCGGATAGATACCTCGCACTGGAGACCCTGCTGTGAATGATCATGCTCATGAACACATGCTTATGACCTCATAGCTTCTTCCCTTTCTGGATTTGCAGTTGGCCGTCTGATCAGAAATGGTACCTTCCGGTAAGACACGCATCCGTTTCATCATCATAATGGCTCTTTCGTCAATGAAGGGAGCGGAGAAGACATGTGTTACTCAGCCAGGACCTCCTCAATGATTCTGTTGATCGTCTCCTTCCTCCCTCCCAGACCTACACCGAACTCCACCTCCAACTGCTTCCTCACCCCCTTCTTCGTCAAATGATCGAGATCGGCTCCCTCACATATCCGCCGGACGGAGATCACCAGCTGAGCATCGGTGATCCCCACCTCCTCTAATCTCACTGGGCCACTATCAATGGAGACTTCCGGGAGGAAGCTCGATGCTGGTCGGGAAGCCGGTTGAGGTTGCGGCACTAGGGAATAGGCCGAAGCACGATGATCAAGCTGTGGCGGAAGCTGGGCA
>JAABUI010000830.1_pt1 | contig 20186 bp, 17 predicted proteins | sample 5559111 | NCBI WGS metagenome assembly JAABUI01 (sample SAMN10711870, study PRJNA513365) | rock metagenome | isolation source: Antarctica rocks | place: Antarctica: Victoria Land, Buttleship Promontory
CTCGGCCAAACTCCAACTTTTGCCTGTGGACCCACCTGGCGAACGTAACTGGACCCTCAGACAGTTCACCTAACGCATCTCCGAGAGCATTCTGGGCTTCAGAACGCTCTCGAAGATGCGTTGGGGGACCGGCGATACTCCTGCCGTGGCCGCGATCAAGATCGGCTACGCCCGGGTCTCGACCGACGGACAGGACCTCACCGCGCAGCGGCAGGCCCTCGCCGCCCTCGGCGTGCAGCCCGACCGCATCTACGTCGACCACGGCATCACCGGCACCCACCGCCAGCGCCCCGGCCTGCGCGAGGCCCTCGCCGCCTGCCGGCCCGGCGACACCCTCGTGGTCACCAAACTCGACCGGCTCGCCCGCTCCGTCCCCGACGCCCGCGACATCATCGACGAACTCACCGCTCGCGGCGTGCGCCTGGACCTCGGCGGTTCGGTCCACGACCCCAACCGACCCCACCGACCCGATCGGCCGGCTGCTGTTCACCGTCCTGTCGATGATCGCCGAGTTCGAGGCCGACCTCGCCCGGGCCCGCACCCGTGAGGGCATGGCTATCGCCAAGGCCAAGGGCCGGCTGCGCGGCAAGCAGCCCAAGCTCAAGCCCGCCCGCGAAGCCCAGCTCGTCGCGCTGTGGCACGCCGGCAACCACACCACCCTCGAGCTCGCCGAGATGTTCGACGTCGCCCGCTCCACCGTCTACCGCGCCATCCAACGCGCAGGACCCGCACCCGCCACCGCACCTGCCCCGGCTCCAACCACCGCCGGGTGAGCACGCACGCCTTCGTCGACGACGAGCAAGCGGCACGGCCTGCTCATCGCCGCCGAGGTGGTCCAGCTCGCGACCTCGCACCGGTGTCCGGGGCGACGCCCGCCCGCATCAGCTCCAGGACCTTGCTGTCGAGCTGCTCGGCCTGCTGCTGAGCGTCGAGGTAGTCCTGCTGGCTCCAGTCCTTGGTGGGCTCCCGGTTAGCGTCGGGGTTCCCAGCGGAAGCGGCGGACGGCGAGCAGGGATGCGGCCGTGCCCCATAGCGCCAGGACGGCGATGTCGTTCCAGGCGAAGCCGCGTGCGGGACCGTGGGGTAGCCGGGGGTCGAAGGCGGTGAAGACGGCCTGGTTGAAGTGCCGCACGGGCAAGGTGTCGGCGATGCGGGCGAGCACAGAGCCCGCCGGGACGGGGAAGAACGTTCCTGACAGGAACACCACGGGAAAGAACACCGCGTTGACGATCGCGGGAGCGGCATCGGCGTTGTGTACCAGCGTGGACACCAACACCCCGATGCCGCAGAACGTTGCCGCACCGACGAACAAGGCCACCAACAGGGCCAGCCAGTGCCCTGGGAAGACCACGCCGTACACCGTGATCCCCAACGCAGACGTCAACACGGTGATGAGCACCGCGACCACGACGGAATTGCCGATCAGCCCGGTGATGAGCGCCCAGGACGGCAGCGGGGTGGACCGCAGGCGTTTGAGCTCACCGCTCTGGCGGTGCAGCGACAGGGTGATCGCCAGCTGCGTATAGGTAGCTGACATAACCCCGAACGCAATGATCGCCGGGACGTAGAACTGGTTGTAGGCCAAGCCGCCCAGAACCGTCAACCCGCCGTTCAGCGAAGCGAAGATCACCAAGAAAACCAGTGGGAACACGAAGGTGAAGAACGCACTGGCCGGGTTGCGCCAGTACGCCTTCTGCTCATACCGGACCTGGTGCGCGACCAGCGCGGCGGGCCTCACGCCGCATCACCGGTCAGTTGCAGGTAGACATCCTCCAGCGACGGTCGGTCCACCACCAGGCCAGGCAAAGGCGTGCCCTGCTCCAGTGACCAACTCGTGAGCAGGTGCAGGGTTCGCACCGCGTCGGCGGTGGCGACCGCGATCAGGTCACCGGCGCGGGTCAGTACGTCGCCCGCAGCGACCGGGGGCAGCAGCCCGGCCGGCAGCGTGAACCGCACGATCGCCGGGGCGTCGTCCCGACCGTTCAGAGACCCCGGCGGCCCTTCAGCCACCACGCGGCCGGCTGCGACGACGCGCACCCGGTCCGCGAGCGCCTCAGCCTCGTCCAGGTAGTGCGTGGTCAGCACCACGGTGGTGCCCTCGTCGCGCAGCGCCCGCACCGCGTCCCACGCCCCGTGCCGGGCGCCCGGATCGAAACCGGTCGTGGGTTCGTCCAGGAACAGCAGCGCTGGACGACCCACAATCCCCAGCGCCAGATCCAGCCGGCGCTGCTGCCCACCGGAGAGCTTGTTGACCCGCACATCGGCCTTGTCTTGCAGCCCCATCAGCGCCACCACCTCCGCCACCCCCCGCGGGCGGTCGTAGTACCCCGCGGTACGCGCCACCGCCTCCCGCACAGTCAGGAACGGCGTGACCGCGATGTCCTGCAGCACCACACCAACGGACTGCCGCAGCGCCCGATCAGCGGGATCCCGGCCCAACACCCGGACACCCCCGGCACTGGGCGTCCGGTAGCCCTCGCAGACCTCCAACACCGACGTCTTACCGGCACCGTTCGGCCCCAGCAGCCCGAGCACCTCCCCGGCCGCAACCGAGAAACTCACCCCCCGCACCGCCTCCACATCGCCATAGCGAACATGCAAGTCCTGCACCTCAAGCGCCGTCACCGACCCATCCTGGCCCAGCCCGCGGCAAGATGCATCGAAAGCCATTGCCCGCCCGCCCGGGCGACGGCGCCGGTCGGCCGCCTGTCCCGCCCCGCGTCGAGTCAAGAGACGTGGTGTGCGACGTCCTCGTCGGCGTGCGTGTCGTGAGGACGTAGAAGACGGCCACTGCTTGATCCTTCAGAAGACCTCGCACCGTCGCCCTGAAGGAGAACCACGCGATGACCGCCGCACCCAGTATTGAGGTTGCTCTGCCGTGGCGAAGCACATCGACCGGGCCGAGCCGGACCTGCTTCGGGTGTAGCTGAAGACGTTCGCCGAGGCGCTGATGGGCGCCGAGGTCGACGCGATCTGCGGGCCCGGCGCCGCGGTGGGGCCCAGGGCGCGGTAGATCGAGGTGCGGCTCACGCCCAGCACCGTGCCGATCTGCTCGACCGTCAGCTCGCGCTCGTCGTACATCTTGCGGGCCTGCCGGCGCTGCTCCGCCGACAGCTCCGACGGCCGGCCGCCGACCCGACCGCGGGCCCGCGCCGCACTCAGCCCCTCCACCGTCCGGTCCCGGATGATCTCCCGCTCGAACTGGGCCAGCGCCCCAAACAAGTGGAACACCAACCTGCCGCCCGCCGCTGTCGTGTCGATGCTCTCCCGCAACAACCGGAACCCCACCCCCGCTCGTCCAGCCCGGTCACCACCTCGATCAAGTGCCGCAGCGACCGGCCCAGCCGGTCCAGCCGCCACACCACCAGCGTGTCCCCGGCCGCAGCTGCTCCAGCACCTCATCCAACAGCGGTCGACGGTCCAACGCCCACGACGCCCGGTCGGTCCAGACCTTCCAACACCCCGCCGCGGTCAGCTCGTCAGCCTGCAGGTCCAAGTCTGCTCGGTGGTCGACACTCGCGCGTCCCCGAGCAGGTGCGACCCATCCGGACCGTACCGCAAACGTCCGGCCCGCCCGATCACGTGACGTAGGAACCGGACACCAGTTGCGCTACAGGAGCAGTCACCGAGGGCACGCTCACAGGCGCGTCGCTACGCCAGCGATCGAAGTTGCTGTTGGACCGGCCCAGAAACGAGCCGTTCGAACCCCTCGGTACCTACTGTAGAAACACGACAATCAAAGTCCCACTGCTCGGGTGCTAACGCACTCGTCCTGCTGCCGGAAGCCCTGGCGTCCTTGCCGGCTGCTGCTGCTATGTCCCGAAGACAAGCGGTCACTGGCTCGCCGGCCGTGAGTATTCATAGCCCATAGAGTGACCGCTCGCGCCGTTCCACCCTTCTCGCTCCGAACGTCCGAACGTTCGACGTTCCCAGTGCCATGCTCGGGCAGATGTCCACCGATCCGCGGTCCCGACGCCCCGCCGCGGAGCTCTACGAGCAGGCGCAGCGCACCGACGACCCGGCGACACGGGGACGATTGCTCGAGGACGTGCTGCTGCGGCTGTTCGAGACGGCGCACTTCGACGTCGAGAAGAACGCCGGGGCTGCCGCCCCCCGGCAGACCGATCTCGTCGCTCGGTATGGTCAACACGTCTACCTCGTCGAGGCCAAATGGACCAGGCGCCCGGCCGGGATCCCCGAGGTCGACGCGCTGCGCGCCCGCCTGGGTCGGGCCGCACGCGGCGCAACCGGGGTGCTCGTGTCAATCGCAGGCTTCGCCGCCGGCGTAGCCGAGGAGGTCCAGCACCACCGGCAGCAGCCCCTCCTCCTACTCTCAGTGCTTGAGCTTGAACGCCTCGTTCATGGCGGCGAGGGCCTGCGGGACCTCCTTCGGCGCAAGGACGACGCCCTCGCGCTTTCAGGCCAGGTCCTTGTCGCCTCGGGCGACCCGCCCGTGCCGGCCGCGACCGGCGGCGCAAGGACTGGCGTATGGCGACGCGGAGCGCCCACAATTGTCGAGCCATCGGGACGCACCGTCCCGTGGATGTGTGCGACCGGCTCATTCGACGTGTGGCTCCCGGCCCTGCGGCTGCCGGACCCGGACTGGCTGTGGCCCGCCCACACCGGCTCCGTGTACACCAGAGCGGCCGTCCGCGACCGGGGGCCTCGGACCGTCCACCGCGTCGTCGACGAGCTCGACCGCGTCGGCTGGCTCGACTCGGACTGCTCATGGGCGCTGCGCCAGGCGGGCGCCAACTGGTTCGGCTTCGGGGCCGCGGGGCTGATCGCAGCTCTCGACAACTGGACGGACCGGTACGCCGCATGGGGAGGAGCGGCGCATCACACCGAGGAGCTGGCAGTTACGGGCCAGACTGACGGAGGTGGCATCTGGGTTCTGGAGGCCGACATCGGCGCCGGGAGGCCGCGCTGGGTGAGGTCCTGCGATCTCAGCGCCGTCCTGGAGGGCTGGCCGCTCGACGCCGAGCCGTTGCGGCGGCTCATGCGGGCCGTCGGCGCCAACGAGCCGCAGGTCCTCCGGACCTTGACGTCGCGGGTGATCGCGACCGACTGGCTGCCGCGCGACGAACCGTCGGTGCTGGACGTGCGAGCGCGGATCGTCGTGCGGGAGACTGTCCCCGATGGATCCGACGAGGATTGGGTCGTGGGCGTGATCGCGCGGCATCCCGGCGTCCCGCGCACCGCTGAGGAGATCGAGAGGTCGCCCTGGCGCGCGTGGACCCGCGATAACGACCTGCTGCCCGTCGCCCTCCGATCTTGGCACCAGCACGACACCGTCGACCGGACCTACGCGCTCCTGCGGTCGGAGTGGAGCGAGCTCCCCGGGTCCGTTCCTGGCGTGCTCGTCGCTGACTGGGACTGAGGGTCACGTAAGTGCCCATCTGTGACGTCTCAATAAGCGAAGGACCTGCGGGGCGAGCTCCGGAAGTCGGTCGGTTCGCGACACACTGCGTGTAAGTGGTCATATAACTCCCGTCGGCCCATGCGCTGAGCCAAGCGGCAGGACTCGCAAGGGGAATCGCGGATCGCGCTGCACGCGCAGACGTTGCAGCGACGGGTCGTCGCTTCAGGCGCAACGGTGACCACGAACCTTGCCGCGCGTGACCGGGCTCATGTTCGCTCGATTCAACGCGGAACGACCGACGCGACCGCTCATGCCGATGTGCGGACGTGTGTCGGAAGCCGGGTTGCAGAAGCCCGACGTCCTGCTGGCACCTGTTGAGCAGCACCGGCAGCATGCAGCGCCGACGTCCAGCCGCCGCAGATCGACGCCCTCCGAAAGCCTGTAGCGATGTGCCGCGGATCGACACATGCTGGTGTGCTGCGCCGCGACCGGTGGCAGCGAAGGTGAGGTCTTAGGCATGAAGCGGATCGCGCCATACCGGAGTTCGCGGCGGCGCAGCACGGGACCTGCCGACTCGGGGGAGTTGTTCCGCGGCGGGACGTCACTGCGGCCGATGGTGGTCCTCGTCGATGCCGATCTGATCGACGCACCCGCGACCGGTCGGGACACGCGCAGCCGCAGCCAGGAGCTACTCGCCGAGCTCCTTGGCCTCGAGACCCTTGTTGTCCACCGGTACGCCGATGCGGGTCCGCGCCTGGGCACCCCGACGGTCTCGAACGGCGTATGGCGGGTCTTCCCCGGCTGGGCGGTTGTCTCGGAGAAGCGAGACGGGGTCTGGGGGGTCGTCTCCGGCAATGGTGATCAGTGGACGGAATCGGGGGTCATTGGTAACGCGGTCGAGGTAGCAGAGCGTGATACGAGTACTAGTGCGTACGCGGATCTGGAATCGGCGGATGCCGCCGCGCGGCGAGCGGCTGACGGTCTGGCCGCTCAAGTCGCTGGTCAGGCACTCGAAGCCGACGTCTTCATCACAGAACGGGGCTACCTACACGAAGCGACGTGGCGCGTCGCCGGGGACACAACCGTATACGGCGTCGATGACGCGCTCGCGCTCATCGGCCTGTATCTGCGGACGCAGGGACTGTTCCACATCGCTCAGCGCTACAAGTTCAACCGAGGGCTTTTTGCATGGGTGGCGACGCGGGAGCTACTGCCGAGCGCCTGGCGCTGGTTCAGCGCAGTGGTCCGATCCGGATCGGCGTCGGGTGACGAGAGGCTGATGATCCTGGCGGGGTCGCTTCTGCAGCGGTTCGAGCGAGCGCTTGTTGGCCGCGACGCGATTCTGATCGCGCTGAACCAGCAGCAGGACAACGACATCCGCGACGACGCGCTGACCGCGCTGGACGACGTCAGCTACCGACTTATGGGGGCGTTCGACGTTCTGGCACGGGTCGCACACCGCGTCTGCGGCCTGTCGAGCAGGGAACGAAGTGCAGGCTGGCAGAACGCCGGCTGGCTCGCCGAGCTCGCCGCTGTCGCACCAGATCTGGCAGACGTGCTGCACCCGGGCAAGCAAGGGACCAAGGTTCTAACAATCCTGCGCCTACTGAGGAACACGATCCACGGCGAGGCGCTCCAGGGCCTGCACGTCCAGATGTCAGGGAAGCCGGATCGGTCCCTCGTCGGCCTCAACAGCGACGACGAGGCCGAGATCCTCGAGGCGATGGATGCGCTCGGCGGCCGCGCCCGGTGGGGCGTCGAGGAGTTGTTGCCTGGTCGCGTCCACGTTGACCCGGGTGTCGTGGTCGAGGAGCTCTTCGGCGAGGTGATCCCGCTGTTGAACGCTCTGATGGACCTAACGCCGGTCGAGTCGCTTCCGGGTATGAGCCTGACGGAGGATGATCTGGTTCCACCTGTCGATATTGCCGGACCTTTCAGCGAGCCGTGCCGCTTCAGCATCCGCAAGCAATACGGTTTTTGAGCCGGCAGCGTCTCGATCGAGCGCTGGGCTGCCCTCTCATCCGCTCATGCCGCGAGCCGCTACCGCCCATGAGCGGACGTAGGCTGCCCCGGCATCGTGTTGGGCGAACGGGGAGCTTGAGCGACCAGCCCGAGGCGATGGCTACTCCGCAGGACGGCGTGGTGGTGCAGCCACTGGGTGTCGGGAGCTGGTCCGCCAGCCCTTACGGCCGGCGAGTTCGCCGTTGCGAGACCGGCCGAGGGGCGCGAGCGTGGTGGCGATCTTGGTGCGAACGCCGTCGGTTGGCCCGCTGTGGCACGCCGCGACCGTCCAACTCTGAGCCACCGTGCTCCACTTGTGGGCACGCCGCTGCTGAGGGCTGTCAGCGGTTGCGCTTCGGCATCGGGCCGGCCTGATAGCCGTCGAGCTCGGGGCTGACGTCGAAGGCGTACGTGTACGCCTGGTAAAGCCGCGGGACGATGAGCAGAACAAGGAGCAGCAGCCAGGCCGCCAGTCCAAGCGCCACGGCTGCAGCTACGCCGCCGACCGCGCCGGCGCTGAGGCTGGTAGCCGTTCCGAGCGTTCCCGCCAGCAGGACCGCGGCATAGACGGCCATGAGGACGTGGGCGGTCGTCTCGTCAAGGGCATCGAGGGCGACCCGGCGCACTTCGAGCTCATCGGTGATCTTGCCGCGGAGCGTGGCGAGCTGCCCGAACGAGGCAAGGAGGGTGCCGGCCAGCAGGGACGCGCCGGCCAACAGAACCCCAGCCTGCTGGAGCTTGGCGTCCAGCAGGAAGGCGAGCACGGCGGTGAGGATGGGCATCCCGTAGACCGCCGCCCGCGCGAAAGTGTCAGGCGCCCCGGTCGGATGCCTCGTCAGCCCGCGCAGGTGAGCCCGCCAGACTGCGGTGGGACTGAGCCGCATGTCCCCTCCAGCGCCGACCGGACCACTAGGGCCAGGGTAGGTCGAGGTCCGACAGTTTGGAGATCCCCTCCACAACCTCACGCGCCTGTCGCAGCACCCGCGCCTCCGTCGCCGCTCCCGGCCCCAGCCGATACGTGAAGATGTCCTTCGCGAGGTCAGGGCGCAACTGCTGGCCGGACGTGTCCTCCGCGCTGGCCTTGATGTAGCCGTCGTTGAAGTCCACGTCGGCGAGAGCGGGGTCGAGGATTGCGGCAAGCTGCTTCGCCCCCTCGCGCGTGGACAGGGGATTGCTCCTGCGCTCGAACCACCTCATGGCAGTGCTGGCTGCCGTGCGCTTCGCATAGGAACTCTTCAGCTTGGACTGGATCTTGAATGGCTCGACCGTGGTCGACCGGTCCGGCTGCTCCTCGTGGCGCAGCAGCACGATCTCGTCCATCGACTCCTCGTCCAACAGGGCCCGCATGTGCTCCGGATCGGCCACACCGGTCAGCCCCAGGCGCCAGTGCGAATCAGGGGCCCGCTCCGCTCGCGAGGCAGCCTGCAACCAGCGCTGCAGCATGTTCTCCCCGCTGGCGCGGCCGACGCTCTCTGCCACCAGCAGCCCCGTGAGCCCGTCCGCCGGCAGCAGGAACCACGCGCGCTGAGCGTTGAGGACGGCATGGTCGCTGACGTCGACGTCCGGGTCTTCTCGACGCCGCGACACGGCGAGGGCGTAGGAGCCGACCGACCCCGAGCGGTACCTGATGCGCACCCGGGTGCCGTGGCGGCCCATCTTCTCGACCTCGAAGAGGAGGACCGAGGACTCCTCCTCGTCTCCCTCCGCCTCCTCCGGTTCGCCAGCCGTCAGGAAGTGGTTCAAGCTCGGCAACTGATCGAACTTCTCGCCGAGCAGGTACTTGCCCACGATCCGCTCGAGGTGGTCGGCGTAGTGCTCGTCCTTCAGGGCGAAGGGCTGGGGGTCCCGCTTCTGCCCTCGGAAGAGCTGCACCTCGTACAGCCTGAAGCCGTGGGAGCGCGCCATGCCCTTCGACTCCCCTGATCTCGACCAATGCTCAGGAGGCAAGGTATGCGGTGTCGGTGACACCGGGCGGAGGACGGGCTGAGCGGTCAGGCGGAGGAGCGCGTAGCGGCTGTGGTGACGAGCGCCGCTCCAGACGCCCGCCCCGCCGCCTCCGGCGCAGCGCTGGTGCCCAGCCCCTCCTCCCACAGTCCGAGGTTCACGAAGGCCGCCCAGCAGTCGGCGCCGTCGAGGGACACCGCAGCGTCGGTTAGCAAGGCGATGCAGACCGCGTGCAGGACTGGCCCCACTGCGGCGGCGCCGGGACTCGACTCGCTGGTCGGCACCGGCTACCGGCACCAGTACCGGCACCTCGGCGAGCGCGGCGAGCTGCTCGATGCTCCGCACGCTAGTCAGCCGTCCCGCTGGATCGCGACGCTGGACGGGGTTGGAAGGTCCGCTCACCCCGACCGACCGGGGGGGATCTTCACGACGCAGAGGGTGTTGACGACTCGCGACGCTGCTCGAGGGTCAGCCGCTCCCACACGTCTTGCCCGTAGGGACCAGGATCTCCGTGAGCAGCGGCGAGACCACCTTCGGCCTCGAGCGCTTCTCGGCGGCCTCGATTCGGGCAAGCGGAACGCCGCCCTGCCGAAGCGGCCCGGGCGCCTGAGCACGCACGGCCCACCGGTGCTGAGTGACGTCCGCTCATGCCGCGAGTCGCGCTGGGGCTTGGTCGCGCACCGGCAGAAGCGGCGGCTCACGGTGCTGCTCAGCGGGTCCGCGGACGCTCGCGGGCGGGCGGGCGATGCCGCGCGAACTCCGCATGGGCCGTCGTCGGTCGCGGCAGTTCGTCTGAGGGGAGCCCTATCCTCAGAAGTGCGATGACGGAGCCGAGAACAAGCCCGACTGCGCCGGCGAACACTCCCGAGGCCACTGGCGGTGTCGGCACCGTCTTGGAGTTCGAGTTCTCCGCGCTCGCCCTCGCGGCGCTGATCCTTCACGAGCCGCTGATGGGCCTCGGTGCGCCGTGGATCCCGTCGGCGGTCGCTGCGCAGCAGGAGGCGTCGAGCCCGGTAGACGACATCGTCGTCACCGCCGACGCTCGCGGCGACCGGATGACCTACTACGTCGCGTCGCGTCGCTCGCCGGTAATCGGACCGAGCAGCGGCGACACGGTCAAGATGTTCGCCGACTTCCTCGGGCTCTTGCGCGAGCGCGTTGGCTCGTTCACGGACGGCTCCGCGCTGATCGGGCTCGCCGTGGCCGGGCCACACACTGCCGTGACCGAGGTCGACAGGCTCGCGGCGATCGCGGCCGAGCAGCACGACCCGACAGCGTTCCGAGCGGCGGTCGCCGTACGGTCCGGACAGCTCCGGACCCGGTTGAGGCTTGTCGACGAGATTCTCGACAAGGCCGCCAACCGGCTCGCATGGCCGGACGCCGTGCGCCGCGAGCAGGACTGGTCCTGGTTTCTTCTCCGCAGCCTGCGCGTCGCGCAGCCGCGGCTCGAGCGCGACGGGCCGGATCTCGCGTATGTCGTCGGGCGTCTGGGCGGGCTCGTCGGCACCGACGACGCGATGACATGCTGGCAGCGCCTCTGCAAGATCGCGCAGACGGTCGCAGGCACTGCCGGCGCAGTTGACGAGGCGACCGTTCGCAGGCAGCTGCGCGGCCACGTGCGGGTCGCGTCCGCGCCCGCGCTGGCCGACGCGCGCGCTGTTCTCGACGCACGCGAGGCCGACCTGCGCGCCCGCACGCGCGGGCTGTTGGTCGGACCGAGCGGTGGCCAGTGGCGCGAGCTGACGCTGGAGCGCCGCGACGCGCGCCAGGCCCTCGCCGAGCGGCTCGCGACGGTCGGCGCGGCCGGCGGGGCGCTCGTCGTGCGCGGGGAGCCGAACGTCGGCAAGTCGACGCTCGTTCTGCACGCCGTCGACGATGTCCGCACCGCAGGCGGCGCCGTGACCGCGCTGAGCCTGCGCGACCTACGCGGGCAGCTGACCGCGCTGGAGGGCCAGCTGCGGATCCCGCTGTGGCGCGTGCTCGCGGGGTCCGCCGTCGCGCCGGAAAGGCTGCTGGTGCTGGACGGTTCGGAGGCGGTCCAGGAGGGAGCCGCCGATGTGTTCACCGCCGTCGTGTCCGCTGGGGTCGACGCCGGTCTCGGCGTCGTCACCGTGTGCAGGGATGACGCTGCCGCGGCGGTGAGCGCGCGGCTGGCCGAAGCGGCAGCGCGGGAGCCGCACGAGTTCGTGGTCAAGTCGTTGGAGGACGACGACGTCGACGCCGTGCTGTCCGGGTTCGACGCGCTGGCCCGGCTGCGAGATCGGCGTTCTCGGTGGCTGCTTGGACGCGTCGGGCTGGCCGCGATGCTGTTGCGCGGCGGCATGGAGCTCCAAGCGGGACCGCTCGCCGAAGCGGACGTGTTCGACGCGTGCTGGCGCGGGTGGGTGCGCCGACGCGAGCAGGCGGCCCCCGGCGAGCCCACGCCGGACGAGCGCGAGCGCGCAATGCTCGCAATCGCGCGCCGTGAACTCGGCACGCACGCCCCCGATGAGTCGCCGGGCGCGTTGCTGTCGCTGCGGTCAGACGGGCTGCTGTTGCCGTTCGGCGCCGGAGCGTCGTGGCGCCCAGCGGACGCGTTCAGCGACGACGTCGTCCGGGACCTGGCGACGTCACGGCTTCTGCTCACGACGGGCGTGCGGACGCTGGCGGCCGCGTCCGCCCCGCGCTGGGCGATACACGCCGCACTGGTCGCGTGCCAGGGACAGATGCTGCGCGCCGCCGATGAGCTCGTGCCCGCGGTGGCCGCGATCGTCACCGACTGCGCAGCCGTCGCGGAGTCGTTCGGGGAGCGCTGGAGCGACCTGCCGTGGGAGGCGCTGCTCACGTCGCCGCTTGTCAGCCGGCTGCTGGACGACCCGGACGCCGATCCCACCGGCGAACGCCGCTCCTGGCTCGTCGAGCTGCTGCGCGTCGCGCGGCAGAGGTTCGTCAACGCGACGATCGGCGACCCGCTCGCGCTGGAGCCGCTCGTCGACTGGCTCGCCCGGCAGGTGCCGGTCGGCGGTCAGCTGCCGCGCGAGGTGCGGGAGCCAGCGGACGAGCTCACTCTGGCGTGGCTGCGCGGCCTCGCGATGGGGGCTGACGACACAGTCGACGAGGATGTTCGTGCCGTACGCTGGCAGGTTCGCGATGCCCTGCGCTCGCGCGCTGCCGACGACCGCGTCGACCCGACGGTGCTGCTCGGCACCGCTCTGCTCAGCCACGACCTCGAGCAGCAGGACCACGACCTGCTCGTCGGCGTCGCAGCGGACCGGCCCGGATTCCTCGCCGACGTCGTCGAGGACGTCGCGGTGGCCCGGACGCTGGCCGGGTCGAACCCCGATCTGCTGGCGGACCTCACGCTCGGCTACTACCGGGCCGACCGCCGCGACCGGTATGCCGGCTGGGCCGACGACGGGGTGCGCCGGCACACCCATGTGTGGGGGTTCGGTGTCCTAACGTCCGCCTGGTACTTCGGGCCGTTCTGGGCGCTGCTACAAGCCGATCCCGCGCTCGGGCTCGCGACGATCAACGCGCTGCTCGACCATGCGGTCGCCGACGGCAGCGCGCGGCCTGCCCGCTCGTGGGACCTGCTCGGAACCGGCCCGCGCGACTTCTTCGGCGACATGTCCACCTACACCTGGTACCGAGGAATGGGCGTCTGCCCGGCGCCCTGCACGAGCGCGCTGCTCGCGGTCGAGCGGCTGGCGGACGCGTCGGTCCGCGCGGGCGTGCCGGTCCGCGATGTCGCGTCGCACCTGCTCACCTCGACGACGGCGCTGCCGATGGTCGCGCTGGTCGTCGGATTTGTCGTGCGCCACTTCGACGCGGTGACCGACGAGCTCGACGACATCCTCGCGACGCCGGAGTTGTGGGATCTCGAGATCACGCGAGCGACCCACGAGCACACCGGCATGCTGCTGCAACACGACGAGCCTGAGGTCGCGGGCTGCGACCGCCGGCGGTGGTCGCTTCGCGACGCCGCGATGGCCCTCGTCGCCAACGCCAAGCTCACCGGAGACGACGTGGCGCTGCAGCGGCTGACCCGGGTCCGCGAGCGGCTGCTCGCCGAGGCCGCGGCCGGAGCTGACGGGCGCGCGCCCGTGTCGGTGCGGATGAACGCCGGGTTTCTCGTTGCGGACAGCTACGGCCTCCAGCCGCTCGCCGACGGCACCGTCGCGGTGCAGTACAACGAGCCCGCGGACGTCACGGCCGAGCTCGCCGAGGAGCGCACGCGGCTCGCGCGCGTCCAAACCGTGCTCGGCCTGTCGAACCGGTATCGCCTGCGGCTGATCCCGCCACACGGCAACGAGCCACCGGACATCGACGCGGATCGGCTGGTCGCGGACCTCGCGGCGGTGCGGTCGCTCGGGGACGCGCCGCTCGACGACCGCGAGTACGACGCGGGCGTGGCTGTGGCGGCCGCGGTCGTCCGGGCCGCGGCCCGCGGCGTCAACCTCGCCGCCGCGGGAATGCCGCTCGACGGCATCCTGTGGGCCAGGTCCGCAGTCCTGATAGCCGCCAAGCACCAGACGCAGCATCCGCTCGCGATCGAGGAGTCGCTCTACAGCAGCGGCGCGGACCGGGTCGCCGCCTCCGCCGTCCCGAGCCTGCTGCGTCGCGGATTCGCGGACGCGATCACGGCGTGCGGTGCCAACGCGCCGATGGACGCCAATGACGTGCAGTACATCGTGAAGGCCCTCACCGCCCTCGCCACCAGCCGGTTCCACGAGGTCCGCCGCTTCGTCGCGCTCGCGCTGCGAGAAGTGTGGGCCGAGCCGTGTCACGACCTGCTCGGCACATGCCCGCACTGGCGCGCGTGGACCGCGGTGGAGGAGGCAGCGGCTGATGTCGCTTTCGCACCGTGGCACGACGGCCGCCGCGACTACACCCGGCTCAAGGCGCCCGTCGTCGAGGCGTTGCTGTCGGCCGACGAGAAGGATCTCGCACTACCGCGGCTATCGGCCGCGCTCGCGATGGTCACCCGCGCGTCCGCATCGGCCGCGTGCCTGGCCGACGACGCCGTGCCCCTGCGCGACGCGCTCCTCGACGCGTGGGCACGGACATCCGTGCACTACAGCCATGAGGGCTACAGCACGCGCCCGGAGGAGCACGTCCTGGTCGCTGACGCACTCCTGGCCACCACCGACGCCGATCCGGAGCTCCTGCCCCGCGCCATCGGTCTGCTCGGCGGCCTCACCGAAGCGACCAGCGACTTGCTCGACGCGTGCTGCACTGCCGCCGCGTACAGCGCGGAACGCCGCGACCAGCTCGGTTGCGCTTGGCCGACGCTGATGGCCGGCGTCCTCGACCACCCCGTACCCGCGGAACCCGACACGCCCCGTCGCCGCGGATTCCGCGGGCGAAGCAACGCCGTCGCCGCGCTGATCCCCCGCCCGCAGCCGGTCACGTTCGACGAGGACATGGACGCGACGATCCGGGCCGCAGCGGAGGGGTGGCCCCGCGTCGCCGATCTCACCGACCTCATCGACCGGTGGCTGCCCCTCGGCGCCGGGTCCGGCCGAGCCATCGACAACCTCGTGCGTCTGCTGCGGACCGCGCCTCTGGATGAGCAGATCGACCGCGGCCTGCCGTGGATCCGCTCGCTCGTCGCGCGCCCGGGGCGCACCGTCACCGACAGCTTCACTGTCGTCGGCTGGCTGGAGAGCATCCGCGGCTCCGGAAGGCTGGCGGCGGGATCACGTCACCACTACGACGTCCTCGTCGACGCTCTCGCCACCGCAGGAAGCTTGGCGGCTCAACAACTACAAGCCCAAGACGAGTAGTCGCCTGGCCGGCCTGCGCCCGCGCGGGTGCGCGTGCCAGCCGGCGCTAAGGACGTGCCGGCCGACCGTCGCGTCGTCGGACGAGCACGCTGGTGCACGCGTCGCCTCGCAGGCAGGAACCGCTCTCGCGCAGCGTCGGCCGGGCGCTCTCGGCCGGCCGGGAGCTGGGCCGGGCTGTTGGCGACGATCGTGCAGAACCTGAAGCGCGACGGCGCGATTCCCCCTGCTGCGGACACTGCTGGCTCTGGCGGACGCGCTCAAGTCGACCCGCCGGAACCGCTCTCCGCGCCGCAAGCCCCGGCATACGTCGGGCGCCGGACGTCCACTCTGCCGCTGAGCGCTCGCCCCGGGGTAGCCGCCGTCCCTGCCGCTCTGCCCGCCGGACTGTGTCACATGCGGTCGTTACCGGGACGGCTCGAGCTGCGCTACGCCGGTGCCCGGCACCGGACCCCCGGCTGCGTCGCGTCCCGCCCGCCGGTGCGAGCCTAAGTCACCTAGTCGGTGGCCGCGCCTAAGGTGCGTTGGTGACTGCCGCTGTGGACTCGCCTGCGCGGCGGAAGGCGCGGGGGGCGTTCTTCACACCGCCGGAGCTGTCGCGGTATGTGGCTGAGTGGGCCGTGCGCGGCCGGGACGATCTGGTGCTGGAGCCCTCGTGCGGGGAGGCGTCCTTTCTTCTGGCGGCCGGCGAGCGGCTGACCGCGCTGCGGGGCTGCGCTCCTGGTCACGGCCAGCTCGCTGGCGTGGAGCTGCACGAGCGCAGCGCCGAGCAGGCGCTGGCGCTCCTGCGCGAGGCGGACCTGCCGGCTGCTGTCACCGCCGGTGACTTCTTCCACGTCCCGCCGCGGGCTTGCTACGACGCGGTGATCGGCAACCCGCCGTATGTGCGCTACCAGGACTTCTCTGGCATCGCTCGGGCAGTGAGCCGGGAGGCAGCGCTAGCCCAGGGTGTGCGGCTGACGGGGCTGGCGTCTTCGTGGGCGGCTTTCACGGTGCACGCCGCGTTGTTCCTGCGGCCCGGCGGACGCTTGGGCCTGGTCCTGCCGGCTGAACTGCTCAGCGTCAACTACGCGGATGAGGTGCGTTCGTTCTTGATGCGCCGCTTCGGTCGGGTGCGGTTGGTGCTGTTCAAGGACAGAGTGTTCCCTGAGGTGCAGGAGGAGGTCGTTCTGCTGCTGGCGGAGGGGCAGGGACCGACCAGTTGTTGCGAGCTCCTGCAGCTCGACGACGCTGCGGCCCTGGCGGACCTGGAGCACGTCTCCTACTCGTGGGCGCCGCCGGCCGGCGGCGGTAAGTGGACCCCGGCGTTGCTGAGCACCGAGTCGTTGGAGGTGTACCGCCACGTCCAGGGAGCCGGGGACTTCACCCGCCTCACAGATTGGGGGCGGGTCACCTTGGGCGCTGTTACCGGGAACAACAACTTCTTTGCGCTGACCCGGGCCCGGGCTCAGGAGTTGCGCCTGATTGACCTTGCTCGGCGCGGAGGTAGTGGGACGGGCCTACGGCGGCGGGATGTTGAAGTTGGAGCCCCGCGAAGCCGACCTGCTGCCGGTGCCTGGCCCTGACCTGCTCATCGGGCCGGCCGGAGACCAGCTGCGCGCCCTGCGGCCTGCGCTGACCCGCCTTCTGCGCACCGGCCGACTGGAGCAGGCCATCGAGGTGATCGACGGGGTCGTGCTGACCGGCGCGTTGGGCCTGTCGCACCAGCAGCTCACGCAGCTGCAGGCTGGTCGCCGGACCCTCGCGGCGCGCCGCGCCGCCCGCGGCCGCTCCTCCCAGGCGGCCCGGTAGCGGTGCCCGACCCGTACGAGTTCGCCCCCTTCCGCGAACTGCTGGACGCGGTCCCACGGGAGGGCATTTACACCTTCGCGGCGCTGGAGTTCCGCTTCCTGCAGGCCATGAGCGCGTTCGACACCCTGCAGGCCGCCGGGGAGCTCAGCAGCGGCCAGAACCAGAACAAGGGCTTGTTCTTCAACGAGTTGATGGGTCGGCTGTTGGAGCGCTGCGCGGGTGTGGGGGTGGCCAAGCGCGGCAAGCGCCGAGGGGTCCTGCTGGAGAAGGTCGACGTGGACCTGTGCTTCCCCCTCTCCGGGCCGCCGGTGGTGATCGCGGAGACGAAGATGGCCGGTACCTGCCAGCACCCCGGTAACAGCAAGACCACGCCGGTGGAGGGCCGCCGCGCCAGCGCTGACACCGCAAAGCGAGTCCGGGAGATCGCGCTCAACGTCATCGACCTGAAGCTCGCCGACGCCGCCGGTGGGGCCGCGCCGATCGGTGACATCTCCACCTGGATCCAGCAGCAGCGACCGGCGGTGTTCGCCATGTTCGGGTTCCGGCTGACCGGTGACGCCGACCAGGCGCTGGCGGTACGCGACGCCCAGCAACTGGCGAACTCCTACGCCAACGGCGTGGGCCTGGCCCTGTACCGGGCCCGAGATACCAGCACCGTCGCCGGCCGCACGGACTACGTCGCAGTCAAACCACCCGGCGGCATGAGCATCGACAACGTCTTGCAGCGGCTGTGTCGGCAGGTCCGCGCCGCCGCTACCTGACAGTTGGGCCTGGTCGGCACCGGCGTGCCCTGGCGACAGATTCGGCTCGCTCACCCGCTGACGTATCCGCTCCGCCACGGCTGCCAGCAGCCTGTCGTCGGCACTGGCGAGGGGTCTAAGTAGCAGCGCTGCAGGATCGTGCGCTAAGGGCAGCTGCCTGGGCCGTGTCGTTCAGGGTGCGGCGTCGGTCAGGCCCAGCCGGCGACGGCGGTCCCGCTGTCGGTCCGCCGCGACGAGCACGAGCGCAGCCACAGCGCGCCGCTGCCGTTCCTGTTCGCTCGCCGCCTAATCAACGGCCGGCGGGCGGTGCTCAGCTCCGCCACTGTTCGCAGTTACCTGGAGGCGGTGGCCGAGGCCGCGGGCCTGGTCGACAACGACGGCACGGAGCTGCGGATCACCCCGCACGACTTCCGGCGGCTGTTCCTTACCGACCTGGTCGGCTCCGGGTTCCCGATCCACATCGCCGCGCAGCTCGCTGGCCACGAGGACATCAAGACCACCCGCCGCTACACCGCGATCTATCCGCAGGAGGTGTTCGGGCACTACCAGCGCTTCCTGGCGCACCGCCGCGCCGCACGGCCCGCCGAGGAGTAACGGACGCCGACCGAGGCCGAGCTGCACGCGTTCGGAGAGCACTTCGGACGCCGGCGCGTCGAGCTCGGGAACTGCGTCCGGCCCTACCGCACGGCTGCAGCCACGAACACGCCTTCGTCCGCTGCGACTTCCTGCAGGTTCAGCCAGCCGCCTCGGGTCAGCTGCGCAGCGTCGAGGTCACCTTGAACGAGCGGATCGAGGCCGCAAAGCACCAAGCCTGGCTCGGCGACGTCGAGCAGCTGCGCGTCACCCTCGACCGGCTCCACGACAAGCAAGGCCGCTTGGAGCTACTAATCGGCAGCTTGCCCAGCCCTGTCCTTGCGCTGGCGCGCTGCCCGTCCTTGTTACGGCTGAGGGACCTCGAGCAGCGGCGCTGGGGACCAACGGTAAGCGGGCAACCCCGCACTTGACCTTCGCGCATCTGCGGGAGAAACTCCTGCTCCCCCAGAACAGGAGCGCCGATGAGCGAGGGACCGTTCCACACCGAAGGCCCGGATACCGACCCCTTCCCGGACCCGCCGCCGGAGATTCCCGGCGGCGGCCAGACGGTCGACGACGACGACTGACGTGACCGAGCCGGATCCGGACGACATCGGCCCTGGGCAAGACGCGATGGGCGACGTCGCAGCCTCCACGGACGATGTTGCGGCGGCTGAGGATGCGCAGGCCGCCTCCGACGCAGGTGATGACGAGGGCGACGAGTGACACAGCCGAAGCCGGGACCGTTTGACCCAAGCGGCCCCGACACCGACACCGACACCGACACCGACACTGACATCGACAGAAGCGAGCCCAGCGGGCCGTTCGATCCAACAGACCCAAGCCAGACCTAGTAGAAGATCGACTTGAGGGGCGTCCTCTTCGGAGGGCGCCCCTCGTTGCCGTTCCGGTCAGGATCTACCACGGCCGGTTGTCAGACGTCGTCCACCAGCAGGGTCGGGGTGCAAGTCGCTGGCGGCCAGCGCCCGGACCCCTTGACAAGTGCAGAGAAGGGTGTCGTCGAGGATCGTCGTGGTCAGCTCCGACCGGCCGCGGCGGCCGACAAACACCCTGCCCGGCTCATTGATCCACAGCTCTTTGACCAAGGGAGCGTTTAAGTGCCGCTGCAGCGGCGCGAACCTCGGCACCGCGTCGTACACAGACCGACCGGATCGCCTCGCGGCCTGGTCGCTGGGCCGGGCTGCTGGCCGAATGGCGCCAAGACCGGGAGGCCGGCGGCTGGCAGGGCCGCGTGGTGTACGCCGTCGCCGACGGTGCGGCGACGATCATCGTCGAGGCGTGGGTGCACGCCAGCCACCTGCAGCCGGCCGGTTAGCCGGCCGCGCCCTCGAGCGGCTGCGGCAGCGGCGAGTTCGTCAACGCTGGCCCGGAGCACGGTAGTGCGCTCGCGGTGCTCCTGTGCCCGCTCGGCGTCGCCCTCGCGCTGCTCGCGCAGCCACGCCCGCAGGTCCTCGATCTGGCTGTCGGTGCGTTCGCACAGCTGGTCGCCGTCGGCTGCCCGCTGCGGTCATCGCGGCCCTCCTGGTGCAGGTCAGCCGGAGGGCCTAAGCCGGGCCCAGGTGCCGGGCTTAGGCGGTGTCGGCCAGGTCGTCGGGGCAGGTCGCGGTGCTGGCGCTGCAGCGGCCAAGGATCGTGCGGGCGGCCTTGGTGACGGTCTCGGCGGCCTGCCGGACACGGGTGAGGTCTCCCCCGGCCCAGCCGGCGACGTAGACGAAGCTGTAGCCGCTGGCGTCCAGGCCGTGCGCGGCGGCCACGACGTACGCGATGGACTCGGCCTCGACCTCACAGCGGCCGCGGCAGGTGGCGTAGGTCGGCAGGTCGCCGACGTGCCCGGCCTCCAGGTGCGCTAGCTACTTCGACCTGAAAAAGTCGAAGCAACTTCCCATGTAGGGCAGGGGTTTTGCTCGGCGTGGCAGCGTCGTTGCGGGTCTGAGTGACGAGATCATGGGGTGGTCGCAGGTTGAGCGAGCC
>JAABUI010000832.1_pt1 | contig 20121 bp, 21 predicted proteins | sample 5559111 | NCBI WGS metagenome assembly JAABUI01 (sample SAMN10711870, study PRJNA513365) | rock metagenome | isolation source: Antarctica rocks | place: Antarctica: Victoria Land, Buttleship Promontory
CACGCGTTCGATGGTTTACTAGGCCTACCTGGCCGTACCGCCAGTCAGATTGAGCTGTCATCGCACACGAACTGTTCTGCTAAGCAAGGACTGGTTTTGGATACAGACTTTTGACGACCACTGTACTTTAGGCTTCATATGTGTATCACGATATAAGCAAAAGTCAACTTGCAAGCATGCCCAGCTCATTCACAAGCACTTGTCCAGAGCCAGAGCACGCCCCCATTGTGTTGGTGAGGTCGTCAATTGGGCAAGTTTTGCACAGTGCACACGCAACGGGGATCTGAGAGTGTGTGTTCTGCCTTGCAGCGAGACCTGAAGCCTCAGAACCTGCTGCCGTCAGACAACACGCCCCATGCTGTCCTGAAGATAGCAGACTTTGGGTTTGCCCGCCAACTGCAGCAGCAGGAGCTGGCAGACACCCTGTGTGGATCTCCCCTGTTCATGGCTCCTGAGATCCTGCAGTCACGCAAGTATGATGCCAAGGCTGACTTGTGGTCCGTCGGCACGATCCTAAACGAGCTTGTCGTCAGCAAGCCTCTCTTCGACGGCATCACCCATGTCGAGCTGCTGCGCAATATTGAGAGGAGGGAGGCCAAGGTGCCAGATCACATAGCTCGCGTCCTCAGCCCAGCTTGCACAGACCTCATATATGCCTTGCTCAAGCGAATGCCTGCGCAGCGCACGGCTTTTGAGGAGTTCTTCGCACACCCATTTCTGGCAGGCACTGCCCCGCTGGCAGCTACAGTGCATGGAGAATCCCCTGCGTGGGAAATACAGAATGCAGCAACAGGTAGTTGTTGCACATCTTGTTGCTAGTGTGGATAGCGCAGTCGGTGCGCCCTTGTGCTGCATTCCACATCGCCAAAGTTGGTTACAGATGACAGGTGGTCCATGTAGTTGCCAGTGCCGCAGATGAATGATATGAACACTAGCCAGAAGGTGTCAGCAAAAGAAGAACCATCATCAACGACATAGCTTGCTACCCAATGTGTTACTCAATGTATAACAGTTCAAGCATATCATACATAGCCTTGGCACGCCCTTGGCACAGCTGCTGCTTGGCATGTACCTCTTGCATTTGTCACATGCAGACATCGACTTGTAGCACAACACAAGTGCTGCCCCTGTCAGCTGCAAAGGAGAGACTTACATGCAAGACAACACAACTTGGCCGTCGGCTCGGAGTGGTGCTGCGTATTCACTAGCAGTATCAGCGGTCTTCTATGCCTGCATCTCAGTTTGTGCTGGCCGCTGCTTTGCAGGCGAGAACAAGCCAGTGCAGCGTTTGGCAGGGCAGGCTGCTAATGGCCCTGATGACAGCCTACCCTTTGTGCTGGATGACAATGCGGTGGCTCCTGCCTTCCAGCAGGCACATCAGCAGCAGGGCCCCTTGCCAGGGCAGAAGCTGCGCCAGCCCTACAGCCACACGCCCGCAAGCGCAGCTGCAGGTAAACATTTCTGCGGTGCTGCAGAGCTGTTATGCGTGAAGATTGACTTCTGTACACTTTAGCAGTTCCTAGAACATCTGCAGCTGTGTGCTGGGTTGGTCAGGCTTCTTTGCTGTGAAAATCAGCAACTGCCTTCAAGTTGAGCAACAGGTATGTGGTCTGGCACTCATCTACACGTCATCAGACCTCATCTGGCAGTGACAACATCGTGTAGTAGCTCATGCCAACACCGCCGTTGACATTCACACATCCTGCAACACCAACCACCTTGCCAGACTGCTGTGATTATCTTAGCACAATGCTGCAACAGCCTTTCACATGCTGGACGCTTTTTACATGCTGGATGCAGGTACGCAGGTTGTGCACACAGCAAGCAGCTCAAGACCTCCCCCCGGCAATCAGGGCCTGAGCAGCCCAGCAAGCCCCCCTCCTTCCCAGCCACCCCACCCCTGCAACCCACCCTCCTCTCTGCTGCTTCAAATTCAGCAGCCTCCACACAAATCCAGGGGCACTCTGTTGCCAAGCACCGTTTGCAGGTTGGCCACTTCAACCTGCTGTGTCCATTCTGTACTTTCAGGCTAGCCTTGTCCTTGCACTTGCAGTGCTAAACATTGACATGTTCGCTCTGCAAAGGTCCTAGCAGTCTGCACTTGCGATATCAGTTGTCTCTCTCAGCGGTGAGCATCAGAATGAGGTTCTTGCCATTTGCACTCCCAACTACAGCCAATTGAATTAGAATTGTTTGCCCATTTGTGTTCCTGCCTTTTCACAAAGTTGTACTGATTGATGTTTCCCTATGTTGCTGTAACAAAGCACCTGCAAAGGGCGCCTTTAGAAATCTCAGAGACCACCTGCATTGAAAGGGTAATATGGTCAATGGGCACCATTACAGGTTGCTTTATCACGTAATCCCTGCTTCAAAACACACCTCAAGTGGACGTGAGCCTGAGGGGCGTGCTGCCTGGCTAGCCCAGGCAAATGATGTCGCTGGAGGTGGTTCTGGCCTACATGACAACTTATGACAGCACCTCCGGTGGGCATTTTGCTAGCTAGAGGCCAAGGCAGCATACACCGCTCTTGGTGACTTGGCTGCTGGCTGGCTACTGTTGGTCTCAGCGAGCTGCTTGCCCATCTTGTGAACTTGTTGTCAGAAGCGGCATTTGCTTTTGAAGATCTGCCGTGAGCAACTTGCGCACACCGGCTGCACAGCAAACCTCCAAACGCAAAGCACTGCTTCTGACAAGCTGTATGCTCTCAGCCTCTAGCCAGCAAGATCCCCACCAGAACTGCTGCCACAACTCTTGTGTAGGCCAGCACCATTCCAGCCAGATCACTTACCTGGGCTAGCCGTACACCAGAGCCCCTAAGGCTCAAGTTTCTAGGCACCTTTTGAGGGGAATTCTGTCTACAAAGGCGACCTGCAACCGTACTTCTCCACATCAATGGTTTTCTTACTTTAGAGAAGCATGCAGCACTGCAGGCCTATGGTCGCATATGCACTTCCTTGCCTCCATAGCATTGCACCTCTCTGCCTGCTTCACGCAAGCGATGCTCTTCTTGACATGGCCAAATGACATGGCGTGATAGGTCATCATGGTAGCTACCCCTGACATGGTAGAGGAACAGCTCTTGACCTGCAGGCAAATGGCTGAGAACAATGCAGGATAAACAATATGCATGTGTGTGAACTGCTTGGCACAACCTTGCAAACTCAGAGTGCCTTTGGAGCCAACCTAAGCAAAACGACTGCCAGTCTAGACAGTGCATTGTGATGGATCAAAGTGCATGCACCGGCCATACACTATTGCAGCCTACAGCTCCAATGTCATTTGGGTTACACCTTATGCACAGCTGTTGCTGGCTCTGCTGGACTGTGTCATGACTTGAGGTTGAACATGGCAGTCATGCTGATTCTGTCATTTGAATTCAGCTTTGTGGGGATGCAGGTGGGTCGGGGTTCAACCAGTATGGGCAGCTCAATGGAGGATGAGGGCTTTGTCATTGTCAATGTACCCTCCCCCTCCAGCTCAGGTCACCAGCCCAGGTGAGTCTTCTTGATGTGACCCTTCATTTAGATTTTCCATCTGACGTTATGCTCACTGCAGCCTTCTTCTGTAGTCACCCTAAGCACAGACTTTCTTTGTTTATTACCTTCACTTTTCTCACCGACACTGCCATATACATTGCTTTGCGCAGTGTAACATGTGCATCAAGCAGCATGTGTACGACACATGGCACCCTTGCTGGTCACCTCACCTGCTTCCTGGAACTCGCATAAACTGCCACGTTGCCCACTTGCTAGTGCAAAGCTTGACTATTCCACAGGGTGGTTGATCTTGTATCACATCAACTTGACATAGGACAGAATCATGTGCATGTCCCGAAGTGCTTCACAACAGCTGATGTCACTTCCTTCTATCTGGCCTCAGATGCATGCTGCTTCAACCATTCAAGCAGATGATCAGAAAATTGGTCCTTTGGAAATGACGAAACATGTGCCTCAGGGCAAGACCGCAATGCCTGGTTGTAACATAGGCTTGTGCGCAAGCCTGCGCTTATCGATTGGCTCCTGGCACCTGGTTAGTGAGAAGTTGTCATTGCTGTGTCTGCAGCACAAGAAGACCTGGCCGTGGAGGGTACAACATCTTGACAAGGCTGCGCTCAGAGCCCCTGCCTAGTCCCCAGCACGTCCGCCCAGCCCCACACAGGGAGCAAGAGCACAGCCAACACCATGCTGTGCTCCAGCCTGCAAGCCCAGCACAGCATACGCAGGCATTCAAACCAGCACAGCAGATAGCACAGCAGCACAGCCTCCCACAGCCTGATGCATCTTCTGCAGGGCCAAGGGCTCACCCCAATCAGCCCCAGTCAGAGCAGGGCTGCCTCAAGAAGCCCTGAGGCCTGACAGTGGAACTGCCCATGCTGCCCTCCCAGCACAGGGCACTATGGGCACAAGCCATCCCAAACCTGTGCTGGAGGTCGACCCTGAACCAGACATGTCAAGTCAGCAAGCATTAGCACAACTGGCTGCCGTGCTTGCAGATCTGGCCTCAGCATGGGACGGCAAGTAGCAGCTGGGAGCACTGTCCTTGAGGCTGCTATCGATGCAGCTACTGCTGCATGCTTTGGGACATGCTCCCTCGAGTAGCACCAGCGAGCATGCACAGCTACAGCCAACTGGATCAAGGCAACCCCATGCTGCCTCAGACGCACTGTCAGCGGGCTCCTTGCAACAGCAGCAGCAGCATCAGCATCCACAGAGCACTCCCGATGAAGGAGTGCATCAGAGCAAACATGAGCAACATCAGCAGGAGGGGCGACAGGGTGTTGCCTTCGGTGGCCAGCAGGGCATTGATGCAGTCCCAATCTTGTCATTGAAAGACCTGCGGCAGCTGCTGTTTGACATTGCTTCTAGGGCAGATGAAACAGCCCTTGCCTTAAAGGAGGAAGGGGCAGGGGCCAGTGTACCATATGTGTGGCAGCTGGTGTATGTAGGGGCCCTGGAGTTGGCTCGCACCGGTGCAATGCAAGAGATCTTTGGCCAGTTCAGCTCGTGCATACAGCCTTACTCTCAGGTAGCCCCTACTGGGACCTCCCAATCAGGCCTTTGCTTACATTCTCCAGCCTATTGGTTGGTGCCCCACTCCGCCGCTCAAGTTGCATTCGTGGTAAAAGCAAGGGTCTTTCTGCTGGGCAGCGCTACGCCTCCTTTGGTTTGCACAACGTGCATGCAGTGCTGTTAGACACAGCCTCACCATGCTGCCACATTGCAGGTTGAGAGCAACTGTTTCAATGCAATTTGAATCTCACATGTGAAAGACGAGGAGATGCAAAGCACGCCTGTGAACGTCTATTGTACAGCTTCACTGCACGACAAGAGTTTCAGCCCTGTCTGCTATTGTGCTCAACTTACACTGGCGCTGTGTGCCTATTGGGAAGCCACAGGAACCTGTGCAGCCCTGCCACTGACATGTTGAGTTGCTGCAGGTCATGCATGTCATTGTATTGTTGCATGCAGCAGCTGGCAGACTTGGCTTACAGGCGCCCTTGGTTCTTGCTGACAGCCATCGTCTGGAAGATCTCAGCCGCCAGTTGCAGCATCAATTAGCAGTCTGCCAAGCCATCGCTGTGCAAATTGCATCATGCATGTACATTACAGCTTTTGGTGCTTTCAGGCCCATATCAGCCACAAATATATCATGTTTAGTGTGTGTGACGCTAGGTAGCATTGGTGCTTGCAGGACTTCTCCATAGAGTTGGTAACAAACTTGACCACCAACCCTTGTGTCCTTCCTGACAATGAGACTTACGTGACGGGCTACTCCAAGGCTTACCTACAGAACATCATGGCAGGCATTCCAGGGTGTTTGCTGGCCTTGCTCATGCGTCTGCCCATGTCCGCACAGCGTTGGGTAGACTTTGGGCAGAAGGGCTTTATTCACTGCTTGCTTAGCTTTGTCAGCCAGGCCAAGTTGTGTATGCAGCAGTCAATTGAGGCCAGGAAACCGCTGGATGATTTTGCTCAAGCAGCGCCATACGTGCTCATGATAGGTGATGCACAAGTCGAGATGTGCATTGCTTGTCAGCATGCCTAATGGCTTGCATGCCCCAAGTTGTGTCACAATCTGCTGCATATCCGTGTGTCGCAGCAAACATGTTGCATGTTTTGCAGAGCGTTGTTTGTTTGGGATTACGAGCTTGTGTGCATTTGCATAGATGCCAACACGATGTTGTAGCACAGATCAAAAGCGTCATGTGCTGCGAGCTTCATGATATTGTTCTGATGTTCATTGGGCCTGTACGCACTGACGCTATATGTTGTTGTTGTGCAGTTGAGCATCGTAAGATGCAGCTGGCAGAATGGTGTTCAACACATACACCACTGAGGCTTGGTGTTGTGGCAGAACAGCGCTTCCTGTACCTGCTGCTGGAAAAGCTGGTATTTCTACACCAAGCTGGCATCAAATCTCCCTGGGATCCCAGCAGTTGGCAGCCTACACACCTTCCAGAGCCCACCGATGAATCACAGCACCTCATCCTCCAGATTGGTAGGGCTTACCATATCTTGGATTAATGCTTGGCACATTGGGTTCAGCAGAATTGTTGTTCTTCAGACATTCAGAGGCCGAACCAGATTTAATTTTGCTGCTTAATATCGTGCTTGCTTCTGCTTCCATCACGGATCTCCTTTTGATGTTCATTGTTTTGGCATGCTTGCTCATATTTGCTTGTCAATGGCACACAAAGCAAAATGTATGTACCTTCACTCAAAAGCCTTCAAAAAAGGCTAACATGGGTTTTATTGTTTCAGATCAAATCATTACAAGTATGCAGAGCATGCACGGTATGTTCTGGAGACCTATTATAGCTGAGCTGTACAGTGATGTATGGACCCTCCCACACAAGCAGGCAAGCAGGTTGCTGTCAACCAGTCTGCGCTATATGGCCAAGCAGAAGATGGCACCTACTAGTGTGGTCAGGCAAATTCAATGCTGTTTTATGATTGGTGAAGCGGGTATGATGAATGAAGCGGGTGTGCAGGTACCACCCTCAGCCGAGGCCACTGTTTATGCTGTCCCAAATCTTGGCTTGTTGTATGCTGCTGCTGTGTCTGCTTTTGTGTGCATCACCACGCAGCTCCTGGGTCACCTAAGCTTGACGTTGCATGATGCAATGTTCCCTCAGAAACTTTGCAGACCTTTTTAGACAATGCATGTGCAGATTGTGATGTCAGTTGAATGTCAGTTAAATGTCGGTTAAAGTCGCAGCTGTGTTGCTTGGTTTCACAAAGACACAAGTCACAACTCCAGTCAGTTGGTACATTCTGTTTCAGGCTAACCAGAAATCTGAAGCTGTGACAGCAGAACTTGCAGCAGCTGACACGGCAGCTGCAGAAGCCTGGGCATCAGCTGATGCAGCAGCTGCTGAGCTGATGGCTGAAGAACAGCAGGCGCACACCAAGCAGGAGCGAGCAGCTGTGAAAGCAGCTGCAAAGAAAGCAAAGAAGCAAAAGCAGAAAGCTATCAACCCACAACCGCAAGCTGAGCAAAGTGGCTCTATACGGCTGTCAGAAGTGTCTCAGTCTGCAGCAGCCGCAGCAGCTGTTGCTTGTGATCAATGGCAGCACGAAATGTACACTGACAAAGGCACAGCGCATCACTCCCTTGACATGCAACACTCTGCTAGTACATACCAGGGACAGGGTGTTGCCAGTGGGCAGCTTGGCCTACACTCACAGGAGTGGAGCATACAGCAAGAGACAAGTATGGCAGATGTGGCACAGCCTGATGCAGTACCTGCATCTTGGTCATGCAAAAACTCTATGGCAAGTAGCAATGTTAAGTCAGCCCATGCATCCTCAGATGCAGCTGCTGTAGAAAGCAAAGATGCTGTTCAGGGCAAGCTCAGCTATTTGCAGATGGCTCTGAAAAGATAGGTGAGCATTCATCTTTCTTGTCCCAAGGTCAGCTGTATCTTCTTGTGCATATGTCATTTTGCACCGCGCATGAGCTGAAGTGGATGCAGTGACAAGCGGCTGCTTGATAGGATTGCAAGTGACAAAGCCATTGACAATAGATGACTATATAGCAGCAGTCATCCACAAGTGACACTGGATATAACAGTGTGCTGTTCAACTATGCTGCAATTGATGCCTTCCTCATGCGTGCAGGTGAGACAGGCTGATCCAGGAGCTGCTGTTGAAAGGCCAACTTATAGAAGATGCCAGCCTTGCAACTGAGTCACATTTACTTTGTCACCATATCACCCTGGTCTTACTGATGTTTTGACAAACAGTGTACCCAAGGCTTTGTCCAGTAGACCCAGGGTTGTGTAGCTGACACCCTTTGCATTCTATAGACAGTCAGAACTCGCATGTGAATTCACTTTGCATCTTGTTGCAGTTGACGGCAGGGTTCCAAGCTGTGAAATAGTTGGTGTGTCTGCTACAGCAATTTGCACCATTGTTTGGCAGCGTGCAGCAACAAGCATGGTACTGTTCAATTGAACACTAAAATATGTTGACCACAAAACTGTCTTGACTGAAAAGCCTAAATCAGGCATCATTGTGTGATGTGAAGAAAAGATGTTGTGCTGGACCCATGCTGGCATCTTTCACCATTCACATGCATACAGCATAACATCGCCAACACATGCACTATTGCACAGCATCATCTATCACTATGCGAAATCCCTCATACATTATCCTTGTGCAGCTGCTGCAGCTGTGGTGCATTGATATAGCATTATGACAGATTTGCAGGCCAGGTCAGGTGAGCAAATCAGCAACCAGGCGTTTCTGGTCATCATCGTTCTATGCAGGCTGGCAATGCCTTAGGAGAGCAGAGCAGCATGCTCAAAGCGCCTGCAAGGCACAGTGTGTACAGTCATGTCTCCATCTGACTCTGAGGGCAATGATGGAGGCACACCAGGTTGACCTGCTGTAGCTTGGTGCAGAGTAGCTTTGGAATCCTGCTGACGGCCTTTCTGAGTATCTGACCTGCTGCCAGCTTTCTCTTTTGACTTTGACTGCAGTTGCTGGTGACTGAGTCTAACCCTTACTCACACCTCAGAAAATCAATTTACTACAGAGATTGTTCTGTCGACGTAGATCATCAAGGTGCTGGTCATGTTGGTAAAGACAGTAGGCCTCAAGTTTCCTCCACACATCTTGATCAGATTCATGTTCCACTGTGAGTCCATTGTGTTCAGATTGGCACTGAATGTGGTGGGAATCAGGGAACCAGTGGTGTTGAGACCTGAGATGAGGTGATCCTTGCCAACATCATCAGAGTGGTGATCCAAGCCCAACACCGAACAAGAACTGTGCCTGTGAAAACTGATCCATCGATTGAACACTAGAACCGTATGTCAGAGCAAGAGCATTGGCATCAAACATGTTGCGAGTGATGTGCCATGCATCCTGAACATCTGCCAAAAACTGAGGGTACAATTTCGAGTCGATGTTCAGCTGGAAATTAGCGCTCCATGTGCCCAAGGGACCGAATTGATCAAGAACTGGCTTCTCTCCTGAGAGGAAAATGTAATACCATGAGTATACCGTGTAGTTGGGCATTGAAATAGGCAAACTTGTACCAGATGGGTTGCTACTTGTCTGCTGAGGGATGAACCAGTTAGCATTGCTGACAGTTGTACCAGTCGTCTGAGGAGTGCCTCCGATTGCATAGGTAGGCTGAAAGACAGTGCTGTCATAGTTACCAGGCCTGATGGTCGTCAAAATAGCATTAAGGGACTCAGTTCCAATAGTTGAATTGTTGGTTTATGTTGGTGACCTGTGTCGAGCTTTCAAAGCCTGCCCAATTTATATGGGACCATCAACGGCTGGCGTGTGGCCGTCCTCTGGTCAACCATAGCCCTGTAAGAACCATCACCAAAGCTTACACTCTCAACCTGAATGCTGACCCCCTTGAGGGAGTACCTGGTGTTGCTTGCATCATCACTGGGGATAACTGTTCCTGGTGCAAGCATCATCCTAATCTCGATGTCTGGTAAGATGTTGGTATCAAGAAAGCGCTGCAAAAAAAAACAGCATTGTTAGTTTTTCTGTTGAATAAGTAGCCCTTATCGCAGGCAACGATGTATACATATACAGTGAAACATAGGGATGGCAGGAAAAGCACTGTTCTGTTTGATGACGCAAGGGTTTTGAATAAGAGTTTGTTTATCAATGATTTAGGTTATGTGTACATCACACAACCAAAACGACCGTTGGCTAGGCGGTTGCTTGGGGTGACAGCTAAAGACAAAGAGGCTGACCATATTGACAGCAACAAACTCACAAGCAACCTGAGAGTGGTTGACAGAAGAAGCAATGCGTGGAACAGAGGGAAAATGAGCAACAGCAAATATATTAGCGTGAGAATGGAGGACGGCAGATGGCGCGCAAGATGCAGGGACAACAACAAGAAGCTTCTCAGCCTAGGCTTTTTTGATTGTGAGGAAGATGCTGCAAAGGCTAGAGACGATTGTGCATTTGCTCTGCGTGGAAAGTTTGCTGTTTTGAATTTTCCTAACAGACATGTTATCCTACCATGAAGCTTCCAAAAGCAATGCCCAACCAAGAGGCTGAAGGGCACCCATGGTGTCGTGTTCTGAAGAGGAAGAGCTGTTGTTGCCAGCTTCAGCAAGAACGCTCCTGGGTTAGGTGGCACAGGTGGCCTTTGAAATGCAATGTAGTTGCCATTGTCAGTCACATCAAGATCTGCTGAGAACCTGTTGATGGGAATCTTGTGTGCACCGAGCAGGCTGTAAGGAGCGCCATAATCATGCAGACTACCACATCCAGTTTGCATGCCACCCATAGTCCAATCTTTACGGCGAAACATGGATTGTGTAAAACGAGGAAACTGAACATAGACACCAGCAGTGTTTGATCCACAGTAAATGATCTGTCCAGCACATTTCAAAGTCAAAGTGTGCAAATCTAGAATACTGTTTGTGGGCAGTCTGAACACAATGGTGTCACCAAGGTTGTATTGAGCCTTGGTCTGGGGCTGGATTGAGATAGTATTCTTACTATACCCAGCCATGCGTTGCAAGTAATAATCAACATTCCTGGGCCTTGGCCCAGAGGCACCAGGCCTTGGCCCAGGGGCACCAGGCATCGTGGCATTGGTGTTTGCAATGGTGAATGCCATGTTGACAGTGCTATTCAGTCAGCATACAAAATCACTTGCGCTTTTTGAGCTCTTTCTGTAGCAACGTCATCTTCATGATCTGGATCATCTCCTCATCATCCTGCACCAGCTTCTTGGCATTGTCAAGCAACAGCTTGTCAGTGTCCTCGTACTCCTCCATTGTCACCAAAAAAGACCAATTAGTTACAGGATCTATCTCCACAAAGTCCCTGGTCATCAATTTCAACGTCAATGAAGATGCAACGCTGCGGCCCCTTTGATAAGTAGCGTTGCCTCCCAGATCATCCTTGTAATTCAGCATGGCAAGAGGCGGCTGGTCAACCGACATCAACACCGTCACACCATTGTTGGTAAGAGCACCGTTGCTGTAACAATAATTGTCAGTGGGGAGGTTTGTGCTGACAAGTATATCAGTCAAAGGGTTGCAGTCTATGAGCTGGGGTGACATAGCTGCCTCAGAAGGGTTGTAACGACAGCTGTCATACGGACTGAGGCGGTTAGCTGCATCAGTTCCACTATTCTGAACACCTCCATGATTTGGATATATCGTGTAAACGACCTGTGAAGCTGTAAATCCAAAGCACTGGTTCGCAGGTCCAGTGTTGACATCAGGCGCAAAGTACAGGTACAGGTAATACTGAGCTGAAGTAGTGGTGCTAGGAGCCAAAAAATTCCAGTACATCCTTCCATTGCGCAAGGCACAGCGCAGGTTCATGTATGTCGTGCCATTCACAAGCAACGAATTCATTTAGTTGCAAATATCAACATCCACAGGGCAACCATTCGGGAGGTTGCCTGGTGTCCAGACACCGGGAGATGCAACAGATGTAGGTGCATTAGGCTTTGCTGTTGCCTGAGGTAGAACACACCAGAAGAACTGTGAGTTTGCACTTGTTGCATAAAGGGAGCTGTTGCGCAAATGGATACGGCTTATATAAATCTTGAACAGATGGTCCTCAGCAAAAGTGTTGCTAGAAGGCAGATCGATTGTAAAGTTTCCTGATGTGCCACTGCTTGCATTTGCAGACTGCAGGAACACATTCTTTTTATTCAACAACCTCATCCTGACTGCTAACTATAGCTGATAAATACAGAAGTCTCACAGAAGATCAATTAATCTGCGATTTGTTGTCTTTCTTCTGCGGCGTAGATTGCGCTCTGTAGGAGGCTCTACACGCAAAGGCCATTCAGCTCTGCATGTCCTCGCCTGCGGCTTGTCTGGGTACCCACACAGGCACCAACCAAAGTATCTCATCATGATGCAAACCTGTCTGCCTTTCATACAAAGCTGTTGAACATGTCAACCAGAGTGGTGTTCAATAATAGCAGATCATATTCTGTGGGAATCTGAATCAGAGGTGCTGGTCTGTTGTTGATTCCATTGTAGGAATTGCCTCGTGTGTGTGATCTGTACAGAGTGTGTGTGATGTCATATGTAGTAAGAGAGATGGTGTACTGCAGGTACTGAGCAACGACCCCAGCCACAATAGGGCATGCCATGCTAGTGCCTGATATCTTCTGATAGCCGCTGTGCAAGTTTGCACAGTAAATGGCAGAGCCAGGTGCATACAGGTTGTTGCACTTGCCAGTGTTGCTGTATTCAGCAATAGAATCATTGATAACCGTCGCTCCCACAGAGCCAACATATGCTGACCTGCCAGGCGTGGCATCACATGCATCAGAAGCATCGTTGCCTGCTGCTGCTGTTATGCTGATGTTATAAAGAGCAACGTGTAGTTCACTGCCAGCTGCAAAGGATAGCTGATCTGAGGGGTGCCTACGCCCATGCTGATGATAGCTGGAAACTCAGCATTGAGAGCAACGTAGTTCAGTGCTCCTATTATGTCAGCGATCTGCGCGGTGCCATCGCAGGCGCATGCCCTGACCGCATGGAGCGTTAGCTGCCAACGGTTCTGCCACCGGCCAGGCTTGCGGTTGCGGTGCCATGGCCGTTGCATTCCTCGGTGTTATTGCTGCCGTCGTAGCTCCATCCACCAGCGACGACTCTGCGGAAATTCGCTGTGATTTGTTTGAATGCCTGTGTCGATCAAGTAAATGTGCACCCCGATGCCAGAATAGGTGGCTGAACACATTCCATCTAAAGACAACGTTGCTTGATTGATGCGATCCAAGTGCCATGGAGGGCTGATCTCCAGAGATGCATTTGCAGCAGTGATGACATCTCTTGTTACATAATCAAGGCTCACCTGCACATTCTGGTTAGCCTGGCTGAGTGCAAGGTCTACTGACAAGGCACTGACCCCTTCAGGATCTTGCATCACCACCAGTTGCTTCACAATACCGCATATGACAGCGGTGCAGTTCAGATCCTTGCATTTGGTTTGCAGTGCCTCACAGCTGAGTGTCTGGCTGTATGTCAGAATGTATGACACAAGGCCATCTGATGACTCAGAAGAGGTGGACTCAGGCTCGGGCTCAGGTGTGGGCTGAGCTGAGCTCAGTGCGAGCAACGAGAACAGGAGCAACGCTTGGATTTGCATGACCTGTGACGCTTTGTATGCTTTCTGACACCCCTGCGTCTGGCCATTTGACATAATGCAGTGCAGGTCTCTGTACTTAGTGCGCATATTGTTACAACTTGTAGGGGTTGCCATGCGGCAACCCCATAGCAGCATGGGGTGTGTGTTGGGGTGGTGGGGGAGTTGGCGGTGTTCATCGACAGGCAAGAGCAACGTTTTACTGCCACCACGATACCCCGAAACCAGTAAACTAACTGTTTTAGGCACTTCTTAGGTGCCCTCAAGACCTACTTTCTGTGGTTGCACGGTGTCGGCTTATTACTGTATATCCTCTATATTTCTCTAAGATTTAATAGAAAATATAGGAAGGTGAGAGAGCAGGTGCAACCGTGCAACCGGAAAAGTTAGGATCTTGGGCAACAGCAAAGTGAGGCAAATAAAAAGGTTTGATGGTTGCAGGTTGCATTAGTAATGAGACAAGGCTGGGGTCAACCCCACACATGACCCCCCCTGCCATACCACGAACCCCAAAAAAAGTCAGAGAATAATGCAGTCAACATTTAATTGCACAGCTCTCCAAGCCAAACTTGTGCCCTCCTGCCTATGGGAATGATCAGTCAACGCACTGCTGGTCTGCTCTCGCCAGCTCAGCATCTGACATGAAGCCTCTGCGCTTGATCATGTAGCGGAGTCCCTGTATGGACGGTAGAGCGACAGTGCTCTTCACAGGGATGCCAGCCACACGCCCATACACACCGACCTCCAGACCAATGCGCTCCAGATCCCTCTTGAACACACCCTCGTTGATGGTGGTGTACCTCTGACCCTGGATGTGACGTCCAATGCAGTGATATAGGTGAGCTGTGGGCACTCTGATGTAGGAGCCGTGCTGCTGCTGCATGTCAGCCTTTAGCATAGCCTCCTTGTACTGTGACCCTAGCAGGTTAGTCATCACTGTGGACAGCCTGTCTGCTGGTCTGTCCTTGAGAGTCAGGCAGTCTGGGTGCTGCTCAATGGCCATGGGGAGAGCCCTGCTGTTGCTGCCAGACAGGGCAACCGTGTCCCGGGGCTGCAGGTCGTCTGGGCTGACTAGGCACAGGTGCCTGAGGTACCTGATGGTGTCTGGGGCCTGCTCAGCTATGGCGTTGGCCTTTGCTCTGTTCATGGGAGCTGTGCCTGGCTGCACATGTGCCACATCCCTGTTCCTGAGGAACTGCCAGAACAGCTCCCTGATTGTGTCATCCTTGACACGTGACCACAACGCTGCCCACTGCTCCTTGGTGTAGCTGAGCTTGCGGGTGTTGATCAGCACATAGCGCCTGTCCCACTCGTTCATCCTCAGCAGCTGCTCTGCAGCGTGGTTTGATGCGCCTATGAAATTATGGAAGCTGGCTGAAAAATGTGAATCCCGGTATTTGGTTTCAAACTTGGCCACCTCCTCAATGAGCAACGTCTGCAACAGCATCAGTCATGATTAGTACACGAGCAACGACCATTTAGTATTTGTCGTTGCTCTTAGCGCATGCTACAAGAATCAACAATGCAATTAAGGCTGCACAACACAATGGCAGACGATCATGTCCGCAGGTTCAAGCTGCTAGTGAGCGCGCTGGAATCAGCTGGGGAAGTTCTGCACCGCTTGAACGAGGCCAACTACCAGCCCACAGACAGCCAGGTCAGGACAATTCTGTATTGGTGCGAGGACATCAGCACACACATCTACGGGGGGCTGCAGAACCACAGACCAGAGGAGTAAATGGTACTCACTTTCATGCGATTTTGTTGATCCAGCTTGCTGATGTACACTGATACACACACAGACAGACGTTATGTGCTTGCAGTGGATAGATGTTATCATTGACAAAACAGAAGCAGCGTTGTTCCCAGATGGCAGAGTTCAAAGCAGAACAGACATGTGCAAGGTGGCAGCTTGCATTAACAAACAAATGCCAAAGGTCAGCAGACTCGCTTCCTTTGTCTACAATGACAAACACCTTGTTTTCAAGGGCAGCGTTGAACCTGCAGAGCAAAGACATCATTCAGCGCAATGGGCAGGTGACCAAGGTGATAGTGGAGAGGCAAGATGAAGGATTTTTGCAGCATGCTTTATGTCTAGCTAACACAGGCTATATAGTCTACAGACACAATGGGAAGGTTGTGCAGTTACACCGAATGATATTAGGGCTGCAGCAAGGTGATTGTCAAGTGGTTGATCATATCAATAGAGTCAAGACAGACAATAGACGTAATAATCTTCGATTGGTCTCTTATTCACAAAATGGTGCAAACATGATGCGCAAGAAAAAATTGAAGGGGGTCAGGAAGCATGGCAGACGCTTTATTGCCAGGGCAGGTTTTATGTACAAAAGCATTCACTTAGGGTGTTTTGACACAGCTGAACAAGCAGCGGCAAAATACAATGAGTTTATGTCACAAAAACATGGCATACACGCAAGATTGAATGTAATCTGACCTGTCTGTAACTGCGTCGAAGTTGGTACCTGCACAAGGCCAAACAGTAAGAATGGCAAAATCAGCATGGCAGCAAAAAGCTCAAATGTACTTACAATGAAGACCACAGCGTCCGAAAAATGGCAGCAGGAGATGAGCAAGGATCACGCCTTTGCCACTGCCCTCTGGCCCAATAAAAATGGGCGTGTACTGCAACATGCACACATCAGTCAGTCAACTGATGTGGCAACACTAGGTGCAAAGCAAGAAAATCAGCTCACCTCTATCTTCCTGTCTGGGTGCTGGCAGACATATGGCATCCAATCCAGCACGACGTTGTAGTCATCATCTGAGCCTGAGCAGAGGGAGTCACGGATGTGAGCTAGGATGGACTGCAACTGTGCCAGCTCAGCGTCGGACAGCTGTCTGTCTGGCAGGTCCAGGAAAGGCATGGCACCCTCCAGGCTGCTAAACTCATGGGGAGCCACCCTGCCTCTGTAAGGATTGCCGGTGAGCTCCTCCTTGGTGGCCTTGCTGGGTGACTGACGCCATATGCTGAAGGCCCAGCTGACAGACTCTATTATGTCAGCCAGCTTGCTCTTGCTGTGTATATGAAATTGCTCAGTCTCCATGCTGTCATGGCTCAGCACCTTGCGCACATAGAGGCTTTCTGACCTGATGAAGACCAGGCACCTGTTGAGGTAGCTGACTATGTGGTTCTCCACTTCCCTGTACAGCTCAGACTTATTCAGCTTGAACCACTCAAGCCTGAGATGCATGTGCCAAACAGTAAAGGGTATATGGGTGTCAGCAACAATCAAGGTTTCAAGCAGTCGCCTGTGTTGCAGGTAAGATCCAGCACACTAGAATGTTTCATTCTGCATTACAGGTAGGCGTTATACAAGATGAAGTCATGCAGTTTGTGGGCCAAGGGATTTCAAGATATAATTTTGATCCTACAGAACGATGCAAAGGGATGGTGACAGATGAGCACATGCGCATGGTGACAATGTTTCTGAACAAAACCAAGCAAAAGATTCCAGTCATGGAAAGCTCAGCGTCTAGCAAGATCACCATTGTGCTTGTATGATGGAATTGAACTTCCTCGAAATACAGTCAAACCAGGTGCCTGAATGCGACACCTTGATGTCAAGGACAACATGCATCCATGCAATTTTGACAAGAAAAGGATACTCACATTGCGGTCAACGTGGACAATGTCAAAAACTGCAACTAATCAATGGAGCAACGCCATCAGTGTCAGCTTTACTTCCAGGAGCACATCTTCACAGTCCATCTCGAAGGAGAATCTCATGTCCCTCAGCTGTTCATCCGTGCTCCTTCACTACTTCATGTTTGAGCTCAACAACAGAGCTTGGACTAACAGCCACCAACGAACACAGAGCAGACTCAATGCTGGCCAGTCACACACAGCGCTCGAAGATCCTACAGTTTCACAGGGAAAGACATCCTGTTGCAAGGCCTGTTGCGGCCGTTTGTCAGATTTCTCGACTGCAGAGCAACGCGGATGGTCGGTCTAAGATCAACCAAAACAGGTTTTAAGTAGACCTGCAAACTCAGAGCTTCAGCACGCTCAATGCACATATCAGGGCACCATTTGCTTTATATCAGCAACAATGTTGTATGCTGCTGCTGCAAAGCGTCGTCGTTGGAAACAGCAACGGCAGCACCAGATCCACTTCTTTCTGCCGATGTCCTTTGCAGCAGTCTGCCTCCTAGTGATTCGCCAGTAGATACGTCGCTTGTCGAACGGCCATCGAACAGTCCTGTACCTCCTGCTGCAGATTTTCAGGTGAAGCAAATTTGAAGCATGCTTTTGAGGCAATCACACGTACATCACGCTGCATAGCCAACCCTCTTGCTTGAGACCCCGCGAGTTCCTCTTTGTGCGCCTGCATCCCTCTTTTAATCGTTGCTGCATGTGCATATGAGGTTGTTGTGGACTAACATTAACGTGTGTGTTTGGCAGCAGGAAAGGACGAGAAGGAACCAGCACAAGCACAGATAAAGCCAGGCGTTGTCGCGCCTCCTCAGGATGTCATCACCGCCGTTGACGTTTTGAGCAGTGTTCTGCGTTCCTTGCGGGCTGGGGTGTCACTTGTGCCTGTGACATCGTACCAAGCAGTACAGGCCATGCTTCCTACCTTGTTTGGTTTCGTGCAAATGAATTCAGGTTCGATGGCGCAAAGTCTGGATGCCGAGCTGAGGGGACTGTATTTAAAGCCATCACCTGACGATGTCACACCAGCTGGCATGATTCTCTGGTGTGGCAACGTGCAACATTGGGCAGACCGCTTGCTGAGCAACTCCCAACATGTTTCACTTCTCCTTCCTCAGGCCACACTCTCCAGTCTTGAGGCAGAAAAGGACGTTATTGATGCTGATACAGCAAATGCTGTGAAGGCCAAAAGCATGGAGTTGGCAGTGCAAGTTGCCACTAATGCAACACAACAGGTGTCAAGCTTGCAATCTCAAATAGCACAAGGTATCACCATTTGGTTAGCATTTGTTGCTGTGATGTTTCAGGGAGTGACTACGGCTAGCATCAGAAACTGTAGGCTTGTGTGGGCCCCCATATCCATGTATATTCGTTCCAAAAATTAGAGTCCCATATAAAAACACTAGCAACAGCCTCACAGGTGCATCTGCATCATCGGGGGGTGCAATCCATTACGCAACTACGTTACCTCCAAGCAATCCAATGGTAATGACACGCCGAGGTGCAAGCTCTGCGATTGTCACACAGATGCATGGCATCAGAAGAAAGGCGATGGCAAAGCATGTGAAAGCCCACAACAAAGCCACCAAAAAAGCACACAAAAAGAAGTATGTGCATCACCACAGGCACAAGGCAGGGACAGCCAAGCGCAAGGGAGCTGCCTATTGCACCCGCCCGTACAGGAAGTGAGACATGTTGACGTGGAAATGATGTACAACTTCATGCGTAACAGATACAAGGCGAATGTCTATTTAAATGGCGTGAGAGTGAATGAAATGTTTGACTTTAGTCTGCAAGAACTATCAGGCTCAGGATAGCAGAACTAGATGCCACTAGTAGTGTACCGCTCTCTAAAGCTGTGCTGTGGACCACTCAACCGAGTGTATGGGATTGTGAGGATACGGCTGTTCAAATACAAGGCTGTTAGGCGAAAAAACATGTTTCTGATGGCTCAAAATAAAACTCTGAATGAAAGTCACTGTTCTCAGAACCCTATTATCCGTATTCCTTGCTTTGAAAGTCAGGGCAAATATTACAACAGGCCGTACTGCCATCTAGTGTGTCGGCGGACTACGCTAAAGGCATTGCGTAATAAGGTCTTGCAGTTCTAGTCTCAACCTGTAAGAAATACAAACAAAACACTGACTAATCGCGCTCTGCACTCTGCACGAAACCATGACACACAGACTCTGTAAGCGGTCTGTTACAGACCGTAATTCCTGTGAAATGTTCAGAATCCCTGTATGGGAGCTGCATGAGCCTCCCTGCGGCCCTCCGAAACCCCCAGAAGTGGTCTAGCAGGGGGTGGGGTGGGGTGTATTATGTCATTGACTTGCTTACTAATGCCACCTGAAACCACAGAACTTTTCAGCTCCCCTTCAAAACAGTGGCCATTTCTCAAAAGTTTTCCGGTTTCACGGTTGCACGGTTGCACTTTCTTATTCAACTTCCTCTTATTTTTTGAAGTTTAATCAAATATATAATAGCAAAAGCAGTAAAATGACACACAAACCACATGCCTGCTAAGCCCTAAACATAGCATAATGATAGGGTTTTGCAGCTATGACTAACATGAATATAAGAATCCTACAAGGATTACAGAAGCTTCCTAGAACCTGCAGGTCACGTGCAGATCACGTAATATGGATTATGACTAAGTAATCTTAATGTTTCCTGTGAAGTGAATCAGAGTCAGTAGTCAGCAAGGCACTTATATATGTGTGCTCTAGTCTGGCGCTTGTTGCAACAACTGTGCGTGTGCGTGTGCGTGTGCGTGTGCGTGTGCGTGTGCGTGTGCGTGTGCGTGTGCGTGTGCGTGTGCGTGTGCGTGTGCGTGTGCGTGT
>JAABUI010000833.1_pt1 | contig 20109 bp, 29 predicted proteins | sample 5559111 | NCBI WGS metagenome assembly JAABUI01 (sample SAMN10711870, study PRJNA513365) | rock metagenome | isolation source: Antarctica rocks | place: Antarctica: Victoria Land, Buttleship Promontory
TGTAAGAGCACCTTCAAGAGGGGATGCCAACGACTACTGCCAGCACTTTGTAGACACTGCGCAGCGGCCTCAGAACTTCCTTAGAGATGTGCATTTGGTGAGTTGCCATGCTGGATCTTGCACCAAGTGAATGTTTGTGCCAACATCTTACAGCTGGACACAATGCAACTGCATAGCAAAACATAATGTTTGCAGCTGCATTGTGGAGAGAGATGAGTGTGCATGACACAGATCCATTGGTCAGCAATGACATCGTGCCGTTGTACATTTGTTCCAAGATATTCAGTGATGAAACAGTAACAGGCCCTTGTTCATCTGTAGACAGACAGATATGCAGAGTACCCAAAGCTGAAGGTGTTAGTTGAGAGAAAGGATGGCCTGATTGCTAGCAGGGCCACACCGCCAGCATTTCTACAGGTATTCCACGCCTTTTTTGTTGCGACCGTTGCATGTTGTTATGTCACTCTCCAAAACAGATGCTGCCTGCAGATGTAAACACAATGTCTCTTACTTACATTGGTGTGCACTGACGCAAGTGCCAAATCACTGTTTTCAGACAGGGCTGCTAGCCAAGTATAAGCTATAATGATAAATGCTGCCCCTCTGCATTGCAAAGAAGCTTCCTATGAAGGTGGTAGCAAATATCAAACCCAAGTGCAGGCAGATTTGCATGAGTTGCTGCTCTCGGTGGACACCTTTGGCACAAAGTTTGATGTGGTCCTGATAGACCCTCCGTGGGAAGAGTATGTCAGACGGGCCCCTGGGGTGGGTCAGGGTGAATCCTGGTCTTGGCAGCAAATCAAGAACCTAGAGATTGATAAGATCACAGACAACCCTTCCTTTGTGTTCTTGTGGTGAGTGACTGCTGCCGGCTGTCCAGCTTCATGTTGTTTGTTGTCTCTGCCTCAGATGTGATGCACCTCCCTATCACCACCTTGCTGAGACTTCACAAATTTTGCCTTGCGATGCATCCCAGGGACTTTGTCACTGTTGTGCTGATGTTGGCCATGCTTGTTGTGTCGTACCACACAGACTAAGGGCAGGCAAACACTGCCTGCAAAAGCGGACATTGCATATACGCTGTGCAATAAACAGTCCATGAACAACAGAGCTTGCATTGGTGCTTGTGCAGGTGTGGCAGTGCTGAGGGGCTGGATGCCGGCAGGATCTGCTTACAGCAATGGGGCTTCAGGAGATGCGAAGACATCTGCTGGATCAAAACCAACAAGGAGCAGCGTAGAGCGGCTTCTGTACGGCAGGACACCCAGGCTGTCTTGCAGCACACAAAGGTGAGCTGTCATGTGATGGCAGACTCAGCTCTGCCAACCTTACCATACACAGCATGAGTCATATTAGGAGCCAGGACTTTGGTAAACGTGTGTCTTGTTTTCTGTTATTGGCAGCATGCATGACAGCTGCATCAGCATGTACATGCCAAAAAGCTGGATCTTGAGTGTCAGAAAGTTGTCAATGATGGCCACAACAGCAGCCCAACAATACCTATCACCACTGTGACGTAAGGCTCATGTGTGATTGCAAGAAGGTGTGGCATGTGCTTGCAGGAGCATTGCTTGATGGGCATCAAGGGCACGGTCAGACGGACAACAGATGGTCATCTAATACATGCCAACATTGACACAGACATCATCATCAGTGAGGAGCCGCCCACCGGCAGCACCAAGAAGCCTGAAGAGCTATACCAAGTCATTGAGCGTTTTGCACAAGGTGGGCACCAGTGCTCTGGCAATACTCGTCTTGTGCCAGCATACAGCAGACAACGCTGTCATTCTGGGGTCTTTGTTGTTGTCATGTCGAGTGCCCACTGGCTTGTAATGCCTGCTCTTGATGCCAGAGAGTTGACATGGCCCTGGTGGAACAGACCTCAGTGAATTGTTCCTGTAGTCACGTGTGAGTCCAATCTTTGACATATGCATTTGTGCTTTGCTTTTTCAGGGAGGAGACGGCTGGAGCTGTTTGGGGAGGACCACAACATCCGGCCGGGGTGGGTGACCGTGGGCACCCACCTCACCTCCTCCAACTTCAAACCACAGGTAGGCTACCCTACTTGGGCACTCTTGACTCCAACTGGACACACACACCCAACCCCCCCCCCAATTGCCACTCGCCTGTTGACAAGGACAAGCAAACTCTCTCTCATCTTGAAATAAATCACACACAGCAATCTGGCCGTCTATGCAACAGATGTGTGTGTGTTGGTCTTCTTGAGATGAGCAGCACTTAGCCCAGCTGTCTAGGCAAGTTGCTTTGGTCTGTGCAATGACGTTGCCAACAAATGGCTGCTGCATTCGTCAACAAAACCCAAGAGTCCAGTCCTTGTCAGCTGCTGTCATAGCTGTTGGCAAGCAACAAGACATCCTTTCGCAGACTAGGTGTCAAACGTGACGATAGCATGCTGTTGCTCCTGCTGTGCACCTGGTGCCTCCTCCACTCACTCTGGTCAATGATGACATGAGCTTAGTAGGCAGGGACTCAGCTGCAGAGCACTGATGCACCAGAAGTGCATACAACACGTTTTGGAAAAGTCAACTGTCACAGGGCTCGATCTCATTCAGCCTAATGCTGTGCCGTTGCAATCACCTTCGACTTTTGACCACTAAGTTTCTGATGATGGATGAAGTTCAGCTCCAAGGCTGGGTGCTTGACAGCACCTGGGCAGCCCGGTATAATACTTGGCTTTTCATTAAATTGACGCCGAAAGGTGTAGTCTTTTCTTTTCTTTTCTTTTCTCTGCTTCACAGCACAGGTACAAACTAAGATGAAAACGTGGTGTAGTGCTGGCAGCGTACACATCTGCGCTGTCAATCTGACCATGGTGTGAGGCAGCTTGACAAAGCAAGCATGTACTCTACAAGCGCTACACCATGCTCTTGAACTAGCTGTCATGACAAGCTGCTGTGATTGACATCGCAGTAAGCATGCCTAGAGGTGCAAGATGCAGCTAGTTCAGCTGATCAGACTCTCCAAGTTGCAATGTGCCACAAGGCCTTGACCTTGCAGTCATTGCTCGCCCGATTGCACCTCACGCTTCTCCTGCTGGACTTGCCTACAGGCTTCACCTATCCCTTTCTTGCCGTTTGCCTCTAGCCTGATTGCCTAATTGGTCTGAACGGACCAAAATCTCAAGAGAGCATTGTACGCCAAACTCTCTGTCTCATAACAGCACATTGACCTGCGTGAGCAAGACACAGCACCACAGCTTTGGTGCTGTTTGTTGTTTCAACCGGTCAAATTGCTGTTATCATATCAATATCAGACCTGGCAACTCTCATCCTTTCAATTATAGCATGTTCGCCACATTGACATTGCAATCCTGCCTTAGCAACTACAAGGTCTGTCAAATGATGCTGCCTGTGTTGACATGCAGCAAGGTTGCATGTACACATAGACAACGGGGTTTTGTGCAAGCATGCCTTGCCGCGGTCATCACAGCATGCCTCCTGTCCAGATTGCTTGGAATTGCCCAACAACCATTGGACCCAGCAAACAAAGCAGTTCACATATGGAAGTTTGCAACTGTCCCTTTGTATAGACCTTTATGCTTACAGAACGTCTGCATGACTGGTCAAACATAGTCTAAGTCACAGAGGCAACCCTATTTATCATACTTGCAACTGGTCTGGAAAAATCAAATTTCAAGGGAGGGTTGTCTATATCTGATTACAGCGCATTGACCTCAGTCAGCAAGATATAACTCAGTGGTTTCTGTTGTTTTCAGTGGTTTATATGTTGTTATTAGATCAACATCAGACCTGGCGACTGTCATCCTCTTGTTCACAACATGCGTGCCATATTGATGTTGCAGTTTTGCCTTAGCAAGTACAAGGCCTGCCAAATGACGCTGCCTTTGTCAATAGGCAACAACGTTGCATGTACACATGCTTTTCGTGTCTAGATTAACCTTTCAATTCACAGTCTTATAGCAAGATCTGACTTCAGAGCATTGTGCACGGCAGACGGACAAAATCCCCAGTGTAGTCAGCCATTGACTCAATGGCTGAGTACACCGGGAACTTTGTCCATCCCGTTGCGCACAGCGCCCTGCAGTCACACCTTGCTCTAAGCCTGAACCAAACCAACTGTGAACCAAATCAACTGTGTTATGTGAGCGCGAGTACCTTTGGAATGTTTCCCCCGGTTGAAATTGGGTTCAATACTAGGATTGATCGAGCTTCGGCCAGCTTGAAAAGGTTGTGTGTACCACTGAATACAACACAATTCAACGACAGCGATTATGTCATCCTGGGGGCAATGTAGTCGGATTGTGTGCCAAATTGTGCTTTCTGTGCGAGGCGTCCTGCAGAGTTGTGAGCGCCAGCGAACTGCACAAACATTGCTTCTCTAGAGATGACAACCTATCGCCGTCACAAAGGTGGCAGTTTACACGCAAACCTGGGTGGAGGAGAACAGCGGTGTCCTGGTTTTGGAGCCAGCTGGTTGAACTGCTGGAAATAAGTTTTTCTTGTAAACCAAATCTGGAATGCAGGACCATGCATGACTTTGTTGAGATTGTCTTCCTTGCAATTTACTAACCTGGCTCCAAATCAACTGTAAAGCTATGAGGCGCACTTTCAAAGGTGTTTTTGTTCATATAACACAGTTAGTTCAGTTTACAGTGTGAAAGCAAGGCTGGCGGCGGCTCAACTGATCAGTCATAAGAATTATGTTGCAATACAGTAATCCTTCTGTGGCACTCACAAAACCTTTGTGAGCGCAAAGGGTTCAGAGGTGTCAGGGAAGGATTACTGTGTTGCAAGTAGTTCCAGTTGGCAATTGTCTGCAGCATTACAGATGGACTTTGGAGAGGGGCTCATGATCATGCAAGTGGCTCTCTGTTGTCAGCCCTCAGCCCTCAGCTGGCTGGAATCACAGATACATTTGCATCCTTAGAATAATCAACACTAAGGATGCAATTGTGTACGTGACTTCAGCAGGCCGCCAGCTGTCGATGACAAGCCACTTGCGCTGGAGCAACTCTACACCTAGCTGATCTTTATGAGCTAAGAACCATGGTACCAACCAATCAGGCTACAATGCTGGATTTGTTCACCAACAAACGGGGCAAATTTCTTTGTCATTGAGGCAGATGTTTGACTGTGTGGATCCTTTCTGCACGTAACACAAAAAAGTCCGGGGTCAATGACATCTAACATAATCAGGATACTCTGCACTCTTGCACAAGTGTCTTGGTGTCAACAACTTTGCGGCTTGCTGTAAGTGTCCTTCACGCATGCATCCTTACAAATTGAGGGGGCAAGTGTGGAAGTTACTTCTGCGAGCTGGCGATAACCAGCTATTTGCATGAGAGCGAGGCTATGTCCAGCTTGCGTATTGGACTCAGTTGCACCGGTCAACCAGGCTACAATGCTGGACCTGTTCATCAGTAATAGGGGCTGACATGCAGTTGTTGAGCATGCTGCAGTAGGTTGACATGCTGCAGTTGGGCCATTGGCTGCACAGCAGTTGACTAGCAATGCCAAGATTGGGCAGGCTCATGCTGCATGTATTCCATGCCCTGCATCCGTGCAAGGCCTCTGTCTATTGCACTTCTGCTTGCATGGCAGAGATTGGATGGCATTCCAGCTGACTCCTGTCTTATGTATGCTTTGTCAGTGCTCAGCTCACTTCACTCTACATGGAGATTTCTAGATGTGAAAGGGTCTGAGCGTGCACTGCATGCATGGACAAGTCTGTTTCACAAAACATATCCAAGCTAAGCCTTGGTGTCTTTGGCTGCTCAAATGCTGCACGGTCTGATGGCCCTTGTACGGTCATGTCAGACCCAGTCAAAGGCATCTTGGTGCTGCTTGTAGGCACGAGGCCATAGCATTTGCTTTAGTGTCTGACAAAACCTTCTGCACAGGCCATTTTGGCTGATGAAGATTCCAATCTAGATCTTTGGCTCGTGTTTTTATGCTGCTTCTTGGTGGCAGCCTCCCCCTTCTTGGGCTGCTCAGCGGAGGCTTGTTTCCTCTCCAGTAATGCAATCTGTTTGTTGAGAGCTGCGACCATGCCTGGTGGGTTGGGCTTCACGTCAGGTCCGCAACCCAACAGATTTGCTAGCTTGATCGGATCAAACCTGTAGACATTCTCTGCTCCGCAAAAACCATGTGATCTGGCCATGTGAAGAGAAAGGTCTGACAGTAACATGATGAAAAAGCGAGCCCTGCTCGCTGCACGCTTTGCGTGAGCATTACATTGTCCCTCCACCAACACCTGATATGTATTGTACCGCAAAGCAATGCTATCAACTGTGTTGACGCATCTGCTGAAACAGTCTTACAGTTGACATTGGGCCATTCGGCCTGTCATGCCACCAAGCCTCTGGTGAAGGCTGGATGATGCCAACAAGACTCCTGTTTTGTGTTGTGGTGGAAGCAGTTCCAAGACTGCTAGCTTTGTTGGCAACACCGCATGGCACAAGTAGTGTGGGCCGTCATGACATGCCTTGGGACTTCAAATAGTCACTACCATGCACATCAAAATGCGACTGCATGGACTGCCATGCCCATGATGGAGTCTGCTTGTACGCCAGCAGTCATCTCTGTTGCAATCACAATTTGCACCAGGGTTACCTCATGCGTGATGCTTAATTCGTAATATTCAATATGTAATACAAATTATTTCCCAGTATTGGCAAAATTGTGGCAGTAAGTGGCAAATTCAGACTTGTCAAATTTCGCAGTATTTGGTACCACAAAAGCACACGACACAAACAAAATGTATTACACGATCAATTAGCAAAGCAATGGATGTGCCTTTTGTTCTCCTCTTCCTTTTATGTAGGGCTTAGGGTTTGAGCTTGAAGGTTCAAACCCTAAACCCATAGCTGAGAGATCACGCTCACGCTTGTTTTGGGTCGCAATGATGTGCAGCAGGCTGCTGATGCCTAAATTACCTGTACCACGCCTTCCATTGCAGACCTAAAAGCCGTTGACGCCTGTTACTTTCCATTACCGGTGTTATGGTGTAAAGACGTATTCATAGGGTGCATATTAAAGCGTGCATTGGCGTTTTGGTCTATAGCACGCTGTATTTTCGAGTATCCGCAACCCAAAATCAACATACGAGGTAACCCTGGTTTGCACGAGACCAGCAAGTTTGACAAACCATATGCAGGCTTATTACAAGCAACAGCTGCAAGCCCCTGCCTGTCTGTTTCAAATGGCACTTGCCAGCTTCGCTTGATCTTGCCAAGGTGATCAGTCATGGTTTGTGTGGTGCCAAGACGCGCTGTCAGGCATTGCCGCTGCATATATGGAAATATGCCGAATATGATGTGCTGGGACCCACTTAGACTGCCCACATGCTAGGTATTATGCTTTTGCCAGAAACAGCCATTGTCCCACAAGAATACATGCTTGTGCAAGCACATCATTATTAACACTGTAACAACATGCGTCAGGCTGACAGTGTGTCAAATCACAGCCCATAGGAGCAGGTTTTCTGACCGTGACCCTACTTAGGGTTACTATTAGCCAGCCTGCTCCCATGCTGTACAACACACTGTTTCAACAAGTGGCCAAAGCCTCATAAGTACCTTCAGATGACGCTTGTTATCACATCTTGCATATTGCATTCAAGACATACATTAAGTTGCCTACATGACCTTGGTGCATGAGTTATGCAGATTATCTCGCAGACAATGCACAGGCAGCTAGTCCATAGGCATTGCCTGAGAAACTTTCCCACATCAGGCATTCTCAGAACACAGACGCTGAGCTACCAGTAATTAGTCATCAGCATCAAGCATGCGCCATTGTTGACTTCTTTATCTGATGGTACAAGCGATTGTGTCTCTATGATGCAAATGTGCACACCTTGTATACACCACACACTCTCATATTAAATCCCCGCTCGATGATGCTTCTCAATAAAGTAGCGCTGGCTTGACAAGATCAAACATGCTACAAAGTACATTGTATGATGTAAACCCTGACATTGATCCCATCATGCTTGCAGGCGTATGCCAGCAACTTCCGCATGCCGGACGGTAGCGTTTATGTGAGCAGTGGGGTGAAGCCTCCCCCCGGGGCGCCCCACCTCACAGGCAGTACAGAGGAGATCGAGACCCTCAGGCCCCGTTCCCCCCCTCCCAACCAGCGGCACTGACCACAGCGCCTGATCAACTCCCAAGCCTGCAGAGCTTTGCTAATGGGGTGACAATGTTTTGGTGGACATGGGGCTTATGTTATGACACACAAGGCTAATGTCAGAATGCTCAAATGGTTTATAAGCAGATTCTGTCATGCTTCCAACAAGCGCCGGTCACCTGCTCATGATTAGAGCAGAAGCACTGTGTCAGTTGGTGCTTCAGCTTGGCGGCGTCTAATGTGGCTCAGGAATGTGAAGTGGCATGGTGATGGTCAGCAGCAGACTTGACATATATTATTGAAGCGCAGTAATACAGCACCAATATGATGGTCAACAACATGGCAAATCATGTTGGTCCAGATTCTGCTTGCGGCTGACTGTACACACAAGTGCAAGGGAGAAGAACACAAAACTGATGTACATTGTTGCTCACCGACGGTGTGTGGCTCCTGTTGTGGCCATCCATGCATACACTGCAGTCTATCATGCTAGGACAAGGTCATCTGATTTGCAAAGGATGTAATGCTTGTAACAGTCTAGCTGCTATGCAGGCATGCACGCTGCAACATGCTTGCTGCACTCCAGGTCACTTTTCCTTGAATGAATGAACTTTTAAGACAGGATCTGCATTGTGTCAAAAGCAGGTTGCATTGATTACACTGGGCATGATGACAAGTGTAATGGCCCATGTGTAATGCACTGATTAAAGCAAAGAGCTGGGTGGATGTTTTCCTACTGATGTACCTGGGCGCTCATGCTTGTTCACGCAGCAAGTGTGGTGGCCGTCAGCCTTTCAGATCCTTGCCTCAAATGTCAGTCCACAGTGACAATTTTGCTTTGACAACTTGTTGGCCTGAAGCACTGAGATGTGGGTTTCAAGGTGGATCCATCTTTCAGCATCCAGCGTGCTCATCTGGTTTCGGACAAGTTTTGCAAGGATGGCAACCTCATAGGCAAGTCTTCCTTTCTCTTTGTGCAGCCACCTAGACTAGTGGTTGACTTCATGCTACTTTATCAGTGCTTCTGCTGCTTTGCTCAATCTGGACTGCATTACATGCAAATCACCTGCCTGTCCTGGATATATCTGTAGTCATTATCATTGCCCCACCAGTTTTTCCAGGGTGAAGCTCAGGATTGCAAGTAAGCATTGCTTGCAACAAGCAGCGTGTTTCCTTGAAGAACTGCACAATTGATGGGCTTGCAATGTATCATGAAGCGATCAGAAGGTTTCTGCTTCTGCAGATATATCATACTCTTGCAAGCGCTGGATCCAAGTGAGAAACCTCTTTGCTGCTGAGGGCCTCTAGTCAGAGTCTGACAACACCCATTGCTATTGATCAACAGGGAGCAGAGCGATACAATATGCAAAGGCTTTGTGGCAGCAACCAAAGGTAGTTTCTTCTAGCCATCAGACACCGCTAAATGACCACTTAAGAGAGACCCATGTGCAACATCAAGTAATGCAACAGCAAACACATCTCTAGATGTCTCTAGATGTTTTTGCTCTTGCGTTTCCTGATATTGCTCACAGGTCTCTTTTGAGTGGTCATCTGGCTTGCAGTTTTTACATAATATTGATTGCCTCTAGTGAGTGCAACTCTCAAAAGCTGCCTGCATGTGCAAGCAATGCACTGTGCTTCAGAGTGCTGGCTGTCTTTGCACAACCTGCAAGCGTTTGCAAGCTGGCTGGCTGACAGTCCAACCTTGTGCGCCTTGACTGGTGAGCCATATGGCTACAGCTGCATGTCTGGCGGAGCAGTGACTGTCACACAACATACAGTCACAAGACACGCTCACTGCATCTATCATTAGCTAGCTCAATTGCAATTTGGGCGCCACTGTGAGCAGACTTCTAGATGAACATGCACCAGGTCACCAGGGCTAGACAAGAGCTAGCAAACAATTGCTACAAATGTCTGGCACCCGGCTTACGCATAAGCTCAAACTTGAATGTGTCCAAGCTTGCCCTTTACTAACAGGCTGCTTCTACCAAGATGCAGCTATCAGAAGATGATACTGAATAGAGACCTATAGATTGTAACTAGCATGCTTACATGTGTTGGGCATAGCCAGGCTGGCAATCTTGCATGCGTGCCGACCCCATGCAGATCTATCTGCAGCTGCTGTTACAATGGTCCCAGGCGTACCTTGCTTGTGTACAATCCCATGAGCCGAAAGCCTTGTTAGGTGTTAGGCATGGTTAAAATGACAACCATGCTCTAACTTAGCTACCTCTGACATAAGCATCTTGCATGCTGCCGACTCATTCGCTGTTGCTCCTGCTAAATGGCCATGCAGGTGCGCTGTTCTGTTGTCAGTACTCAAGCTCATGCCAAAAGGGGCGTCGCCAGGAGGAAGGTTTGGACCTTATTGAGGGGGCCACTGGACTGCTGTACAGAGCTGACTAGAGCAATGACATGGTTGCCGAGGTGGCTGGGAAGAAGAGTCACGTTCTCACTTTTCAGGGACTTTGCAGATTCCAGAGATTTGCCCACGACATGTTGCTCAAGGTATTGCTCTTGACTAGAGTTGATGGCATGAGCTTGCTGGGAAAGCTGGAGATCTTGCGCATCGGTTCCATGAGCGCTTGGTCTGGGCTAGACATGTAGGTGGTCACTGCATCATGCAAACATGCTGGAGTGTGAAGGTGTGTCGGGGCTGGCACTGAATTGCATGCAAGCCTGCTGTTTGTTGCTAGCTGAACTTGGGGGACGTGCAAAAGCTGCAAGCTTTCTGCAATCCACTGCTCTTCAACCTGGCGGCACATCAGCTGACACAGTGATTGACTTGAACACTGCTTTACAAAAGTTGTAAGTTGTCACCAGTGGCTCATGATGTCACTTTTTGGTTCTGGAGGTGATGATAGTCTGATAGCCACACCACATATTTAGACGTTGTAGAAGGAGATTCAACCAATGCACAAGCATGCAAACAAAGCAAGGTATACACCGAAGCACAGTGATATGCAGACAGTGCGACCAGAAACAACAAGGGCAGCAAGCTGTCTTGAGAGATACTGGGCTTGTGTATTGCTGTACGCAGATATTAGGCAACACGGCAAGGTATGCAACATTCAGTCAGAATTACATGTGATTGATACAGCAAATAATGTGTTCAGAGTAGCCACTGTCCTGCCCTATCAAGATTGCATGCTTCTTTAGATCAAAGCAGTACATCATTCTGCTAGCAAGAAAGGGCCCGCATGGGGGTAGCACCTGCCCAATAGGTAGCAGTGGGATGTCCATGAGCTTCTCTGCAATCTGAATGCAATGCCTAAGCTGCTTAAGGTTCCTTCCTTGCGCTTGCTTGGCAGTCGCCCCCCCGACACACCTGATCTGCTGCTGATTGTGCAGGTGCGTCTTCTGGCTCTCTGCTGTCAGCTCTCTGTTCTTCTCTGCAGATGCGCTGAGGCGCTCGATGGTGATCAGATTCTGTAATTGTAAGGCGGCCACCTGCAATCCAGGTGCTCCTCTAGTCACAAGCATTAAGCATGCGAAATTCTTGACCAATACGCCGTGCTATCAAAGTGTGCTGGACTGGAAAGCAGAAGCAGACTGTGTTCAGGTTTATACCAATGTCAGGTCCTCAAAACACAAGGCACGTGGCACCAATGCAGGTTCAAATTCACACTGGTTGCAACAGGCGCTTTGGACGACAACATCATGTCACAAAGCTCAGCTTGCACAATGGAGTGCAAAGAGTATCAAGGTCTACCTCTTCTTTGAGGCAAGTCATCTGTTGTTGCTTGCGCTGGCATGTTTGCCTTGCAGACTCTCTGTTTAGTTTTCTCCTGCACAAGCATTACAAGTTGAGCGTGACTGGGTACAACAGCCACATGACAGCGTGGTAACACAGCAGCCATGCCGTAACAAATAGCATGCAAGGACAGTAATCTGTCATCTTTGACTGCACTTCCAGGCGGCTGCAATGGGCTGCCCAGAGATGATACACAACCATTGAGACTTGCCGCTTGTCTGCCGGAGTCCGGGCAGCATTGCTCCAGCTGTTCGCAGGATCCTCATTGTACTCAGGCCTCAGCCTTTCCTCACTGAGAGTGTGGCTCCCTCTTTCCTGTAGCAGACCACAGACATGATTGCAAACAAGCAAAGTAGGAGATGATCTTTAACAGTTGTCTGACATGATGAATGATGTTTATGAGCAGCAACAAACCTGTGGGCTATCTTGAGTCAGATGAGATGCGTTGATATCCTCCATTCCCCTTGATGAAGTCTTGGCAGCTGCAGGACAACACGATGCACCCTGAATTCTGCACACTTGTTAGAAGCAGTTATCTTGACGGCTGGCATAGCTGGCTATGGCCTGCAGCAGGACTCTTACCAATGCCTGTTGGACTGTGATGGTGTATGAGCCCTCCCTCAAGCTTAAACATATGAACCTGCTGGCTCTGGAGTTGCCAGTAGACCTGCCTTGGAAGCCGTCAGGGCCTCTAAGCGATGTTGACAAGGTCTTTTGGGTGGCTGAGACTGCGGCAAAAGGTCTGCTTAATGCTGACAATCCATTTCCCCGAAGCATCGAATCCACAGTATGAGGGGACCACATTGTTCATATGGTCAGGGTGAATGCTGTAGTTGGAAAACGGTTCAGCCAGCCTGAGACTTGTTCTCAAGGTATGCCTCGATGGACGACTGCCCTGCAGACCCCTGCTGTCTTGCAATCTAGACCTTGGCATACACCTTCCGATGTCTGTAATACTTGGCCTGTTCCTGCTGTTCATACACCTTGGCCAGCTGCTCTGCACTTGATCTGCAAGATACCGGGAGTAGCTGTAGTCTGCTATTGGGCAGGCTACTTGCTTTCCAGGCATGTTTATATACAATTATGCCTGAATATAGTCATGCACAGGAAGTTTTCTTACCTGTTGCCTATACATTTCTGCACCCAGAGAAACCATGCAGGGCGTGACAAGCCTTCCTGTGTACCCATCTTTCTGCAAAGTTTGCAATGGGAATCTGGATTTGCTTCTCCAAAGGGGGAGTGGCTCGGTAGGCTGCATCCAGGTTGCTGAAGACGCGGCCTGTCACACCACCAGTTTCTTGTCAGAATCTGTTCAGCTGCAGTTAGCAGCCACACCTTCACGCAGCCCTTACCCATTTCTGTCCGATTTTTACACTAGCCTCTGGAACACCAGCTGAAAGTGCTCTGTAGCGCTGTAAGCATACCGTGACCTCCAATCTTTGCTTTTTAAGCTGCCTGACGCAGTGCACCCGATGCAACGACCCTTGTTGCCTGTCCCCCACAGGACAAGCAGCAGATCTGCGAGTTCTCTCGTGAACTCGAGAACCCGGAGGAACCTGCTGTTGGGGGTTCTGATGCGCAGACAGAGGGCGTTTTCGCGCTTGTCCCGATCTGTGATTACGCAGTTGTTGCTGGCGAAGCTGACGTGATATTGCTGCTGATGGGTCCAGACGTGTATTCCGTACTCCTGCAACAGCTTCTTGTGTTCCTCTCGCACAGCGCGTACTAATTTGCTGACGTCTGGCACCTTTTCTGGTGGAACGTCAGACAAAACGACGTCGTCATCGTCAGAGTCAACGGCAGCATCGACAAGCATTACAGATGTGCGGATACAGGTGATCATTGCAGACCACAGCAGTCAATACTTTAGGAAACAATATATACTTGGGAAACAAATGTATACACTTGGCTGCAAGCTATGCACTCAAACGCTGACAGCATGGAAGTCCGCTGCAGCAGCACGGCGCTCATGCAACTTGGCAGCCAAGTACCTAGGCAGGCGTTGCAGCACTACTAATGCATGCTAAAAATGATGGGACACAGTTGTGCTTGAAGTTATGCTTCCCAGCATAGCCGTAAACCACAGACCTGAAGAGCAGATATGGTGGAAGGCATCCCAACCTCTTCAAGCTTGGCCGCCAACGAAAGGCCAGCAAGGGCTGCCAGCCACATGAATCCACACTCTTCTCTCTGTACGCACCAAAAATTTGTCAAACCAGTCTCAGTTGCGGCAGCCATTGTTTGGTTTGCAGACGCCGGGAAGGCATGTGGAAGGGCATGGGAAGGCAAGCTTATAGCATGATTTGCATCACCAAGACAGTGTGCTTTTTCCCCACAGAGTGATGCATCCATTCTCACGTTGCTGGCAGTTTGGCAGGAACATTCAGTCAGACAACACCCCTGATTGTGTTTGCTTGCCTCTTGTCTTCTGGAAAAGCCCCATAGCACGTTGTGATAGAACAGTAAGTAGCAGATACACGCTCAGCAAGTCAGATAGGCTTTTGAGGTCTACTGTGCTGAATCTTCTGCTTTGCTGGCTGGCACTGTTTTGCACATGCAAGCAATCTTTTGACACCTTGGCTTGAGATTGCCCGTCATGTCCGTGCAGAAGCCAGTGTGAGGTTTTAACCTGTAAGTACTGCGTTGCAGCAAATCTGTCCAGAAAGCTGACTGCCAAAGCTGTTGTGGTGAGCTCATAACCTTGACTGTGTCCTGCCTGCATATAACTGCAGCATCTTTACAGATGATGACACAAAAGCTAGTCACACTGGCTGCATGTGAGTGGTCACAAGACAACTTCCAGGAGAGCACCATAGCTGGCGCAATTTGCCAATGGCTGTGCATTGCAATGTCTTTTTGAGCCAGAACAGGTTACATAGCCAAGAGAAGCCAGCACTTAACTGGAAATAGTTCAGTCGAGCCGCAGATAGCTTACACTGCTGAGGTGTGCCACAAGGACTTGCCGATATGCAGGTGTCAGAAAGTTGTGCTGTGGCACATAGTTCCACAATACTGGGCCTCCTTGCTCACGCAGTAGCAGCATTTCCAGCTCCTCTCGGATGCCCTTGCCATCTGATAGCAGACCTTCAGAAGATTCAAGTCGGGGAGCCAAGTCAGGTCTGACGGAGTGTTGTAGTTTGAAAGAAGGATTGACATTATTCCAAGGGGTGCACAGCGCATCACTGCTTTCTGAGCAGCACAGATTAAGAGAGCGCTTTGCCATTCAGGTACTGGCTTTTGCCTGCAGGCACCAGAGCCAAATTTACCTTGAAAGGCTGTGATTTTTGCATATCATTCAAGAGACCCTAGCTGCAACTTAGCACCGGTTACACGGGGCACCTTTGACAATGAGGGCCAGGGATCATGTATAGCAATTGCTCGTATCTTGGCAAAGGACCTGTGCAGCGCTGCTGTTGTGACCGTGAAAGGCTTTTGAGTCCCCGAGCGGGACCCCCGAACGGCACGAACAACTTACAGAACTAATGATGACTTACATACACGAAAGATGCATCGTCGGTAATGAAGCATGCACGTTCTTGCTTGCGGAATTTTGCGATAAGAAAAACCATCAGTCGTGAATGCTCAACATTTTTGAATCTGGGGCCAAGAACAGCTTTGAATAAGGCAGTGTAGCACCGGCGGCTTTCAGACACAGACAATTTGTTAGAGACGCACTTGTAGGATAGCTTTACCGCCAGAGAGGAAAACGTCCGAGGTCAGGTCGATGCCTCACATATGGCGACGGTCATCGGGTGTGCCAAGTCTTCAGAGCTCGGCGCCAGTAGGCGAAGGCAGGCAGCAAGGAGCAATTGCAAGCGGGCGGCGATCAGATCGTGGGCTTTTCCGGCAGCTCTGCCGAGGTTGTGTCTCACGTTTGTAGACGAGATAACGCTCTTCAGCTAGCTCCCTGTCAGTCATATAATCTGCCTCAGCTAAAGGTGATGTGGTGTCTCGAACGAGTCGAGGGCTGAGCTCAGTGCAAGGTATCAGCACTCATCTTTCGAGGTGCGTCATCGTGTGCCCGCTGCGAAACACTGACATTCATCGCAAACGGCCTTGAGGCTCACGTGAGCCACGTGTGAAACTGATGCGACTGTTGTCCCGATTTAAATTGAGAAACCACGGCTTGATCAGCAGAGCTTCCAGTGAATGATGTCAGCCTGGCTACACCTGCGCGTCACACCTGTTCACACAGGCAGGCATGACACGAGAGGGGTTTGGGAGACTCAAACCCAGTACATTACCGAGTTCGACATTGTCATCTTAACAGAGCCCCCAGCCCTTTTGCATGGCAGCTCAGCAGCTACACAGTGTTCACTATCCCTGCCACATGGCTGCTCAAGGTGTTGCAATTGCTACGGCAGCAGCTCCCTTTCTCTGTCAGACCAAACAAACAGCACCATCTGGCTTACCATCAAGCCAGCTCAGTCTCGGCAGCAGCCTCTGATCCTTGGGGTCTGCTGCATCCGTCCAGACTCTCATCATTCTGCGCAGCTCAGTCGCGGGTTAGCTCAGGTGAAATTTGAGTCATTGGCAGCTCGCGTGGCACAGCTCAGCACAGATCAATGCCTTGGTGTTGGTTCACTGCAGACCTGTATGAAGAGCAAATCTGCATAGGTGTAATTGCAGTGACACAGGCCTGTTGATCTGGCATGACATTGTAGCATGCAGAGCTCGGTACTTTGGAAAACATCGAAACAATAATTTTGAACATACACATACGTATTTTATCACTTACGATATTTATGGATTGGCCCACACAATAAGATGTGCAGAGCATTATATTTGTCTGGAAATGGTCTACAGAGTAAGATGTGCAAGGAGTTGATGTGTTGCTTCAGAAACTGGTCATTATGTTCGGTGTGACTCGCCATGACTTCCAGCCGCTGCTCCATGCCGCGCCTCCAGTCTGGCCCACAGAGCCTACTCACGTACCTGGTACTCATTGATGCATGCAGCTGACCCCAGGATACGTACTGCATGCGGTCATTTTCAGTTTTCTGGAAACGTTTGCAGGCAAAGAAGATTGACAATGCACTGCTTCCGCTAGACATTCAAAGAGTCTTAAATGTCCTGAAAGATGAGCTCAATGGCTCCTGGCATAGCCTGCGCTATATGGAATAGGCTTCAGCAACAGTCTCAATATGGTCGCTGAGCATGTGATGCATAACATTGACAGGAAAGTCATAGCGCTGTGTGTGATGACATGGAGGCAGCGGCTCCAGGAGAAGAAACAGCTGCCGCCTCTGCTTTGCTATCCATGAACACCAATCTTGCCGCTGTGCCCAGACCTGCTGCAGCAGCGTTGGAGGCTGGGGTACCATTGCCAGCACAGGTCCCAGTAAGCTGTCTTGATGTAAGTTGCCAGCAAAAGGGCGCACATGTGAGTACGCCCTTACCATAGGTTGATGTGCACACACACAGCAAGCTGCATCTATGCCTCTAGTTGTGTTCCACTTACATGGAAAAATCTCCAGCATGGCTTTTTCACAGTACTCAGGGTCGACCTAGTGACAGGGTAACTATGGTCATGAGTAGCATTGCGCAAGCAGAGTTTCTTGCGCTTCAGAAGTGAGATGTGACAGGGTTGTGATTATACATTTTGCCCTCAGTAGCTCCCTTCTTGACTGCCCTCAGCGCACCCTGGAGCTGTTGAGCCCTTGCAGCATTGCTTGTGCGTCTTGCATCTGACCACAGAAGTTCTGGATGTTGCACAGGATGGTGCAGCAATCACGCGTACCTTGCAGCAGCTGTCCTCAGAGATCAGAAGCGCCAAGAGAGAAGTTAAATCACAAAGTGCCAAACACAAGGTCACATGCAAACAGACATGTGTTACTTGTAAGGAAGAAGAGATACGGGAACGTCGCAGCCTTTTATCGGCTTGCTAGTAGCAAGCATTGTTGTTGCTGTTGGCAGCAAGCTAAGCTTACCTGGTAGGGCTGAGCTGAAAAAGCTTGGCCCGCCCATCCTCCCTCTAGGTGCCCTGGGGCGCTCAGCCCTGGCCCTGGTGGGTGCAAAGGCCCTGAATATGTCATGCATGACGCATTGTCAGGGTTGAATCACATGCCAATTACCAGTGACTAGGCAAGCTTAGCTGGCTGGTCCAATGGCTGTCAGTTAATGAGGAATAGGTGGTTGTCTAACAGAACGTGAAGAGCGTTTTCCTCTACTATCTTATATCTTATCTATAGGCTTGATGTCGACATAGCACCAAATCATGGAGGCGTTCAAAGTGATCGATGATTCCCCTGTCAACATCAGCAGTGCAAGAACGTGCAGGATGGATTTAGCCTTTCGCACAACGCTGGCGCTGACGTGTTTTTTGGTGACATTACTCTTCGCTAACGTGGTGGTCAGCGCAGACGTCATTTCAGGATCAACTTACGGTTCATCATTGTCCTAGTGGTCAGCGGGCTCAGGCTCTCCATCATGATCATCAATGCCATGACCAATCCTTACGTGTCATCACAGTCAGAGTCAGCTGCCATGCCATTGATAGCTTCACATACAGTGGTGCCACAATAAACAGAGTCTGCCGTTAGTGCAGAAGATTGAGCATTTTGTGCAGACAGAAAGACCTGTTTAGTAAGAGGATCAAGCTCCGTCTTATCACAGGTGCTGGGACTCAAGCCGTGATACAAATAGAACAGTTGATGCTCCATGCTCACATAGAGCAAGCATCCAGAGTTGCTCTGTCCAGGCAGATTACTGAGCAATTTGTTGATTAATCAGCCGACAATTTCAATTGGTGTCATAGCTCAGCCAGACGCACCAGTATATACTAACAATGCACTGCATTGCATCCCCAAGCGTACTCCCGAGCCCCCGCTCAAACACATCCTTCGCACTTCAATGTTTATTGTAAGATAGTGCAGCTTCGTAAATCTTTCATCGGATTTAAACATCTAAATGATAGCTTTGCTAGCTTGACCTACTCAGAGGTGCAATCGATGTCCATCAACCTGGTGTCTATCAGCCTGGTGAGCACAGGGTACACTGTACTCAACAGGACACATGGGTAAGTGATGTCCACTGTAACGTAATGATCAAGGACTACATAGACATTGTTGACATGCAAAGTCGGATCATGCGCATAATCAGAAAAGTGTTGCTGCACACTCTGGTCATGTTGGTACCAAAGCATTGCAAAAGGCTCATAGGCATGGGTAAGGGTATGAAAACTTCAAATTGGACCTACAGCTACCGTCAGAAGTCTGCTTACAAAACTGGTAGTACTTCGGCACAACGCTGTGTGTGAGACGCACACGCTATGTCAATGGCGGTGCGGCCAGGAAGCGTCAGCAGACCAGCATGCGCACTCACAACCGAAAGCACAGCCGTTGAAAACGCTCTTGCGGCAACCTACAGTCCGCTGAATGAAGCAGTAACTTGACCCAAGAAAGCCAGTGTGAGCAAGTGGCCAAGTTCAGGGCTGTGTAGCCAGCGAGGCTCATACGAAGCGATACCCTGGGAAGGTCAAACTGGATGGCAAAACAGGCCAGCTGTCTTGCCTAGTATCCAGTTTTTCCAGCAAATCAACAGGCAGAAAGCAGCAGCTGTTTGCCCAAGATGGACCAAAAGCTTGCTGTCTGGACAAGCTTTCCTCCCACAGAGGTCAAGCTTGTGCAGACAGCAAGCCTTTGTTTCAAGTGCAATCACTGGCAGAGGCTCACACACCATACAACAGTGCCTGTGCAGAAAATTTTGCCAGAGTTTGGCCCTCCCCTTGCCCCTTGGCTTTGGCTTTGGCTTTGGCTTTGGCTTTGGCTTTGGCTTTGGCTTTGACTTTGACTTTGACTTTGACTTCAGCTCTCTGCTTCAGGAATGCAAACTGGTGTAAGCAGACTTTTGATGGCAGCTGTACCATTTGTCTGCTTGCTCAGGACCTTGAACAACCTATATATTCATGTACTTCAGAGACTTCTGAGACATCTGACTGCGCCATGTCTACCCCGAGTCAACCAGATCCGCGGCGCCTCCTGCCTGCAGACCTCAGTGCTGATAGCATACTTAGTATGAGCAAAACGATGGCTGAGGAAGCGTGTGTCCGGTACAACATCCCTCACACATCAAAGGAGCCACTCAAGCAACTGCAAGGCAAACTGCTGTATCATCGGGACGTCTTGTTGATCGCCGCTGCCGTAACAGACCAGGAGTCGAGGATCACCAATGCGGTATATGACAAGGTCAAACTGGAGCTGAACCAGCTACGAATGGACCCAAGAGAAGACACTGGGAAAG
>JAABUI010000834.1_pt1 | contig 20078 bp, 28 predicted proteins | sample 5559111 | NCBI WGS metagenome assembly JAABUI01 (sample SAMN10711870, study PRJNA513365) | rock metagenome | isolation source: Antarctica rocks | place: Antarctica: Victoria Land, Buttleship Promontory
ATCATCAGGCATTACCGCCGAGCCCGAGATCACCACACAGGTCCTTGATGGTGAGTCTGTTGCCCGACATTCCGCTAATCTTTAGGCTCTGATCAAGCCTACCTGATTCTGGTGACCGACGGCCTCACGTCTCTCATGTCCGATCAAGAAATAGTTGACCTCGCGCGAGGCGCCGACGACCCAACCCGCGCTGCCAAAGCCATCGTCCGCTTCGGCGAAGATCTAGGCGCTCAAGACAATTGTACTTGCATAGTCGTGCCGCTAGCTGGGTGGGGTAAAGTCGGAGGGAAGGATACGACGGAGGAGAGGAGGGAGTATAGGCGGAAGCAAGCGGGGATGCAGAATACGCGGATGCAGCGGATGTAGGGGGACTTATAGAAGGACTGTATACTTTTTGCACGCCAAACCGACTGTATGCCACGCGCGGTTGCGCCTCCACCCCCTTGATGTCCTCCAGAGCCTTTGAAGCATTTCTTCATTCAATCGCGTTGATCCCTCCGCACTTTTGATGCCTTCTTCGATGGACGAAGAGGCCTCCTTCGCGAATCTCCTCTCTCAGTCCGCCGCTCCCGCTCGTCCATCCTGGGAAGCCGCCCGTGCAACCGATGATCCCTGGGCCAACCCTTTCTCCGACACCTCTTCCACCAACCCCTTCGCCGCTCCTTTCCCCTCCGCTCCCACCTACCCGCAAACACCCAGCGAGGAAGTCAGCCCGTATGTCCAAAAGCTCGGGGAGGACGTAGATGCCGGAGTGGGCGTGCTACCTGATCCTCCCAGCATAATTGCTGCGAGGGAACAAGAGGAGTCCGGATTCGCTTCGCCTTACCAGACGCCTATACAACCCAAACCAGATCCATTCTCGTCCCCACCCACTCAAGATCCCGCCCTCGCTCCTTTCCGTCAGCCTGAGTCCGAACCGCCAACTCCAGCTCCACCTGCACAGCCGAGTCGGAAGCTACCATCAGAGTTGCTGGACGAAGATATCCTTGGCGCGTCAGATCCTTCGGTGTCGCTGAAGAAGGCGTTCGTCAAGTCGACACAGGCGCAGAGAACGGGTAGTACGGGGGCAGATGTGGGGAAATCGAAGGCTTATGTGTTCAAGCCGGACCGTCCGAATGCGAATACGAGCGCTTCGAAGGTGAAGGAGGAGGGGCAAGGAGAGGTCAGACGGGAGGTGGAGGAAAAGGAGAAGGTGGAGAAGGTGCACCCTGAAGTGGTGGAGCAGGAACACCCGCCAGTGGAGATTGTCGTGCAGCGTGAGGAGGCTGCTGTGGATGGGGATGGGGAGAGCGTGCTTGAAACTCAACCGGCAACGATGGATCAACCTCAATCTGTTGACCCCGCTCCGACACCTGTCGGAGAAAAGTCTGTAGAGGCGACTGAACCCGCCGAGGCCGCAAAGCCCTCTCATCTCGCCCCAGCCTCCATTCCCCTCCCGGATTCTGTCGCTGTCACACCCACTACCTCTGGTCCTGCTACTCCTGCTCTCCCTGCACCAGTCGCCATGCCCGCAACTCCCGCTTCTCCACCGTCTGCTATGCCCTTTGCCTCCAGAACCATCGACCGAGTAGCGGTACCCCCTCTCGATGCACCGGCCCCCACCGAAGACTATGGTTTCAAGTCCCTCTCCATAGGCGCGGCCAGCTCGTCCCTTCCTCCGCCACCCCCGTCAAAGTCGCCTGTTCAGCAGAATGGGAACGGGAATGGACTGCCCTCCGCGCAAATACCCGCAAATCCGCTATCATCGAAGCTTTCAGGTAGAGGGTGGGGTGTCGTAGATGACGAGGAAGTCGGGGGGCTATTCGGAAAAGGTGGACCGAGTGTGAGACCCGACCCATGGGGCGCAAACCATGCAGGAGGATGGGGAGAAACAGGGCTTCCACCGATGCCGTCAAGTGGACCATCGCAGATGGTGAGTCCGATGGGGCAGGATCATACTAATGTTGAGCCTCCTGCATCTGAGTCTACCTCGACCGCCCAATCGGAAGCGGACGATGACGATACCCCTCTCGCTCTCACCAACGGAAGCTCAAGCAAGCCCAAACCCACCACACCGCTCTTCCAGCTCTCGATCGGTGACCCGACTCGCGTGGGTGACCCCGTTCGCGGTTATACCGTCTACACCATCCGGACACGCACCACTTCCCTACATTACCGAAGAACCGAGTTCTCCGTGCTTCGACGGTTCTCCGACTTCCTCTGGCTCTTCGACGCACTCACCGCAAATAATCCTGGCGTCGTCGTCCCCCCCGTGCCCGATAAACATCCTTTTGGCCGGTTCCGAGACCAATTCATCGAGACCCGCCGACTAGCCCTGCAACGATGCCTCACGAGGGTCACCTCTCATCCCGTCCTTCAACTCGACCCCGATCTCCGACTATTCCTCGAAAGCGATGCCTTCGCTATTGAAGCGAAAAATCGACGTGCGGAGACCCCCCCTGACAAACAGGGATTGCTTGCCGGATGGACGGGCCCGAAGTATGTGGAGCAGGACGACTGGTTCGACTCGCGCAAGGTCTTCCTCGACAATCTCGAGTCTCAGCTCAAATCCCTGTCCAAATCCATCGAGACGGCGAGCAAGAACCGACTGGACATGGCAACTGGTATGGGCGACTTTGCAGATTCCATGACCGCGCTTGCCGAGTCTGACCTGGGCTCGGCGATGTGTGCGGCTCTTGCGCGGCTAGCGGACCTGGCTCGAATAGAGAAGGAGAGCAACGAGGAGCAGGCGAAGAGCGATGTGATTCACCTGCTTAATATGGCGGACGAGTATGTCCGCTTCATCGGCAGTGTACGCTTGGCATTCGCGTCACGGATCAAGGCGTATCAGAATTGGCAGAATTTGGAGAAGGAGGTGGTACGGCTTCGCTCGGTGCGAGAGAAGTCACGACAAGCTGGGAAACTGGGAGACCGAACCTCATCCAGTCTGACGGAAATCGGAGAGGTGAGTATCAAGCTTTTGTTTGCAAAGAAAAACTGATTAGGCCAGGCTGAACGTCGGAGCCGAGATTTATCAGTCGAGTTCGAAGCGGTCTCGAGACTGGTCAAGTCGGAATTTGGGCGATTCGAGCGAGAACGCGTGGACGAGTTCAAACGAGTATTGGAACGGTACCTGAACGATCAGATCGGTAAGCAGAAGGATCTGATCGGCACTTGGGAGGAGTATCACGGCGTGGTGCTCAAAATGGTGCAGAAGCCTCAAACGTAGTCTGTGCGCGGATGCATCGGGCCTGCGTCATGCTGCACTGCCACACGGACTCCGTTCTCGTCTCGCTGGCTGTTAGAGTACTACCAACCTGTCAGGAATTCGCGCCGCCGTATGGTCACTCGTAGCGTCAACCTAAACTCGTACGAGCCGCCACCGATCGCTCGAGAGATTTTTGGTATTGGCTTCCAGAAACGGGCCGTGCCTTTTGTCAATAGCTTTTCTGGAACGTCTCATGCGGACCATCCCACCTCTCTGCTCTTATTGTCTCTCGCTTTCTCGACCTCGGGCTTGGAGGCGAACACACGGCCCACGGAGTGATCCACGGGGCATATATTTCCTGGGATAATGTGTGTGATTATGAACAGCCTCGCGGTGATGATGGGATCTTGGGGTCAAATGGACGAGGCTTACGGTATAGAGTGGGTAACTTGTGCTACTGAACCTTTCCACAGCTCCCTAGGCTCCTTTACGCGAATCTATATCGGGAATCGCCGTGCTGGAATCCTTTAGCTAAGCCTCGACGTCATTTCTCCTTCGCGATCGGACTCGAGGACTTACGGCACGTCGATCTGCGGCAAGACAATAAATTCAATAGGTGAATTGAAGTGAAATGAATTCAACACAAACGCGATGGACGGCGCACCTACCACCACTGGCGAGTGTCTTCCTACCGTCGTCTGGACCTCGTTGAGCTTAAACAGGTTATACTAGTCGAGAGAAGATCATCATCGCCCATGGCGCTACCGGAGGGCTTTTAAGTGAGCTCTTCGCCACACTTCACGATCACACTGATAGGCGATCAAGCTATGGTCGTTTGGCCATTGCTAGCTGTGAGTGATACCCACAGTCAAGCAAGGATGAGGGATTGATCAGTCACAGGTGATTGGCCGATACCTGCGAAGCTACTATCCAAGGTGGGTCCGCATACACTGTAAGTCGACCCTCGGCATTCAGCGCTGATACCCTCAGACATCGTCGCTATCGGTCTCTCTGTCCCGTTGCTAGTCGTCACCTTTGCCCTCGGTCGCTACCACAGAGGTACGTCCCTCCATCTTCCCGGATACGTATGAGAATGCTAAGCACAGCATGCATAGGTAGTGATGACAACTGGACGACCTACCACTTCCGGGCGGCCATTGTTCTACTTCTCCTCGGCCTTCTCCAACCAATCTACGGGAGCGTCATCCACATATTCAGCACAAATGTACCATACACCGGTGCGAAGTCGATCCTCCGATACGGTCATCCTGTCATCGGGGTACGCTTCCTTCACTCAGTACTACCTTGATATACTGATCTCGAGGCGTTTTCAGATCCTCATGATCGTTCTCGGGTTCGCGCAGGTCAAGACCGGATTCGATTCCTGGGACAAACCAGGCGACATGGTCACACACGGTTCCCTCATAGCTTGGGGTGTTCTCCTCGCTCTCTGGAGTGTAGTCTACCTCGCCGGGCTCGCACTCATCCCTAGCCAGTGGAGCGCACAAAAGACCCTCGTCGGGGTTGGCAAGAAGGACGATTCATACGAGGTCGGGAATGGTACGCGCGGCAGCAATGCCGCGCTGACGAGCGGGGAGGCATGATCGATGCTCTAGAAGACAGTCGCAATCACTAGACCCAGCAGGCATACCAGGCATGAGCGATGGGATAGGACAACATAATGTAGAGGAGATGTACGTAGTCTATTCCTGCCAAGTCATGCCAGCGTATAGACCCCACATGACGTTCATGGTCACTTCCTCGGCATAAGGCTTCATGTTTCGGGAAGACAGTTTCTGGGTCGGGTCGAGCGTGTTGACCGCGGCCACTAATCCAGATCAGACACGCCAGCGGTAGGCAAGGAGGCTCACGAAAATCGTCTAAAGAAAAATTCAGCACCGCGACGTCGATCGATTCTTCATCGTCCAGGTCTGAGGGGAAGGGCGTGCAGACAAAGTCGCTAAGAGCTGGCATCAGTGGTGCTCCTCACTCTTCAATTCAGGAATCGCATACGGCTGTGCCCATGAATGCGGAACTGGGAGAGACGCGATCAGCTAAGACTGGACAATGTCAGCTTACCTGGTATATGCTCGATATCATCCCCTAGCCCTGGACAAGCATCCCGAGTGACATATCCGGGAGTCGGCGCATTCGGTATACTAGACCAGGCGACTTGCTCCTCGTAGACGCCTGCATCGACCCACTGGGTGTCCAGCCAATCTCCGTATATCCGCTCGACCCGATCATGCGGCGAGCCGGATCCTGTTTGGAACTTCGACGGACCGGCATGATTAAGCTGAACGGTAATATTCCTCGCGAGACCGGCTGGGAGGGGAACGTAGACGAAATGATTGTCGCTGCCATCGTGTGTCAGGCCGGTCTATGTCCGCGATAGCAGCTCACAAAGGTGACACAGTCAGCTCATCGTTTCGGTCGAAGCCACCTTGAAACTGCAAGGATCTCAGCTCGGTTCTTCCGGGACTCCACTCACCACATCGAAGCGGAGGGTTCCTGCCTGGGCAATGAAGATCGCTGGTCCATTTCTGCTCGGATCCCGTACAGTCATCGGGATCACCCGATGGGTCCATTCGGTCAATACCGATCGCGGGTGGCCGTACGCGTATCGCCCGAGGAAGAGATCCTGTGGCGCTAGACCGAGAGGTCGTGAGATACCCAGCTCGCATGCGAGGCGGAGGAGCGAGTCGGTGATATTCAAGCCGATCGGGGTGTCGAAGTCGTCCATGCGGTGGGCGTGAAACTGGTAAGTCCTGCGGTTGCCGTCAAGGTATCGACGGGAGACCGATAGCGGTTCGACTGAGTTGTCGGGTAGGGAGGAAGACGTGAAAGCGGTGGTTTCCATATACCGGCCTGGCACGATTGCGATGGACCGATCATCATATTGCGTGCAATCACGAACATGCGTGTGTCCACCAAAGACGAAGACTGGCACCCGTGGATGCCTTCGTCGAATCGTCTCAAAGACGGGCGCCCATTCCGAAGTCTCCCCTCGAGCAGGCATGTGACCGACGAGAACGAAGTAATCGGGTACGTCCTCAATCACTTCGAGGAACCAGGCTTCCACCGCCAAGTGAGCTGGCGAATGCACCGTGATGTTTTTGCCGTGTGCTTGGAAGTCGAAGATCACTCCGAGGGCGGTGACTTTCCGTCCGCGCTTCGTCGCGAACTTGGCGAACCTCTCGCCGATCGGCACCGACATCGCCCGTCCATCCTCATCCTCCACTGTGATATTCACATTCGACGTCACATACCTCCCCTTCCTACGCCAATCAGCCTCGTCCCCCGTCGTATGTGTTACCTACCACCTATCCCGATGGTGGTATATCTCCTTTGCAGTGCTGTAATCGTACAGTTCGTGATTACCAATCGCGAGAACATCGTACGCCAGCCTCGAGAAGATCTCGTCGGATTTCGCTGCGGAAGCTGAAGAGCTCGAAACAAGGCCGGAACCATCGTGATGGTCGCCAGCGTCCCTGCGATATGGTCAGGGCAGAACAAAGGAGCGAGTGGGATGCCTTACACTAGGAGGAGGTCGACGCCTTTCTCGTCGGCGATGGCGCGGAGATGGGTTGAGAAGCTCGCAAAGTCGCCAAAGTCTCCTGAGTAGTTCTGATGCCGAGACCCCGTGAGTCTCAAACGCCAATAATAGCTTGGAACCGTACGGGCTCTGGCCATGTTGCCTTTCTCTCTGATCAGCTACAGTTCAAGCTGGACGAAAATCGTAAGCGCACGTGTTGATGTCCGAGCAGCCAGCCTGTATATAGATGAGCATTAGACGAGACAATTTGGGCGAGCATCACGACACACCATGCGTATCAGACGTGCTGAGGAAGTTGACATCCTTCCATTCGAGAGGTCGAGTTGGCCATGGCAAGTCGAAGTACTGGGCATGCGGCTGCTGAGCTCGAGCGACGAGCGCAAGGACACTCAAGACCATCGCAGACATCATCGTATGACCCGTGAAGGATTGTCACTTTCGCCTATAGTAATCAACGACGCTGGAAAAAATCCGGATCCGGGTAAGACCAAAGCCGTTCCCTTACGATTGACCAGAGAATTGAAGTCCCACATTTGTCGAGCCTCAACCGCGCCATCATGTCGCTACAAGACCGCCTGGCTTCGCAAGATGGCTTTCAGCTGCTCACGACTGGCGCCTCCCTCTCCCTGGTCACGGCGACCTCCATGAATGGATCAGGATACAATTTTCCTCTAATGGTATATGATCCCTTTGACAGCCTTCTCTGAGCTCATCAACGTCGCGTCTAGCTCTTCGGAATCGTCGGTCACGAGATGCGGTCTTCCTACCAGCCATTCCGCCAGGTAGGTCACCCTGCTTGAGCTGGTAGTACCCGCGGTTGATGGAAAAGCAGTTCCTCATCCTCATCCTCTTCACCGCCGTCTTCGACATCTACACCCTCATCACCCACCCACTATCCGGCTTTGTGAAGCTCGTCACCCTCCTCCTCGCGCTGCTCAAGCTACCCATCTTCTTCACATGTCTGGCGCAGCTAAGGGAGCGGGGCGGGGACCTCTTTTGGGGACAGGCTAGCGCGGGTTTCCATGGACTCGGTATGCCCAGAGGCGGTCAGGCCAGTGAGTGGACACGAAACTTCGGTATGAAAGCTGATAATGGTAGATTGGAGCATGCCGGGTAATTTCACACCTGGTCAACCACCGCCAGCTGCACCGCCTCCGCCTGGGTCCTTCCCATCAACCGGAGGATTCAGGCTCGGCACAGAGGACGAAAACGAGCAGGATGATCAACCACTGCCTCCACCCCCTGCAGGCAGAGGCGGGTATCAGACAATAGGGTGAAGTCAACGCCATGCGAGGTGGGATGTATCATACAATGCAAAGAATGAGGGCTATATGCCTCTACTCCGCTCCATCGCGCCGTTGACGTCAACCACCTCCCGCATCGGTCGTTCCCCTCCCATAAACTCGGTGACGTCCAGGCTCTCGTCGGTACCTTGTAGAATCTCTAGGGCAAGGTTGTGCGAGCCGCCGAGAGGTAGAGAAGAGGATGTGGAGGCGAGGAGGAGAGGGTTGTGTAGTGACTATACGAAGAACAGATTGCATCAGCTGCGGCCTCACCGCCTGAGACAGGGCACTGGGACGCACCTCATTCACAATCTTCAGCTCCATTGCTTGCCTCAGAGGCACGCTCAAGCCAAAGGTGTTTCGTTGCAGGGTCTGTTGAAGCTGATTTTGCGTTGTCGCCCACTGAAGATCGTATCAGTCCCGCAGGTTCCATCATCGGGCTTCAACCCGATGCTGGGACGGTTCCGACTCACCTTCTCCAATCGCGCTTGCAAGGGGCTCACATTCCCGACAGCGACTGCCTGAGCTGCCAAAGTGAGGCCATGGCGGAAGGCGTCGTGGGTTCCGATCACTGGGTGAGCTGTCGCCTGCGGAGAAGTCAGCGAAGTCGTGATTTGCGCCGCATACCTTTGTGGAGATGACATGCTCCTCGCTAGACTCAGGGGCTGCTGGAGGAACGACTCGGTATGACTAGGAACAGACCGGATCAGCTCTAGCTAGAAGTTCTTAACGTTCGGCACTTACCATATTGTTCACTTTGACATCCAAGCAGAAGTTCAAATCAGATTTGTGTAAGAAAACAACGCGCGGCGATCCGCCTCTTTCTCGGTGTTTCGGCCTTATTGACTCATCGCAGCCCACCCCCCTCAATGTCACTGCAGCCCCCAAAGCAATGCATAAACCTCATCCTTCTCCTATCACGATATTCTGTCCCCTTCCCCTTCTCCTCAGTCCCGATCAGGTGAGTCATCTCTCTCGGCGATTCAGGTGAGGAGGGAGAAAAGGAAAAGGTGATGGAGGAAAGGGGGTGACTGAATTGGGTGACACGTTGCTGACACACACAACCCCTTTTTCCGTATCGCACCTTTCACATACCGATCCGTCCCCCTTTCACATCGCTGTCTCGCCCATCCCTCCTTTCTCATCCGACCTTGTCCCCTCATCGACTCCACACCATCGGACATACCTAATATAATTCGTCGTACCGGATCACACCGATCGATACATTCCGACCACATCAGAGTGAAACACCGGGATCCGTCTTTCATCTGTCGACTCCGCCGTCGATACCTAGCCCGGAGTGAGGAAGAGACGTAGAGCAGTCTTTCAGGTTAGTCGGGCTTCTCGATTTTGGCTTGTGATGATGGGTGCCGTGTTGTGCGCTTCTCCGCGACTCGTCAACCTGACCCTGTCGTGTGTGTGTACGCACGATCGAATTTGCAGCGTCGCATCGGTTTGCATCGAGAACTTCCGCTGATCTTGCCTCTTTCCCTCGAACTTCCACTTCTATACTCGATACAACTCGACTCCTTTCACGTCGCTCCACCTGCTCTACCATCTTCCCCAACTCTCCCAACAACCCCAAAACTTCTCACTCCAACGCGCATCCTTTGTCCACCACGCACGCTCTGTCACGGGCGACTGTGCTGCTGATCACTCGCACCGATGACAACTCATTCGACCGTTACCGTGTACTCCTTCACCACGTAACCCGAAATTTACACATTTTGCGACTGCCTGGAACGCATTCTTCAATTGCTCTTCGGCAATCATCGCTACGTCTTCCATCAACACAACCAACATCTCTCTCAAATTGTCGCTCTGGTGCTCATCGCCAACTCCGTCTCAAACCTACCCCAACCAACAACCATGGCATACGGTGTGCCTGCTCCTGGCGGCAGAATGACTTCCATGGACCTTCGAGTCGGCGGGAAGTACAGGATCGGGAAGAAGATCGGCAGCGGGTCGTTCGGTAAGTAGCGGACGCAGGCTGCACCAAGCCTTAGCATCTGTGCTGACAGAATTTAGGTGACATCTACCTTGGCGTCAATATCGTTTCGGGTGAAGAGGTCGGAATCAAGCTGGAATCAGTCAAGGCGAAGCATCCTCAGCTCGAGTATGAGTCGAAAGTGTACAAGTCGTTGGCAGGTGGCGTTGGAGTACCATTTGTGAGATGGTACGGGACTGAGTGCGATTACAACGCGATGGTAATGGACTTACTGTGAGTAAAGTCCCACGCCTTATGGACCGTATGCTGACATTCGCTCAGCGGACCGTCACTCGAGGACCTCTTCAACTTCTGCAACCGGAAGTTCAGTCTGAAGACCGTGCTTCTTCTCGGCGACCAGCTCATCTCCCGTGTCGAGTATGTTCACTCGCGCAACTTCATCCACCGCGACATTAAGCCCGACAACTTCCTCATGGGCATCGGCAAACGGGGCAACCAGGTGAATGTCATCGACTTTGGTCTCGCCAAGAAATATCGCGACCCGAAGACGCACTTGCACATTCCATACAGGGAGAACAAAAATCTCACTGGGACGGCTCGATACACCTCCATCAACACCCACTTGGGCGTTGAGCAGTCCCGTCGTGATGACCTCGAGTCCCTTGGCTACGTCCTCATGGTGAGTTTCTCTTTCTATGCTTTACGACTTGAACTCACAATTCGTTGTAGTACTTCCTCCGCGGCTCGCTTCCTTGGCAAGGTCTCAAGGCGGCGACCAAGAAGCAGAAGTATGACCGCATCATGGAGAAGAGTACGTGCGGTAGGCTTTCTGGCATCCCGCTGACTACCCTACAGAGATGACCACCGCGACTGAGGTCCTCGTCCGTGCCTTCCCGAACGAGTTTGCTATCTACCTCAACTACTGCCGCTCCCTCCGCTTCGACGACAAGCCTGACTACTCGTACCTCCGCAAGCTCTTCCGTGACCTCTTCATCCGCGAAGGCTTCCAGTACGATTATGTCTTTGACTGGTCCATTCAGCCAGGAGCGAAGCCGATCGATAACGATAACGCGGCGCTGGCTGGCCAATCGTCAGGTCAGATGCAGGCGATGCAGCAGGCCAAGAGACGGGTGATGCCCGACGAGGCGGCGGTAGCGGCTGGGCAGGCGATGGAGACTCAGCGTCAGCTACGGAGCCAGACAAGGAACAACACGAGGGAGCAGCAGTGGTAACCAATCTGAAGACGAGAAACAAGGGGAAGCCGCAGAGTGAGGACGATCGTTCGGCTCGTCAGGTCTGGTCGACGTTTGCGCCGCGGCTACTTAGCATGAGCGCACCGACCTGTACTTTCACGACCTCGACGATTTTGACATCACTTCCATAATCACCCTTACCAATTCCACATTTTTGCGATACCTCGGAGCTAAACTCCCCTCAACCACATCGGTTTCTCTTCTCGGCGCGACACATGTATCCGGTCTCCCTCCCATCATTCAGCTCTTCGCGCATGCCTTTTTGGCGCTTATACCCCGGCAACATCGCACACCAACGTCAATTCCGCGGCACCATCGGCAATTTGGTCGCCGCTCCGCAAGCTACGTTGTATCCATATGTCCCCCTCCACTCCAGCCCACAATCCATCCCCTGCAGCCCACAATCCTTCGACTCGGCCATCTATACCCACTCTCCGATCTCGACGTCACATCATGCCGCTCCGAAGTCCCCGTATGCTCCCCTCGCCCAAATTTGCGAGCTTGGGCGCGGGAGGGCACCACGGTCCACGATGAAGGAGAAGTGGGAAGTGGAAGTGTGATCGATCGTGGAACTCGCTCATGTCATGGGATCGTCTATGCAATCTTTCAGCTGTACTGCGCTGCATATCTGACTTTGTTCGCTGGCTTTGAGTGTCGATCAGTCCCAGCCGTTGTGACATGAGTGGATATGTACAGATTCAGCTGGACTGCCCTGATTCAGGTCAGTACGTTGCCTCAGAGCAATGTGGCTGTCCGAAGATACAACGCCATATACGAAACCGACGAAGACCTCTGGGGCGACATCCCTTGTAGTCGCTTTCCGCTGACCTGTTGAGCGTTTTGCCGGTCGAGGCATCTACTTGGTGGAGGAACCGTAGACTTGCAGAGGGGATAGAGACGATTCATCGCGCTCCTATAATCTTCAACATTCTCTCCGCCCTCGCTCTCCGTATCTCTACCTTCTCCAGATCCGTCTTCGCATGTAGTCCTTCCACCTCTACTTGCCCAATTTCCTCCGCATTCGCAACTGCTTCCCCGTCTGTGGCAGCAGGTGTATCTGTCGGGGCGGTTTCGGAAGCAGAATGCTGCTCGGTCCTAGCGTGTTTCTTGGCAGTCTCAATCAATCCCTACTCCCTCATCAGCCAAGTGTGTCGAAGCGTGAGAACACACTCACAGATCGCGCTCCGCCTTCTACAGTCTTGAGATATCCCATTACTATCTCCGCGTACTCCTCCGGGACCTTCTCCAGAATCAGCATTTCTAGAAAAGGGTTTGATATTAAGCTACCTCCTCGTTCCAGATATGTCGCATGAGCCAACCCTGCCGAGCTTTGCTGAACTTCCATCCCTCGCATGGTCCTACGGCTGAACTCTGTAGGTGCGAGGTGGCATGTTGATGGACGTATTGGAGAGCTGTCAAACACCTTTATCAGCGTCGAACTTATATGGGAGCAGAGGATGGACCTTTCTTGGCCTGGTCCGAGAGCTCGGGATCCGCAAGGATGTCTTCGAGAGAATTTGACGGCGCCACATCATCGCCGTTGCAATCGACGTCGCTCTTGATCTTCTTGCTCTTCTTCGGCTTTTTGGCCGGATCTACTTGATCACCGTGGGCTGCCTCGACGACGTTCTTGCACGAAGAAGCGCCGTTTGCCGAAGTCTCGGCCTCGTCATACCTCTTTCGTTTCTCCTTCTTCACCTTCTTCGAAGGCTTCTCGACTTCATTCCCCTCTATCCCGTCGCCAAGGGTGGGTGCTAGGGCGCCATTCGATGTTACTTTCCCCAACCCATCTATCCTCGACTTCTCCTTCTTCGCCTTCTTGTGCTTCTTCCCATCCCCATTTCCGACGCCGTTGGCGGATACATTACCGTCTTCCCCTTCTGCCTCCGTACCAGCAATCCTCGTCTTCCCCTTCTTGTTCTTCTTGCGATCCTCTGCTTCCCTCAGCCCGTCAACGGAGACCAAAGGCGCATCTCCGTTCTCCTCCTTGCTCTTCCGTTTCTTGGACTTCTTCACCTGCTCCTGCTTCACCACCTTTTCGGTATCCAGCTGTTCCCCATTTATTGTCCCGACAGCGCTTGCATCCGAATTCACCGCTCCAGGCTCGACGATTTTCCGCTTCGACTTGGATTTCTTAGCGGGAATCTGTTCGGTTTTAGGACTCGCTTCGAGAGCTTGAGCAAGGGCCCGCTCGGCTGCAGCGCTCGAGGGTTCCGGTATTGGATGTTCCGGTATTGGATGCGTGGGATCGGCTTCCACTGCCTGACGTGGACATTAGTACATGTAGCTAGGACAAGAGGGAGAGGTACCAGCTTCTTTGCCTTCTTCCTGGCTCTTCGCTCCTCCTTGGTCTCGCCAGTAGCCGTTGCTAGCTTTCTCTCTCCAGACGAAGCGACACCTGACTTCAGGTCACGTCTCGCGTCGTCAGAGCTCCCGGATTCCATCTTGACGCCTGCCATCCCGCAGACCAATTGTGAGATTGTGAGTGAAAATACGATTTCGAGAAGGAAGCCGTGGAGAATTTGGGCCGTGACTTCTGACGATTAGGAAGACTTGTCGACTTTTGTTAGTAGCGCTGAAACGGATTAGACTTCTGGGTTATGTGAGTCCACCATCGATTCACGGTCTGATGGCCGAAGCTTGTTGTGCTTGCTCATCACCAATAATCACATCTCTCGGCTACGTTTCCTTTGTTTCCCAAATCCAACTTCGATCGCATCTCCTCTAGACACGAATCTTCCTCAAGTCCTTCTCGACCGCCATAGAATCCCCCTCTCCTCGCTGTCGCAACCCTACGCGCTCGGCCCATCATGGGCCTCTCCCTCTCCCGGATCTTTCAGTCCTTGACATCCCTCGCGTATTGGGGGAAAGACAAGGAGGTGAGAATATTGATGGTCGGTCTCGACTCGGCGGGGAAGACGACGATATTGTATCGATTACAAGTGGGTCTGACACCACCCAATCCCGTGCACAAATTGACCTCCAACTAGATTGGCGAGGTCGTGTCCACCATACCCAGTACGCGATCTTGGTACACCGCTCTACATGCGGACAGCTGAACGAGGGTGTAGCAATCGGATTCAACGTCGAGACTGTGTCGTATAAGAACATCAACTTCCAAGTCTGGGACCTAGGCGGACAATCCTCAATCCGACCTTACTGGCGATGTTACTACGCCAACACCCAGGTCCGCTCCTCCTCCCACTACGCTCCCTTTGCCCGCTCATGACGGCGTGACAGGCCATCATCTACGTCATCGATTCCTCCGACTCCGCCCGACTCGCCACCTCCCGCTCCGAGCTACTCACCATGTTATCCGAAGACGAGCTGAAGTCGGTTCCCGTGCTAGTATTTGCAAACAAGCAGGATGTGGATGGAGCCTCGAGTCCGGCGGACATTAGTGATAAGCTTGGATTGGCCGGACAAGAGAAGGGCAGGGAATGGAGTGTTAGGGGGAGTTGTGCGACGAAGGGAGAGGGGTTAGAAGAGGGGTTGGATTGGTGAGTCCGGGATCACTCCACGACTAGCAGCTTCGCAAGCCGTGGTTTCTGCAATGGTGTCGCGACATGGACTGACGATGTACAGGCTGGTCAATACAATACAGAAATGAGGTATAGATCGTTTGGCAAGAGGCATCATCCTCGGCATGTACCATCATTGTTCTTGGCTTCGCCCCTTCCAGAACCAGAGAAGCGATCAAGCGACGCGACTTTTGTCCGCCGCAACACGACCGTATTCTCTAATCGATATTTGAGATTCCCTTGGCTCGCGAAAGCGATGTGACACATGCATGCTGACGATATAGTTCGAACATGGAGCGATGTAACGATGATGCTCTTATCGCCTCTCCTCCCAACCACCACGACCTCCCCTACCCCACCCTCTCCCCCTATATCCACCTCGTCCCCTACCTTCCCCGCCGCCTCCTTCGAATCCACCACTGTCCGATATGCCTCCACCGGACGCCGGTCCCAAGCCATCTCCTCCTCCGCCTGGCACCTCGCCCGTCGCGAGATACTGCATCAATTCAATCTGATTCGGTTCACGACCCGTCGAGCCGTGGAAAGCTAGCGCCAGTGCTGCCCAGCACGTCGGATCACCAGGATGGAACGTCGAGACATCGAAAGTCGCCAGTGTGGGCCGGCCAGGATCTGGGTGTGCCAGGAAGCCGGGCCGAGGCGAAGGATTCAAGGTTGAGTCCGGCATTGGAGGAAAGGAAGTTTGGACGACTGGCGGCGGAATGGATGGGAATTGCTGGTCGTGAGAGGGTGCGGCATTTTGAGGCGGAGCAGGTTTTTCCTCATCCGAGTCATCCAATGCCATATCCTCCTCGCCGCCTCCCTCTTCGGGCATCACATCCACCTCTTGTGGTGGCGGCCGATCCCGCCCAAACTCGTCTTTCCCAGGCTGGACCGGCATCGACGCTCGCCCAGATGTTATCGGCAAAGGCGGGGAGTGCCTCTCGATTGCCGGTGGACCGCCATAACTTCGCTCTTCGGAAGGTGGACCTCGAGCTTGATATCCTCCTCGACCACGCCACCCTCGTCCGCCGCGATCTTCCCTCCCTCTTCCTCGTCCTCGCTCTCCACGACCTCCACCCATGGCTTCCGCACGATTCTCGTCTCGCCTCGGATAGCCAGTATCCCTGATCGGACTCCTCGACCGCTCACGCCCTCGGCTGTCCCGGTAATCAAAGTCCCGTCCAAAGTCCCGACTTCCCCGACTATCTCTCCTCGGACGATCACCAGACCATCCTCGAGGAGGTGGCCCGCGGTCATCATATTCGAGGTCCCGTCCATCCCGACTCCCTCGTCGAGGAGGTGTTCTTGACCCATACTCAGCTCGGCGAGGAGGGGCATCATGATTTCCTGGTCCAGGATAGGAAGCTCTCTGTGGAAATGGTTCGCGGTACTGATTCGGTCCGGTGGAATCGTACGGTGCGGTCACGAACGATCCGGAGGGTTGAGGTTGTCCTGGTTGAGCAAGCGTAGCGATGCGAGCAAGTTCCGCAAGCTGGGCAGGGTTAAGCGCGAGCGGTGGAGGCGCAGATTGGCCCGGAACACCTATCGGTGCTGGTTTCGAGACGTTTGCAAGGATGCTCGCTATGTCGATACCTCCCGCTTTGGCAGGTTGAGGCGCCGCCAACGGAAGATTAATTGAGGGTCTAAGCCGGAGATCAGCTGACGTAATGCCATTTTTCATTTCTCATTACGCGCCAAACCTTCAACTCACGGTACGTTCCCGTTTGGTCGTCTTGGATCCACTGGTTTCTGAGGCGTCGATGAGGGTGTCTGCACAGCTACACCGAGGAGTGCGAGAATTTCAGGCGGTAAGGTGCCTGGAGCCGGTGGTGGGGCCGCCGGTGATCGGGAGGGTCCGGCTTGTGTTTGATCTGTATGTGTGGACGGTGGGAGGGAGGGTAGTTTTTGATTCCATGTACGGTCGTGGCGGGGGGACGGAGGGAAAGCAGGGAAAGAGCCATATCTCAGTTACGCTCGCTTTTAGGGATGATGCAATGAAATCTCGGACCAAATCAACCAAATCAAGTATGCCCCTCTGATGCGAACTTCCAGCTTCCGACACTCAACCCCAACACGCCCCCAAGCTTCCTCCTGACCACGACGATGGCCGTGGTCCGGAGCTGGGGACCAGTGCAGGGCAGGCAGTATCGAAAGTTCTGAAGAGACGCAGGCGCATGAGATGCATGCAGATCGCCGAGGGGTCTACAAGCGCCAAATCTAGTTTGCGGATGTCGAGGGTATCTGATTGTTAGTAGAGAGGTATTCCGGTTGTCAGAATCGATTCGGCGTTTGCTGTGTTGTGAATCAAAGCGCAATCCCGAAACGAAACACAGCCAACCAAGGAGACGGTGCCGATAATTGACACGGCCATTCACCTTGACCATTTCCGGTTGCGTATCCTCCTAATGCAGTCCTGCTGTACTCCGCCGGCGGTAATGCTGGAGACATGATAGGTGGGGGCGGCTCGTAGTCTGGCGACCTGACATTTGCGGACAGCCTTTCGAGGCAAGCTGGTGGAAAGGTTCCGGCTTTCGTCCAGATCTCGACGATTTTGCGGACCTTGTCCTACAAGATCAGGTCCATCAGCTTCCTCCGCCAGTAACTCCCAGGGCGCCCGGCAAATCGACGCAAAAGAGCAGATTCGGCCAGCTCACCTTTCCTTCGACCCACACCCCACCCTTCCCATCATCCACCATCCCTGTCACCCAACTACCGACAACCGCTTCCAGCTTCTTCAACATGCCCATCCCGACCCCGCCTGCTTTCTGCGTCGCTCGAGCAATCGCATCGAAGACGTAGAGGCTTGATATCCGAGATTGTGAGGTGGGAGGTAGCGAGTTGTTGAGGCGGAGAAACGACGAAACTAGTTTTGAGTCTTGGGAGAAGAGGCGTTGGGATTGGTCTGTTAGCTCTTTGACTTTTGAACCGGAAAGGCGAGGCGCGAGGATGGTGGTCTCGAGGAGGATGAGGAAGGTCTAGTATGGAGTCATATATCAGCTTCCTGGTGTATTTCGCCAGTTCGAGCTAGGCGAGAGGCTGCCAGGGTCCGGACCTCTAGTGATAGTTGAGGAAAGGTGGGAAACGGGACAACGCACCTGAGGCTCAGCCATGTCGAATCGTACAAGGCAGCTGCGCTCTTGTGATGCTGCCGAGATTTGGGTTGAGTGCGATAGATCAACGGTGACTGGTCGCCCAGTCAGGTCAGTAAGCGCCCTTCAAGAAGTATTCAGAAGAGAAAGGAAAGTCAAGAGTCTCCGCGGCTTTTAGCGGGATTCACCAATATCGACACGTGTGGCCTTTCTGTCTCCCATGTCCTACTGCGAAAAACGTATGACGTACTGCGGAAAGGCGTTCCGGTTGACTTTTAGAGCCCCTTTCAATTTCGTTTCGCACTCCACCACCCATACAAGAATCAGCTAATCATGACTGTGAGTCTCGCCCCGGTTCCCAAGCTGTGCATAGCGAAGCTGACTTTGTCGTCTCCCCACCCAGCTTTACTACACTCGTCAGTTCCGCAACGGACTTCAACTTCGATGGAGACGCGCTCATCTTGTCTCGTTTCTTCAGTCTGCTTCGGTCTCCTCATGTCGGAGCTTTCGCTTTTCAGCGCCATCGTGTGCCCCATGCCGTTCTCACTGCGGAAACGGTAGGTTCATTACAGCTCTCCAATTCCTCTCGTTCTCTGGACGCTGATCCGGGGAGCAGGATGATGCACTTCCTCAGCGAGAATCCTGTGGTACGGCTTGCAGATATCCTTTTTTTTACGTGCTTATTGTTGACTTTGCACAACAGGTTGCGAAGATCCAATATGGAGTGAGTGCCCCAATATCGCTTCGCCTGAGGCAGAGCTGAAGGTTTCGCCTCTTCTAGTTGAAGATCACGTTCATGTGGGTATCTCCTGTAGGATTCGAGCGCTCCTACTTACTCCTTATGCTTTGTTAGCTTCGTGGCGGTCTTATTTGTGGACGCGCTTCAGCGTATGGTCCGGATTGCTCAGGAAGGTTCGTTCATCGTCATTACCTTGGAGAAAGAAGCTGATGCCTCCTTCAGGCGCGTCTGCCAAGTCGAAGCAGGAGATGGCGGATGTGAGGACCGAGACCAACTAGTGCGCTCAGTCAAACGGCTACATTGTTCTCGAGCTGATGACATTGCAGCGCCGCTCGACGCTTCTATGCTCAGCGCAATCGTTCGTTTGATTTCTGCTCGTCCACTGACTCCTCCTAGTCTACCTCACCGGTGCCACCCTCTTCCTCTCCCTCATCCTCGCCCGTGTCTTCTACATCATCCTCGATTTCATCAATGTGCAAGAAAAGTACTCAGCTCTGCAACAGAGGACCGCGAAGCAGAGCGGGGCGAACGGGGAGAGTGAGGAGTTGAGGCAGAGGATCTCGGAGCTCGAGACGGAACTGAAGACCAGTCAGTCGAAAGACAGGGACTTCGGTGAGTCACTATCCCACGCCCGGATATTTGCGTCCGGTGGCTACAGACGGAAGGCTGATACAGGTTTACAGACAACTTGAAGAAGCAGGCCTCTCAGCAAAACGCGGAGTACAATCGGCTCGCTGACGCTCATAACAAGTCGGTGAGTCCGCATGTGCCATATATCGCGTCGCGATGCCGGGCGTTCTCATGTTGGACTGACTGTCTTTCAGACTGGCGCTGTGTCCAACAAGAAGGCCGACTAGACTCTGGTGCTCGTGTCGCAGAGAGGAGGTTCGTTGGTGGAGAAGCGACATGCTGCACGAGGGACTCGACGGACGATAAGAGATCGCTGAGACATGGAACAGCAACCAAACATAACGAGCACTTATGAACGGCGTTAGCGGTCTAGCCGTAGACGAATATTGGGTAGTTGGCGCCTGATTTTGTTTCCGTCCCCGCCAAGAAGACAGAACACGTGGCAAATATAGTTGCTCGCCGGGAAAGAGAAGGTTGACGTCCCGTCAATAGGGCTATCTCTCCTTGTTTACCTATTGTCCTTCCAATCGACCCGATGGGTTCACCAAGAATCCCCGCGAGAGAGGTCGTTTCCTGAGCCAAGCCATCAGCGCGTCCATCAATCTCGGTTCAGCTGATGAACCCAACAACCTTATCATGCGGCCCGAACTTGACAGTCTGTCTGTTCACCCAAACCTTCTTAGCCCCAATTGAAAACTCCGCGCCGTGGAGTCGTCAACATACTGTGCGATCTAATACCTCTTTGAGGGACTCGTTCGACGGCATCAAATGAAGGCGAATCAGCAAGATGTTCAAGGCGGACCTTCACCTCGAATCGCCGAAACTTCTGTCCAGCGATTATCCTACCCTCATTTCGATGAAACAGATTATTC
>JAABUI010000838.1_pt1 | contig 20005 bp, 23 predicted proteins | sample 5559111 | NCBI WGS metagenome assembly JAABUI01 (sample SAMN10711870, study PRJNA513365) | rock metagenome | isolation source: Antarctica rocks | place: Antarctica: Victoria Land, Buttleship Promontory
CACGATGGACAGGACGAGGAACGGGTGCTGCTCGCCCCGCGACGCGGCTCTTGCGCCGGTGCCTGGCGTGGTCGTCGAGGTCATGCTCGCCAGGCTAGTGATTGCCGTGCTCAAGTGCTTTCCGAGACCCGCGCCCTCGCTGGGCTACCGGAGCTCGGAGAGGAAGCCCCTCAGCAGCGCCATGGTCAGCTCGGGGTGCTCGAACTGTGGGACGTGGCCGCTGTCCTCGAGCACGACGCTGCCCGTACTGGGCAGCGCGTCGGCCACGTGGTGGGCGAAGCTGGCCGGCACCAACCGGTCGCGGTCACCCCACACGAACAGCGCCGGCGGCAGCAGGCCCGGCAGGCGGTCCCAGAAGCCGCGCCGCCCGTGTGCTTCCTCGAGGTAGATCTGCCGCGCGCAGGCGAAGAAGGCCACCCGGTGGGCGGGGGAGCGGAAGACTCTGGCGCACTCGTCGGCGGCCGCGTCGTACCACGCGGGGGGCAGGCGCCGGGGGTCGCTGAACATGCCCCGGATGCCCTCCACGACCAACCGGTGCGGCAGCACCATCGGCAGCCGCCCGAGCTCGGGGCGCAGCAGGCGTACGGCGGGTACCCACTGGCGCAACCGCCGGAAGGCGGGGGACGCAGCGAGCAGCACCAGTCCGCGTACGGAGGCCGGGTGGGCCAGCCCGGCCTCGAGCGCGATGCGGCCACCGAGGGAGTTGCCCACGAGCACGGCCGGGCGCGCGTGCAGCACCCGCTGCAGGTCCTCCAGCCAGGCCGCGAACCAGGCCGAGGTGTAAGGCGCACCGGGCGCCTCGCTCAGTCCGAAGCCCGGGCTGTCGGGGGCGAGCACGCGGTGGTCGGCGAGCACGGGCAGCATCGAGGCGTTGGTGGCGCCAAGACCGTGCAGCAGGATGACCGGTGGTGCATCGGCCGGACCTGCCTCGAGGTAGCAGGTGCGCAGGCCAAGAGCCTGTACCTCACGCGCGCGGGGAAACGCCTCGGGCCGCTGCTGGTCGGCCTCGAACACCCCGTCCAGCTGCAGCGACAGGCCCAGGTCGCCGCGGACGGTGACCTGGCCGTCCAGGAAGGCGTGTACACCGGAGGCCTGGCCGGCGACGACGGCGGCCAGCACAGCGGGGCTGCCGCGCACGACCAGGGTCGGTGACGAGACGCTGCCGCGGTGCACCCGGCAGCGCCCGCGGTCCAACTCCACGGTCCACACGCCGTGCTCCCCGGCATCGAAGATCACTGTGGCTAGGCGCTCGGCCAACACGCTCCCGGTGAGGGAGCGGCGCAGCCGGGTGGACAGCAGCGAGTCCAGCTCGACCCCTTGCGCGCCACCCGGGGCGGACTCCGCCGCGGGAAAGGCGCTGTTCACACCGGGGACCGTACCGATGCGGTGAGCTCGCGGACGACGGCGCGCCGCACAGCGGCGGCCTACCGGCCGGTGTCAGTGCTCGGAGGTCGCGAGCATCCGTCGCAGCAGCGTGACGAGCGTCGTCCGTTCCTTCGCCGACAGGACGGCAATGGGCGGAGGCAGCTGCGAGAGCTTGGCGTCCAGCTCGGCGCGCACTCGACGGCCGTCCGTGGTGGGGACGAGGCACTTCACGCGGCGGTCGGCCTCGCTCGTCTGCCGCGTCACGAGTCCGGCGGCCTCGAGCCGGTCCGCGATGCCGGTGATGTTGCTGGCGTCGCACTGCAGCAGCGCTGCGAGCTCGCGCATCGGCCGGCCCTCGTCGGTGAGCTGGTGCAGCGTGAGGGCCTGCTGCGGGGTGAGGTCGTAGCCGGCCGCGACCGCGCCGAAGTGCTGCCGCATCGCGTCCATGAGCGCGAACAGCAGCTCGACGGCCTCCGGCCCGCGAGGCCGCGTCGCCGGGGCTGCCGTCACCCGCGCAATGTACGTCGGGTCCAGCGCAGTCCGCCGCACGATCTAGGCGCCGGTGTCCTCGACCCCTGGCGGCAGGGAGCCGGTGGCGCGGCGCCAGACGCCGGCGGCGCCCCGCGCTGCCAGCATCTTGGCCAGGCCCAACGCGATGCCGCTGGCGATGGCCCACGTCACGGCCTCGCTCCACTCGGTACCGGGTACGGCGGGGTTGCGCGGCGGTTCGGTGCCCCGGCCGGCGCGCCACGCCTTGTCCAGGACCGCCCGGGCGCCCTTCGCCGCGACCAGCCCGCTTACCAGGCCGATCACCTTGAAGGTCACCTTCGACACGCCTGCCATGTGCACTCCTTCGTCGGTTCCTCGTTGCGGGTGCCCGGGACCTGCCCGGCGGAGCGGACCCGGACACGTTCAGACTGGGCGGATGATCGTGACGCTTCGGGTGCTGTTGTTCGCCGCTGGCCTCGTCGTGGTGGTGCTGACCACGGGCAGTGCGCTGCGCACCGTGGTCCTGCCACGGGGAGTTCCAGCGACCCTGGGCCGCATCGTGTTCCTGGTCCTGCGGTCGGGTTACGCGCTGCGGATGAAGGCCAGCCGCAGCTACGCGGCCAGAGAACGGGTGATGGCCAGCTTCGGGCCGGCGACCCTGCTGGTGCTGCTGCAGACCTGGCTCGTGCTGGTCTTCCTCGGCTACACCGCGATGTACGCCGCCCTCGGCGATGGTCCGCTGCAGGCGCTGCGCGAGTCCGGGTCGAGCCTGTTCACGCTGGGCTTCGACCGACCGGCCGGGACGCCCGCGGCTCTGTTGGCCTTCTCCGAGGCCTCCACCGGCCTGGTGCTGCTGGCGCTGCTGATCACCTACCTGCCCTCGCTGTACGCGGCGTTCAGCCGTCGCGAGGCGCAGGTGACCAAGCTCGAGGTACGGGCCGGCTCACCGCCCTCGGGCGCCGAGCTGTTGTGGCGGGTCTGGAGCCTGGGCCGCGGCGACCTGGTCGGGGATCTATGGGCGACGTGGGAGGACTTCTTCGTCGACATCGAGGAGACCCACACCTCGTTCCCGGCGCTGACGTTCTTCCGCTCGCCCCAGCCCGAACACTCCTGGGTGACCGCGGCCGGCGCGGTGCTCGACGGCGCCGCTCTGCTCGCGAGCAGCGTAGAGATCGAGCGGGATCTCGAGGCCGAGCTCAGCATCCGTGCCGGCTCGCTCGCGCTCCGCCACATCAACGCCTACTGGGGCCTGTCGTTCCCGCCGGACCCCTCCCCGGACGATCCGATCAGCGTGCAGCGCTCGGAGTACGACGAGGCGCTGGAGCGCATGGCCGCCGGCGGGGTCCCCCTCCGGGCGGACCGGGAGACGGCGTGGCGCACTTCGCAGGCTGGCGGGTCAACTACGACGTGGTGCTGCTCAACCTGGCGACGCTTACCATGGCCCCGTACGCGCCCTGGTCCTCCGACCGGTCCGCCCCGCGCGTGCGACCGCCGGTGTTGGGCGGGGGCCACCCGGGTAACCCCCGCATGTCGATGGAGGACCCACTCCCGGATCCAGGAGGACTGTATGGCAGAGCCGAAAAAGGGTGATCACGTGACGTGGAGCAGCCACGGCCACGACGTGCCCGGCACGGTCGAGAAGAAGATCAGCGAGGAGACCGACGCGGGCGGCCGGCACGTGAAGGCGAGCAAGGACGACCCGCAGTACCTGGTCACCAGCGACAAGACCGGCAAGCAGGCGGTGCACAAGCCCGCGGCCCTGCACGAGGACTAGGGACGCGCTCGGCGGCCGACCTGTTGGGCCGCGGCAAGTGCCCTAGCGAGTTCTGCCGGTCGGCGGGTCCCGATGAGCCAGAACACCGTGTCGTCCTCGGGGTCGTCGAGGTCTGCCCGGACGGCCAGGACCAACCAGGGACGCAGAGCCACGTAGGAGTCGCGGCGACCGAGCAGGCGCCGCACGCCGGCTCGGTCCAGGGGCTCAACCGCGCCCAGCAGCGCAACCGGTACCCGGGCCCCCGGCACGTGCAGGAGCCCGTCGGCTACGCGGACCCGGGCGCGCGAGAGACCGAGCAGGCCCAGCACGACCAGCAGGGGCAGCGCGATGTACGGCAGCACCGAGCGCACCGGTCCGCCGACCCCACCGTGAATCTCGGCGGCGCCCAGCACGGCGACCGCAAGCCCGACCGGCCACCACCACCACGGCACCGCAAGGCGCTCGTCGTACGTCGGTGGGGCGGCCTCGCCGGTCGTCACGGCAGAAAGGGGATCTTCACCGGCAGCGACCGCAGGCCGGCGCCGACCGCCTTGACGTAGTCGCTGAGGGCCGTCGGCACCAGTGTCTCGGCGAGCACCCCGCCGACCGCGTCGACGCCGACGAGGTACCGCGACAGCGGCACCGGGTTGGACAGCGCGACCCGCACGGTGCGGGCGACCCAGACCGGGTCCGGCAGCCGGTCGGACTTGGCGCCGATGGCCTGGGTCCGGGCGTACGCAGCGGCGTAGCGCGCGGTGGTCGGCTCGGGGAAGCCGCCCTCCTGGGCCGCGGACCAGATGTCGGTGCCGAACATGCCGGGCTCGACGAGCACGACGCGCACACCGTCGGCCTCGACCTCCATGCGCAGAGCGTCGGTCACCGCCTCCAAGGCGTGCTTGGAGGCGCAGTACCACCCCAGCAGCGGGGTCGACAGCCGTCCCGCGACCGAGGAGATGTTCACGATGCGGCCCTCGCCGCGCTCGCGCATCGCCGGCAGGACCAGGCGCGCGATGCGGATTGGCGCGAGCACGTTGGTCTCGAACTGCGCGCGGACGAGCTCGTCGCTGACGTCCTCGACCGCGCCGGACTGGGCGAAGCCGGCGTTGTTGACCACGGCCCACGGGCCGCCGTCGGTCAGCACGGACACCTCGGCGAAGGCGCGCTCACAGCTGGCCGCGTCGTCGACGTCGGCCACCACGCTGCGCAGCTCGACCCCCTTCTCCGCCCCTACTGCACGGATCTTCGCCGCCTTCGCCTCACTGCGAGCGGTGCCGATGACGTGGTACCCGGCCCCGGCGAGCTCGAGGCAGGTGACCAGGCCGATGCCGCTGTTGGCACCGGTGACGACGACGCTCTTGCCCACGGCAGCTCCAGGTGCGCTTGGTAGGGGACGATGGTTCAGGGACCCGGACGGTACGGCGACGGTAGGGTCCGTGCCCGGCTGGGGCAGGTGGGACCCCGGCGGCGGCGGGACCGGAGGAGGCGAAGGCGTGCTGGATGTGCAGGTGCGGCGCCTGGACCCCGAGGTGCCACTCCCGGTCTACGCCCGGGCGGGGGACGCCGGTTGTGACCTGGTCACGACGGTCGATGCGCAGGTGCTGCCCGGCGCGCGGGTGCTGCTGCCCACCGGGCTCGCGATCGCCCTGCCCGAGGGCTGGGCCGGCTTCGTGCACCCGCGCTCGGGGCTCGCCGCCACCTCCGGCGTCGGGCTCGTCAACGCGCCTGGCACCATCGACGCCGGCTACCGCGGCGAGATCGTCGTGATCCTGATCAATCACGACCTGCGGGAGACCGTGCACCTGCGCCGGTTGGACCGGATCGCCCAGCTGGTCGTGCAGCGGGTCGAGCAGGTGGTGTGGCACGAGACCGGTGAGCTGCCGGCGTCAGCGCGCGGTACGGCCGGCCACGGCTCCACCGGGAGCCGGGCCATCGATGCGGGAGGTCACTAGCGGTGTTCGGCCGGCGCAAGCACGAGGTCATCGAGCCCGTGGACCCCGACGACTTCGTCGACGACCTCGACGCCGAGGACCGGGCCGCCGAGGACGCGCAGCTGCTGTCCGAGCTCGAGTCGCAGGAGACCAGGCAGGCCCGGGAGAACCCGCCGAACCGTCCGAAGGGTCCGTGGGACAGCGCCGACGCGCCCGAGGACGCGGGCATCGAGCGGATCGACCTCGGCGCCCTGCTGGTCCCGATTCCGCTGGACATCGAGGTGCGCGTCGATGTCAGTCCCGAGGGTGAGGTCGCCGCCGCGACCCTGGTGGACGGGGAGTCCTCCATGCAGATGAACGCCTTCGCCGCCCCCCGCAGCGCCGGGATCTGGCAGGAGATCCGGATCGAGATCGCCGACGCGCTGCGTGTTGGCGGGGGCAGCGCCGAGGACGCCGACGGACCGTTCGGCGTCGAGCTGAGGGCGAGCGTGCCCACCGAGGTGCCGGGGGAGGGAGTCGTTCACGCGCCGGCCCGCTTCCTGGGCGTGGACGGCCCGCGCTGGTTCCTGCGCGCCCTGATCACCGGACCAGGGGCGGTCGACCCTGCTGCCGCCGCCTCCCTGGAGACCGCGCTGCGCGACGTCGTCGTTGTACGGGGCGGTGATCCAATGGCCGTGCGCGACCCCCTCCCGCTGGTGCTGCCCAAGCAGGGCCCTGCCGAGGCCGACGACCAGGCCGTCGACCTCGAGCTGCCCGAACGCGGGCCGGAGATCACCGAGACACGCTAGGCGTCACGCCTCCGTCACCCGCAGGGCGCGCTCGTGCACGATGATTAGAGGGTGACACCCCGCCGGGCCGCCGTCGCGGCCGCCCTGATCGCTGTCCTGGCAGTGGTCGCCGCCGTCGCCGCCCTCGGCACGCACAACCCGAACACCGTGGTGACCGGCGCTTCCGGTGCTACCGGCCGGGGCCAGATCGCCTCGGTCGACACCAGCGTGCCGGCTCCCGAGCTGGTCGGCGTACACGACTTCGACAACACCCCGCCGGTGACGCTCAAGGCGCTGCGCGGGCGGGTCGTGCTCGTGGACTTCTGGACCTACACGTGCATCAACTGCCGGCGCACGTTCCCGTTCCTGCGGGCGTTGTCGACGACGTACGCCGGCTCCGGGCTGACCGTGCTGGGCGTGCACAGCCCGGAGTTCGGGTTCGAGAAGGACCACGCCAACGTGGCGCGCGCCGTCAAGCAGCTCGGGGTGACCTGGCCCGTGGCTGAGGACCCGGAGATGAAGACCTGGTCGGCCTTCGGCAACCAGTACTGGCCGGCCGACTACCTCGTGGACCGGCAGGGCCGGATCCGGTTCACCCACTACGGCGAGGGCGGCGACGCGGAGCTCGAGGCCCAGACCCGCATCCTGCTGGCCGAGGGTGGCACCGTTTCGGCCACCGCCGTCGGCGAGATCCGGCAGTCGGAGCGGCCCGGGGGGGCCAGCAGCAACCTCACCCCGGAGACCTACTTCGGCGCCCAGCGCGGCGGGCGGTACCTCGCCGGTGGCACGCCGGTCGCCCTGGGGGTCACCGAACGCCGCCACGACGGCACGGCCACCGGGCTGGGCGTCGTCTCCCTGAACGGCCCCGTCACCGGCGAGGCGCAGTCGCTGCAACTTGGGGCGGGAACCACTGTCACGCAACAGTTCTCGGCCCGGGACGTCTACCTGACCGCGGCCCCGGCCAGTACGCCGGTGGTGCTCGAGGTGACGCTGTCCGGCCGGCCGGTGCCCGCCGGCCGCCGTGGCCCGTCGCTGCGCCTGTCCGGGGGTCGCACGGTCGTCGAGGTCGGCCGGGACGACCTGTTCCACCTGCTGACGGGTCCGGCCGTGGGCGACGGCACCCTGCGCCTGACCGCCCGTACCGCCGGGGCCCGGTTGTTCACCTTGACCTACGGCGGCTGAGGTGCTGCTCGCGCTGCTGGTGGCGGTGGGCAGCGGGGTCGTGTCCTTCCTGGCGCCGTGCACGATCCCTCTGCTGCCGGCGTACGTCGGTGTGCTCTCCGGCTCGTCCTCCGGGGTGGCCCCCGAGCGGCAGGCCTCGCGCCTGGTGCGCGGCTCGCTGCTGTACGTCGTCGGCTTCTCGTCGGTGTTCGTCCTGCTCGGCGCCGTCGCCGGCGGCGCCGGATCCGCCGTGCGCGAGGCCGGCGGCCCGGTCCAGCGCCTCGGCGGCGTGCTGGTGCTCCTGCTCGCCCTGGCGCTGCTGCTGGAGTCCCGGCTCGGCCTGCTCAGCCGGTTGTCCCTGTCCGCCGACGGTGCGCGAGCCCGCCTCGCGCGCTCGCCGTCCTGGGCGGCGCCGCTGCTGCTCGGCCTGGTCTTCGGCACCGCGTTCACGCCCTGCGTCGGCCCGTTCCTGGGCACGGTGCTGGCCTTCGCCGCCACCGCCGGGGGCGCGGGTACCGGCGCGCTGCTGCTCGCGGCGTACGCGCTGGGCCTGGGGGTGCCGTTCGTCCTGGCGGCCCTGACCCTGGCCGCCTCACCCGGCCTGACCCGCCGGCTCACCGCCGCGAGCCGCAGCGTGTCGCTCGTCGGTGCCGTTGTCCTGCTCGTGCTGGGGCTGGCGCTGGTCACCGGCTCCTACGGGGTCGTGGCCGGCTGGTTCGCCCGGCTGCTGCCGTCGACAGCGGTCTAGGCACACCCCCCTTAGGATCAGGTGGTGGACGACAAGCAGCCCGGCCGGTTCAAGCGGGCGCTCAACCGGCTGACCGCCGACGAGGGCGAGATCCAGAGCGCCGAGCTGCGCAGCGAGGCCGAGTCGTTCGGCGCGAGCCCGGTGGTGACGTGTTCGGCGGGCCAGCCGGTCTGCCTGGCCGGCACGTTGCGGGCCGTGGTCCTGCGCCCCCTCGCGGGCGTCCCGACCCTGGAGGCCGAGCTGTACGACGGATCCGGCACGGTGACGCTGGTGTGGCTCGGCCGCCGGCGGATCCGCGGCATCGAGCCTGGCCGGACCCTGGTGGCCCATGGCCGGCTGACCCGGCGGGACGGCCAGCCGACGCTGTACAACCCGGCGTACGAGCTGCGGGCCTCCGGTGGCTGAGCCGCCCGTACCGCCCTCCTCGCCGTCCCCGCCCGAGGGACCGCCTGCACCGTCCAAGCAGCTGTCCGCCTCCACGTTCGTCGAGGTCTTCGGGGGTGTCCGCGGGCTGTTCGACAGCTCGCTGCCCGCGACGGTGTTCGTGCTGGTGCGGCTGTTCGCCTCGCTCAACACCTCGATCGGCGCGGCCGTGGTGGCCGGTCTGGCGGTCGTCGTCGTGCGGCGCAGCCGCGGCGAGTCGCTGCAACAGGCGGCCAGCGGGTTCTTCGGCCTGCTGCTCGCGGTCGTCATCTCCCGCAGCACGGGCACCGGCAAGGGCTTCTTCCTGCCGGGGATCCTGATCACCGCAGGCAGCGGGCTGGTGTTCTTGCTCTCCTTGCTGCTGCGACGCCCGGCCGTCGCGGTGGCGCTGGCCGCCTTCGACCCCCGCTACGCGGGGTGGCGCGAGCTGCCGGCGTTGCGCCGGGCGTGCGTGCTGTCGACGGCCGCCTGGGCTGTGTCGTTCTTCCTACGCGCCGGCGTCGCCACCGCGGTCGCCCTCTCGGTGGGCGACGGCGCCAAGGACAACATCCTGCTTCTCGTCGTCATCAACGCCGTGAAGTGGCCATTGATCATCGGCTCGGCGCTTCTCACGGTGGCCCTGGTGAAAAGGGCCGACGTCCCCGAGCTGGTCGACCAGCCCTAGGCCGGTGGCAGGGTGCCGCCCGCGGTGCCTCCCGTCGTGCTCAGCAGCCGCTCCTGTGCGGGACCTCAGGCCTCGGACAGCAGGGTGTCGAGCTCCGCCTCGACCTCGGTGGTCGCCACCAGCAGGAGCTCGTCCCCTGCCTCGAGCGCGCCGTCCGGAGAGGGGACGATGACCCGACCGTCGCGCAGGATCGCCACCAGCGCGGTGTCGATCGGCCAGCTGACCGAGCCGACGGTCTTGCCGACGATCTTGGCGTTAGCGGCCAGGGTCAGCTCGACGAGGTTGGCCTCGCCCTGGCGCAGGGTCAGCAGGCGGACGAGATCGCCCACGGAGACAGCCTCCTCGACGACGGCAGCGAGCAGGCGCGGGGAGGAGACGGCGACGTCGACCCCCCAGGACTCGTTGAACAGCCACTCGTTCTTGGGGTGGTTGACCCGGGCGACCACGCGGTCCACCCCGAACTCGGTCTTGGCCAGCAGCGCCAGCACCAGGTTGACCTTGTCGTCGCCGGTGGAGGCCACGACGACGTCGCACTCCTGCAGCTTTGCCTGGACCAGCACGTCGATCTCGCAGGCGTCGCCGAGCAGCCACTCGGCACCGGTCACCGTGGCCGTCTTCAGGGCCCGCTGCTCGCGCTCGACGAGCAGGACCGTGTGACCGTTGCCGATCAGCTCGGCCGCGATGGACCGGCCGACGTTGCCGGCGCCGGCGATGGCTACCCGCATCAGGCCCACCCCTGCGTCGTACGGCGTAGCTGGGGGGTCCGGACCGTGCAGGTGATCATGGGTGCGCTCCCTCGACGGGTCCGGCGGCGAAGGCGGCAGAGACGCTGTCCCGGTCGGTCCAGACCATGGTCACGTGCACCAGGTCCCCCTCCTGGACGACGGTCTGGGAGTTGGGCAGCAGGCCTTCGCCCAGGCGCGTGAGCAGTGCGACGCGGGCACCGCTGTCCTGCTCGAGCCTGGTCACCCGTTGGCCGATCCAGCGGGGGTCGTAGGCGACCTCGGCGAGCACGACGTGGCCGCTCGGGTCACGCCACTGCGACAGCAGCCCCTCGGGGATGAGCCGCCGGATGACCTGGTCGGCCGTCCAGCGCACGGTACCGACCGTGGGGATGCCCAGCTTCTGGTACACCTCGGCCCGGCGCGGGTCGTAGATGCGGGCGACGACGTTCTCGATGCCGAACGTCTCCCGCGCCACCCTCGCGGCGATGATGTTGGAGTTGTCGCCGGAGCTCACCGCGGCGAAGGCCTCGGCCCGCTCGATCCCGGCCTCGATGAGCGTGTCGCGGTCGAAGCCGATCCCGAGCACGCGCTGGGCGGCCATCGACTCGGGCAACCGACGAAAGGCGTCGGCGTCGCGGTCGACGATGGCGACGCTGTGGCCCCCGCCCTCCAGGCCCTTGGCGAGGGCGGCGCCGACGCGCCCGCACCCCATGATGACGACGTGCACGCTGGCCCCTCTGCGCTGCGGTCCCACCGGCTGCAGGACCGCTGGAACGCTACACGCGAGAGGGCCGTGCCCCGGCCGTAGGCTCGCGGCGTGCCTTCCCCGAGCGATGTCCTCAAGCGCGTGTTCATCGGACGCGCCCTGGCGAGCAACCGCCTCGGCGAGACGCTGCTGCCCAAGAAGATCGCCCTGCCGGTCTTCGCCAGCGACGCGCTGTCGTCGGTGGCCTACGCGACGCAGGAGATCCTCGTCGTGCTCGCCCTCGCCGGCGCGGCCCACCTCGAGCTGACCTGGTACGCCGCCGGGGCGGTCACCGTGGTCCTGGCGGTCGTCGTGGCGGCGTACCGGCAGAACGTGCACGCCTACCCCAGCGGCGGGGGCGACTACGAGGTCGCCAACACCAACCTGGGGAAGTCGTTCGGGCTGATCGTCGCCGCCGCCCTGCTGGTCGACTACGTCCTGACCGTCGCGGTGTCGGCCTCGTCCGGGATCGCGAACCTGGAGTCGACACCGGCGCTGTCGTTCATCTCGGGTCACGAGACCTCGGCCACGCTCATCACGGTCTTCGTCATCGTGCTGCTCAACCTGCGTGGCGTCCGCGAGAGCGGGACCGCCTTCGCCATTCCGACGTACGCGTTCATCATCGCGATCATCGGCATGGTCGGGTTCGGCGTCGGCCGGATCGTGCTCGGTCACTCCGTCGTGGCCAGCTCGGCGAAGTACGCGATCTCCCCCGACAAGGGTTTCACCGGCCTGGCCACGGCGGGGGTGGCGCTGCTCGCGGCGCGCGCGTTCGCGTCCGGCTGCACGGCGCTGACCGGCGTGGAGGCGATCAGCAACGGCGTGCCGGCGTTCATGAAGCCCAAGAGCAAGAACGCCGCCTCCACACTGACAATCCTGGGCGCCCTGTCGCTGCTGATGTTCCTGGGCGTGACCTACCTGGCGATCCACTCCGGCGTGCACATCACCGACCCCGACTCCGGTGCGCGGCTGGTCGGCTACCCCGCCAACCGGACGCAGCCGACCGTCATCGCGCAGATCGGCGCGGCGGTCTTCGGTTCCGACACCAACCCGCTGTTCTACTTCGTGCAGATCGTCACGGCGCTGATCCTGGTCCTGGCCGCCAACACCGCGTTCAACGGCTTCCCGGTGCTGGCCTCGATCCTTGCGCAGGACCGCTACCTGCCGCGCCAGTTGCACACCCGGGGCGACCGGCTGGTGTTCAGCAACGGCATCGTCATCCTGGCGCTGTTCGCAGGTGCACTGATCTTCGCCTTCAACGCCAACCCGACCAAGCTGATCCAGCTCTACATCGTCGGCGTGTTCGTGTCCTTCACCCTCTCCCAGACCGGCATGGTCCGGCACTGGAACCGCCAGCTGAAGCAGGCCGCCAAGGGCGATCGCCGGACGCTGCAACGCAAGCGGGGGATCAACTTCTTCGCCGGCATCACCACCGGGACGGTGCTCGTCGTCGTCCTGGTGTTCAAGTTCACCCACGGGGCCTGGATCGCGGTGGTCGCGATGACCGGCTTCTGGTTCCTCATGAAAGCGATCAACAAGCACTACGCGAGCGTCGCGCTCGAGCTCGAGCCCGAGGCCGAGGCGGTGCCCTTGCCCTCGCGCAACCACGCCGTCGTCCTGGTGTCCAAGGTGCACTCGCCGACCCTGCGGGCGCTGGCCTACGCCAAGGCGACCCGGCCGCACGACCTCACCGCCCTGACCGTCTCGGTCGACCCGGAGGAGGCCCGGCAGCTGCAGCAGGAGTGGGACAGCCGCGGGCTGAGCGTCCCGTTGACGATCCTGGACTCGCCCTACCGGGAGATCAGCAGGCCGGTGCTGGACTACATCAAGCGCATCCGCCTGGACAGTCCCCGGGACGTGGTCACGGTCTTCATCCCGGAGTACGTCGTCGGCAAGTGGTGGGAGCAGATCCTGCACAACCAGAGCGCCCTGCGGCTGAAGACGCGCCTGCTCTACCAGCCCGGCGTGATGGTGACCTCGGTGCCCTACCAGCTTCAGTCGTCCGAGGGCAGGGACAGCGACGACGGCTCCGCGCCAGGTGCCGCCCGGCGGCCCGTCGAGCCGGTGGGATGAGCGAACAGCTGCTGGAGCTGGTCGTCGGTGCGCCCGCAGCGGGGGGCGCCTTCGTGGGCCACGCCGACGACGGCCGGGTCGTGTTCGTGCGGCACGCCCTGCCGGGCGAGCGCGTGCGGGCCCGCGTGACGGCGGCCACCCCCTCCTACCTGCGGGCCGATGCCGTCGAGGTCCTGTCGAGCTCGCCCGACCGCGTCGTACCGCCTTGCCCGTACGCCGGCCCGGGGCGCTGTGGCGGCTGCGACTGGCAGCACGTGGCCCTGCCCCGGCAGCGCTCGCTGAAGGCCGAGCTGGTCGCCGAGCAGCTCGCGCGCCTGGCGCGGACGTCGCACCCGGTCGTCGTCGAACAGGTGCCGGGCGCACCGGACGGCCTGGGCTGGCGCACCCGCATGCAGTGGGCCGTGTCGGCCTCCGGCCAGCTCGGACTGCACCGGCACCGTTCCCACGGGCTCGAGCTGGTGCAGACCTGCCTGATCGCCGGGCCGGGTACGACAGCTCCGCTCGGTCACGACTGGCGCGGCGCGAGCGAGGTCGAGGCGCTGTCCGTCGACGGGCAGGTCGTCGTGTCGACCCGCGGCCGCCCCCGTACGCTGCCCTCGCTCGACGCCGGGCTCGTCGTGGACGGCCGAGCCCCTGCGCTGCCCTCGCTCGGCGCCGGGCTCGTCGTGGACGGCCGCCCGGTGCACGTCCCGCACGGGGTGGCGGTCGAGGTGCTCGGCCGCTCGTTCCAGGTCGGTGCGGGCGTGTTCTGGCAGGTCCATCCGGGGGCGGCCGCGGCCCTCGCCTCGGCCGTCCTGTCCGGTCTTTCGCCCAGGCCCGGCGACCGCATCGTGGACCTGTACGCCGGCGTCGGGTTGTTCGCGGCCCTGCTCGGCGACGCGGTCGGACCCACCGGCTCGGTGCTGGCCGTCGAGGGCGACGCGCGGGCCTGCGCCGACGCGGGGCGCAACACTGCCGACCAGCCGTGGGTGAAGGTGCGTACCGGAACGGTCGACGCCGCGCTGGTGTCCTCGCGTGTCGGGCGGCCCACCCTGGTGGTCCTGGACCCCCCGCGCGCCGGCGCCGGGCTGGCGCTGTCGGCAGCGCTGGTGTCGCTGCGTCCCCGGCGGATCGCCTACGTCGCCTGCGACCCCGCGTCCTTCGCCCGGGACCTGCGGGTCTTCCTGGACGCCGGTTGGACCATGCCCTCGCTGCAGGCCTTCGACATCTTCCCGATGACCGAGCACGTGGAGCTGGTCGCGCTCCTCGAGCCGCCCGCCTGACCCGTGCCCCCCTGGCCTGCCCGCGCGCGCCTTGATGTCTGCCGCACCCACCGCGTTGACCCACTCTCCGGCGCGTTCCCCCTGCCGCCCCAGGCGCCCGCCTGCTTGGCCGCCGCGCCAGCGGCGAGCTAGTACCTGTCTTGCGTCGTAGGAGCGTGTCTGCTGGCATGACGCACCGAGGCGCTCGAGGATGTTGGTCTCGAGGTCGTTCGGTGGAGCTGGCAGGAGAGCTATCGCGACACGAGCCGGCTTGGCGAGCGCCTTCGTCGCGTGCCGGGGGGAGCAGGATTTGTCGGGGGTGGTGAGCAGGACCGGTCTCAGGCGCGAGGGAGCAGGACCTGCACGGCGCCCGGGCGGACCGTCACGCTGCACGGCAGGCTGGCAACAGGGTCGCCGTCGGCGAACACCCGAAACGCCCGATCCGCCGCGAGGGTCACCACCCGGGCGCGCACGGTCGACACCGACGGCTGCGTGACGTGGGTCCCCGTGAACACCTTCGGCAAGGCGCGCAGGAAGCTGCGGCGGGAGGTGGCGGACGTGGTGACCACGTCCAGGAGGCCGTCGGTGACCAAGGCGTCCGGTGCCAGGCGCATCCCTCCGCCGTACAGGCCGGTGTTGGCGACGGCGACCGACCAGCCGTGTACGACGAGCGGCGCGCCGTCGACGCTGCAGGTGAAGGTGGCAGGACGCCAGGCCGCAACTGCGGCAAGCGAGCCGTAGAGGTAGACCAGCCGCCCCAGGGGCAGGCGGGAGGTGAGCGTGCGCTCCTGCACATCGCTGTCGAAGCCGATCGAGGCGATGCCGATGAAGGCCGCGTCGCCGACGTAGCCGAGGTCGACGGGGGTCGCGACGCCGGAGGTCAGGACCTCGCAGGCGCCCCGCGGGTCGCGGGGGATGCCCACCGATCGGCAGAAGTCGTTGCCGCGGCCGCCGGGCAGCACGCCCATCACGCCGCTCGTCACCCCGCCGCTCCCCCCGCTGAGCGCCGCGACCGCGCCCCGGCCGACGATCCCGTCACCGCCGAAGGCCACCGCGACCCGGCCGTCGGCGGCCGCCGAGGCGACCAGCTCGTCGGCGTGCTCCAGTGCCCGGGTCGGTGTGACGACCACGTCGTGGGCTTGCAGTGCCTGCAGGACCGTGGGCAAGAGCCGGGCCGCCCGGCCCCTGCCGGCCGACGGGTTCAGGACCAGCTGCAGGCGCACCTGCGGGATCGTCGCACCCCTTCCGGCGACGGCGCTGCCTCGGCCGGCGCGGCGAGTGACGATGTCGTCCGGCGGCTACTTCTTGCCGAAGATCTGCTCCTGCAGGGCCGTGTCCGCGGCTGCTGGAACTTCACGGTCTTGCCGTCGCGCATGGTCAACACGTCGACCTGGTCCGCCGACTTTCCGTCCGAGGTCGTGCGGGTCAGAACAACGACCCGCTCCTCGTCAGCCAGGAAGTGCTCGGGGTCCGTCGTGAAGGAGTGGGTCGCAAGGACCGCCCAGAAGGCACCGACCTCCTGCTTCCCGCGGTAGGTGCCGCTCACCGTGCTGTTGCCCGGCACGATCCATTCGACGTCATCGGCAAGGTCGGCCATGGCCGCCGCTGCGTCGCCGGCGGCAAACGCCGCGTACGCCTGCTTCACCTTCGACAGGTTCTCTTCAACTGACATCGTGATCCCTCCCACGACCTCCCCCCTGGAGGCTGTGCCGGAGTACATCACCGTGACCCCAGGCGCGTCGAGGGTTGCGCTCCCGCATGCCGGAGCCACGACGACGTGCCCGGGCGTCCTACCGTGGACCGATGCCCGACCTCGTGCCACCCGGCTGGCCTGCGGAGGTCCTGCCTCCGCAGGCACCGGAGTGGGAGCGCAGCGCGGTCGGCTGGCTGTTCGACCTGTGCCCCCCGGACTACCGCGCGCACGACGTCCTGCGGCGCCACCCGGTGGTGCTCGCCGGCTTCGCTGCCGGGCACGTTGCAAGCGCGGTGTCGGCAGCACGGGACGGCTTGCGCACCTTGCGGGCCGAGCTCAAGGGCGTCGTACCGCCTGATGCCGTGGAGGCGGCGATCGGCGCCTACGACCGGGAGGGGCGGCGGCTCGTCCGGACCGGGCGGCAGATCGCCCTGGTCGAGGCGGCACTGCGCGGGGAGCGGTACGTCCCGCGCCTGTAGGGCTTGCTCGCGGCGACCGGTCGACCGGGCCGCTCCCGACTACAGTCGGTGGGGAATGTCTGGACGGGAGGAGTGGCACGTGAGCCTGCTGGAGACCGTGCGCGGTCCCGCCGACCTCAAGCGACTGCCACCCGACCAGCTGCCGGTGCTCGCCGCCGAGATCCGCGACGTGATGATCGACTCGGTGTCCCGGACCGGTGGCCACCTCGGTCCCTCCCTGGGCGTCGTGGAGATTACCCTGGCGCTGCACCGGGTGTTCGACTCCCCACGCGACAAGGTCCTGTGGGACACCGGGCACCAGGCCTACGTCCATAAGATGATCACCGGGCGTCGCGACGGGTTCGCCACCTTGCGCAAGCGGGGCGGCCTGTCCGGCTACCCGAGCCGCGCGGAGTCCGAGCACGACCTCATCGAGAACAGCCACGCCTCGACCGCGCTGTCCTACGCCGACGGGTTGTCCAAGGCGTTTGCGCTGCGCGGTGAGAGGCGCTCGGTGGTGGCGGTCGTCGGGGACGGCGCGCTCACCGGTGGCATGTGCTGGGAGGCCCTCAACAACATCGCGGCCTCGCACCGCCCGGTCGTCATCGTCGTCAACGACAACGGCCGCTCCTACGCCCCGACCATCGGGGGCCTGGCGGAGCATCTCGCCACGCTGCGGATGATGAAGGGCTACGAGCGTGCCCTGGACACGGTGCGCTCGGCGCTGTCCTCGACGCCCGTCGTCGGGACGCCGCTCTACACCGCGTTACACGGCCTCAAGCGCGGTATCAAGGACTTCCTGCAGCCGCAGGTGCTGTTCGAGGACCTCGGACTGAAGTACGTCGGGCCCATCGACGGCCACGACGTCGAGGCGATGGAGTCGGCGCTGTGCCGGGCGCGGGACTTCGGCGCCCCCGTGATCGTGCACGCCGTCACCGTGAAGGGGTACGGCTACCAGCCCGCGGTCGACGACGAGGCGGACTGCCTGCACAGCGTCGGTCCGGGTACCGACCCGCTCACCGGCAAGCTCGTCGCTCCCGGCGCGCGTTCGTGGACCAGCGTGTTCTCCGACGAGATCGTGGCGCTGGGAGAGGAACGCCCCGACATCGTGGCGATCACCGCGGCCATGCTGCAGCCGGTCGGTCTGGCCCGTTTTCTCGCCGCGTTCCCCGAGCGCACGATCGACGTGGGCATCGCCGAGCAGCACGCGGTGACCTCGGCCGCCGGCCTGGCCATGGGCGGCATGCACCCGGTCGTCTGCCTCTACGCCACGTTCCTCAACCGTGCCTTCGACCAGACGCTGATGGACGTCGCCCTGCACCGGCTGCCCGTGACCTTCGTGCTGGACCGGGCCGGGATCACCGGCGAGGACGGAGCCTCACACAACGGCATGTGGGACCTGTCCATCCTGCAGGTGGTGCCGGGGATCCGCATCGCGGCGCCCCGGGATGGCGCGACCCTGCGCGAGGAGCTGCGGGAAGCGGTGGGCGTCGACGACGGCCCGACCGTGGTCCGCTTCCCGCGGGGCGCCGTCGCGGACGACATCCCGGCACTGGAGCGGCGCGGCACGATGGACGTGCTGCGCTCGGACGGCTCGCGCGACGTCCTGCTCGTCGCGGTCGGGGCGATGGCCCGCATCGCCCTCGAGGTCGCCTCGCGGGTGGGCGACCAGGGGATCGGGGTGAGCGTCGTCGATCCACGCTGGGTGACCCCGGTGCCTCCTGAGCTCGTCGAGCTGGCCCGCGAGCACCGGCTGGTCGTGACGGTCGAGGACAACGGGCGTACGGGCGGGGTCGGCTCGACCATCTCCCAGGCCCTGCGGGACGCCGACGTCGACGTACCCGCCAGGGACATAGGCATCCCGCGGCGGTTCTTGGCCCACGGCACGCGGGCCGAGGTGCACGCCGAGATCGGGCTCACCGCACAGGAGGTGGCTCGGCGCGTCGTCGAGGCGGTGGCCCGGCTCGAGCCGACGCTGGACCCCAGCGAGCGCACCCCCCGGGACGCCTGAGCCCTTGGCTACTCCAGTCGGAAGCCGACCTTCATGCTGACCTGGAAGGCGGAGATCTCGCCGTTCTCCACCTGACCGCGGATCTCGGTGGCCTCGAACCACTCGACGTTGCGCACCGTCTGGGAGACGCGGGCGATGCCGTTGCGGATGGCCTGGTGGACCGACTCCGGGGATGTGCCGACGACCTCAGTCACCCGGTAGATGTGATCGCTCATTGCGTACTCCTCCTACGGTGGGAGCTCGCAGCGTCGCAGCCGCCGCCCCGGTGTCCTCCGGCGGGGGGTTGGCTTTCCACCAGCCAGGCGTTCGTGCTGGACTGTCACCGTTTCCCCCGGGCGACCCGGGCGAGTGGAGGTGCACGGTGTCCCTGGACGAGGACGTCGCCGAGGTGCGGCGCGCCGTCGCCGCGCTGGAGCAGGCCGCGGTGTCGCTCAGCCGACACCACAGCGACACCGTCGACCTACGCCGGCTCCAGGTCGATGTCGGCCGGTTGGCTGGTGACGTCGACCTGCTGTGCGGAGCGGCACCGACGTCGGCGCCACGGGTGCTGGAGGTCATCGACGACAAGGCCTACGCCCACGACTTCTGGATGGACGCCGAGGACGAGGGCCTGGGCCTGTCCGGCCGGAAGCACCCGTGACCACGACCGAGGCCGCCCCCGCAGGCACCGGAGCCCCGGGCCGCGCCAGCCTGGCCGTCCGCTCGCTGCGCACCGACCGGTGGTGGGTGCAGCCCGCGATCACGGTGGCTGTGCTGGTCGCCTTCATCGTCTACTCGACGGTGCGCGCCTTCGAGAACGCCCACTACTGGTCGGCACCGTACATCTCACCGTTCTACTCGCCGTGCCTGCTGAACAGCTGCGAGGGCAACAGCTTCCCGAAGCTGTTCGACGGGCCGCCCTTCCTCAGTCCGGCCCTGTACATCCTGGTCGTGCCGCTGGGCTTCCGGCTGACGTGCTACTACTACCGCAAGGCCTACTACCGGTCGTTCTGGCTGTCCCCACCGGCCTGCGCGGTCGCCGAACCGCACAAGCGCTACACCGGCGAGACCCGGGCGCCCCTGGTCGGGCAGAACCTCCACCGGTACTTCTTCGTGGCCGGCCTGGTCTTCAACGCCATCCTCACCTACGACGCGGTGCTGGGCTTTCGGGACAGTCACGACCGGTGGGGCCACATGGGCCTCGGCACACTGGTCCTGTGTGTCAACGCCGCGCTGCTGTGGCTGTACTCGCTGTCCTGTCACTCCTGCCGGCACATCGTCGGCGGCCGGCTGGCGCACTTCTCCAAACACCCTGTCCGGTACCGGTTCTGGACGCTGGTCTCCCGGCTGAACACCAAGCACATGCAGTACGCGTGGGTCTCGCTGTTCGGCGTCGCGCTGACCGACGTCTACGTGCGGCTGCTGGCTACCGGCACCTTCTCCGATCCCCGCTTCTTCTAAGGACAGGTCACCCCACCGATGGAGCTGGAGCGTCACTCCTACGACGTCGTCGTGATCGGTGCCGGGGGCGCCGGCCTGCGCGCGGCCATCGAGGCGCAGGAGTCTGGCGCCCGGACCGCGGTGGTGTGCAAGTCGCTGCTGGGCAAGGCGCACACCGTCATGGCCGAAGGCGGGATCGCTGCGGCCATGGGCAACGTCTATGCCGAGGACAGCTGGAAGGTGCACTTTCGCGACACGATGCGCGGCGGCAAGATGCTCAACCACTGGCGGATGGCCCAGCTGCACGCGCAGGAGGCGCCCGACCGGGTGCGCGAGCTCGAG
>JAABUI010000840.1_pt1 | contig 19984 bp, 20 predicted proteins | sample 5559111 | NCBI WGS metagenome assembly JAABUI01 (sample SAMN10711870, study PRJNA513365) | rock metagenome | isolation source: Antarctica rocks | place: Antarctica: Victoria Land, Buttleship Promontory
AGCTTATGTTCTCCTGAGTCATATAGATAGCCGGCTCTTCCCTTCTAGATACTTTCCTTCCTTAGCATTTATATACTCGTTACATTACACCCATATGACTCGCTCTATGCTGGCCCCTAACATCAAGCTTTCAACTCAACTATGACAAGTTGTATAATAGATTGATTGAATTGATCTGCTTGAGAAACAACAGAAGTTCTAGAAAGAGAAGAATTTCAACACTTGATTTTTGAAGAATATTCTTTTTGAATGACTTGAAGAGTACAACTAGAAGTTTCTTGTTTCAGATGAAAGATAAGATTGAATGAAGTTTGTTTCTTGTGAATGAGCTGAGTATTAGTTGACTTCTTGTGAGCGAACGAAAGATTATATTGCTTCTTGTGAGCAGATGAAAAACTGAGTTGCTTCTTGCAAGTGAATTGAGAACTGAATTGCTTCTTGTGAGCGAACTGAAAACTGAGTTACTTCTTTCAAGTGAATGAGAGACTAAATTGCTTCTTGCAAGCGAACTGAATGCTGAATTGCTTCTTATGAGTGATCTGTAGACTAAATTACTTCTTGTGAATGATCTGTAGACTGAATTGCTTCTTGTGAGTGATTCGTGAACTGAGTTGCTTCTTGTGAGTGAGTTGAGAACTAGATTGCTTCTTGCAAGCAAACTGAAAACTGAATTGCTTCTTTCAAGCAAATGAAAGACTAGATTGCTTTTTGCAAGCAAACTGAGTGCTGAATTGCTTCTTGTGAGTGATCTGTAGACTGAATTACTTCTTGTGAATGATCTGTAGACTGAATTACTTCTTGTGAGCAATTCGTGAACTGAGTTGCTTCTTGTGAGTGAATTGAGAGCGAGATTGAGAGAAAGCTACTTTGTTAACTTTGAATGAGAAATTTTCTTCTTGTTGATTAAGATCATAGATCTTGACGAGAAATGAGCAACAATGATTAAGACAAAAAAAGAAAGACAAGATGAGAATATTGTGCTCAAAATTGACATCAATGACGTGATGATGAAGTCATGACAGACTCATGATGATGAAATATTGACTTAATTCAGTGACATAGAAGAATAGTCTTTCAATGTGTTCATTGAGAATCATTGTGATTTCAAGTTTCGACGACATGAATAATGTCATCGATTAAAGCGACTTGATCATCAAATTCTTGAAGTCTGCGAGAATGAGTTAATTGATGCAAGAAAAGATGATGTTGTTGCGCGAAGAATTTATTCATAAAGACATAAGCAAAGACTTCACTATCAATCAAAGCGAGAACAAGAACTTTAGATTAAGCTTGATGTAAAATACAAAATACTATCATGTTGTCATGATGAATTGACACATAGAGATTAGATCAGAGGCTAGAGTCAGAAACTGAGTTGAAGATTAGATCTGAGTTAGCTCTGAAACTCTATGACTTTGTCAAGACATTGTTTAGACTACGTCATATCTTCGACTTAATATGTCATGAGTTATGTCGTGCTCAACTTGACAATGCTTGACAAACTCTCTATAGTCGATCGATTCTCTTGAGTTATTGAGAGCTTCTTAATAATTAACTCTATCATAATATATACTCATTCTGTGTCTGCTTAGAATATCACATTGTCATATCACTCTTATAGATCTCGTCTATTCATTTAGTAAATTTGATCATCACAGTTCTAATTATTTCAAACTCTTCTTAGAAATGATGATTTGATATTCAAGCATGACAACAGCAACGCGATTGCAACAGAATTGAAATGACGACGTCTCAATCTTGCAAGACATCATATCAGAAAACGAACGTTGCATAATGAAATCAGAAAGTGAAAAAGCAGAAGATGAACTCTCTCTTAATATTAATGAACAGCTGACATGAGCAATGCTTCAACGTGATGAACTGCGAAAGAAACAGAAGCTAGCAGCTATTCGATCAGAGATTAAGACTCTGTAAATCGTTGAAACAATGAAGAAAAGTCGTTGAATCTTCACTCGAGTTCTCATGAAGAATTCAAACGATCTACGCATCATCTTCATAGTGTCAACGATGATGAAACAAAGTCATCACAAGATTGTTTTGCAGAAGCGAAGACTTTCAATGTCTTTGAAGAAGTATCATGACAAAATCATAAGAGAACATAGAAAGTGAATTCGCGATGTTAAAATCTTGTTTTGAAATATCTCTTGACATTTTAAAAGTGATGAGAAAAAGATTTTGTACTGCATGATTTATCTGAAGAGTGAATCAAAGAAACTTTGATTCGATCACGAATAGACTATGTTTGCAGCTCAGCAGATGTGATTCAATTTTATCGACTTTCTTCTGAATCTAATCGAAGATTCGATTAATCGAAGCATAGACGTGACTCAGCAGTACGCGAACGCATCGCAACGTTCAGATCAGACGATATGAACGTTTGCAGTTCATCTGAGCATTCTGAAACATCAACTTTCGTTGTATAATGATGAGCATAAGCGAGCTCATTTATACATCAAGTTGAGATCTGAGCTGCGCGTAATCATTACTAATATGCAGTCAATTTCTATCACATGAGATGCGTTAATCGATCTTGTCGCTCGATTGAAAACAAATTTGCGAAAAGAACACGTCTTGTCATCGAAACGATTTCAAGACAAGAACTTGCATGATTGAGATAGAGTTAACAAGAAGACTCATTCAAAGCGAAAGAAATCTCATCGATCAATCAGACTCGACTCTTCATCAAAGACAAGCTCACACACTTCATCACGTTATAGCAAGAATTTGTTCAACATAACGTGCTACATGTGCAATCGAAAGAATCATTACTTTACTGATTGTAGAGATGAAAAGATCAAGAATAGATCAAAAGAATCTGATGCAAATCAAGTACTCATCGATTCGATGTTGCATATGAGTCATCTCAAGATTTCGAAAAAAGACAAGTTCTTGACAAATGCTTCAAATCGTCGAGAAAAAAACAAGAAGTTCTCGTCGTAAAGACTCTTATATATAAAGAGCATGTAATTCAGAGAGATCAAAAGACAGAAACGAAGATTCACATGAATATCAATGTCAAGATGAACGTGATTAGTCAATGTTTCATTGTTGAGCAGAGTATGTCATTGCTGAACGTTGATCTCTCAAGATTTATCTGAATGAACAATCAGAGTGTCTATTGTTATGACGTCTATAAGATGTGTTATCGACTGAGAGACAGCTGAGACATAGAGAAAAAAGATATAAGTATCTTCTATGCTATTGACAAGAAAGAATCTTCTCTGATTCTGAGTATGTCAAGTATGCAATTCAAGCGTATTTGAATAGACATGATCGCAAGAACATGATGTTTCAACGTGAATGAGCACGCATTTGAATTGTTCTTCGCACAAGCATTTGCAAAAGCTCTACAAGATGAGTCCACTGTGTATGCTTTTGTCATGATCAACGTCGTCAAAGAGTCAATCATTGAACATCAAGTGAGAGCAATGAATAACGTGATGAGTCATATCACAAACGCGCTTGAAACGCAGACTTTACTTGTTGAATTGAAAGAATACGAAGATGTATTCTCGACAGAAAGTGTTGACAAATTGCTCTTGCATGAAGATCACGATCATGCAATCGAAATCACTGCAGAGTCATCGTATGAATCGTTGTATAATCTGTCAAATACAAAGTTAGCGACTCTGAGACAGTATCTAGATAATGTCTTAGCGAAAGAATGAATTAAGCACTTCATCAGCTCGACTGACGCGTCTATTCTATTCATTCTCAAAAAAACGATAGTCTTCGTTTATGCATGAACTATCGAGATCTGAATAAGATCACTGTCAAAAATCGTCATTCACTGTCTCTAATTAGTGAAACTCTAGACAGACTCAATAAAGTCAAGCAGTTCACTAAGTTAGATCTGAAGAATGCTTATCATTGTCTCAGAATTCAACATGAAGATGAGTGAAAGACGACGTTTCATACTCGTTACGATCACTTCAAATATATGATCATGTCGTTTGATTTGATCAATGCATCTATCATCTTTCAGACTTATATTAATAAGATCTTAATAGAACTTTTAGATGACTTTTGTGTTGTTTATCTGAATGACATTCTAATCTTCTTCGTAGAGAAGACTGATCACGTAGATCACATGAAGCAGATTCTGAAGAGACTAAGAAAGTTCAAGCTATATGCTAGCTTGAAGAAGTGTGCATTCTTCATCACTAAAGTGAACTTTCTAGAATTTATCGTATTCACAGAGAGCGTTTCGATGAATCTAAGTAGAATAGACATCATCAAAACGTGACTCAGATCGAAGATGTATTGAAAAATACAAGTTTTTCTGAGATTCGTCAATTTCTATTGACGTTTTATACATCATTACTCTCAGATAGCAGAGTCTTTAACAGAACTGCTGAGAGATGTGTAAAAGATGTAAAAATGAGCTCATTCATATGATCAAGCGAAGCGAAACAAGCTTTTAATCAGCTTCGCGACGTCTTTATGAGAGCGTCTATACTAAGACACTTTGACTCAGAGCAACATATACACATCGAGATCAACGCGTTCAATTATGCAGTCGCGAGTATTTTGTCTCAGTCAGATGACGAAGATCAGTGACATTCAATTGCATTCTGATTCAGAATGATGATAGACGTTGAAAGAAACTATGAAACATATGATCAGAAGCTTCTAGTCATAGTAGCAATGTTTAAACACTGACGACACTATGTGAAAGACAGTTATCATACTGTTGAAGTTCTGACTGATCATAATAATCTGAAGAGTTTTATGAACGTTCAAAAGCTAAACGAAAGACAAGTCAGATGAGTCATGAGATTGTTGATCTGCAACTTTGAAATAGCACATAGATCAGAAAAGATAAATTCAATCAATGCGTCATCAAGACGATCTGATTATAAGAATGAGAAAATTTTTACGAATCATTTGCTGTTCACTCTGCAGCGAAAGCTGACTAGAAGAGAAAGCTTAAATAGCTTTATATTCGTAGCGATCAGAGAACTATACTGTATATGAGTGATTAACAATGTTGAGAAGATGTTTGTTCACAGTATAAGTATGAATAAATATTTAGCAGAACATGTCGAGAGCAGACTGCAAGATGAAACTCACTGATGAACATGAGTGATTAACGATGCTGAGAAGACGTTCGTTCACAGTGTCAGTGAACGAAGATATTCAGCGAAACATGTTGAAAGCAGATCGCAAGATGAAATCTACTGTACATGAGTGATTAACGAAGTCGAGAAGATGTCTGTTCACAGTGTCAGTGAAAACACAAGTACGTGTTCAGCAGTGCATGTCAGAAGTATGCTGCTGAGAGTCATGACTTTAGCAGTGCGAGAAACGCATCTAGACGAAGTACATTTCTCAAGAGATAGAATTTCTCAATTCGAATCAACAACTTCAAGAAGCACAGACGTTGAAACGTTGATTCATAAAGATTGCAACGTAGCTGAAAAACAACTTAATTCTGTTGCTGAAACTGTTGATTGCAAACAACTCGTTTCACGTGCAATTGTCAGAGTATTGACAATTCATGAAACAACATACGACTTCAGTAGTAAATTCGTAGTCGAGCTCATCAAGATCTTACAGCAAGAAGATGAATTTGCTGTGAGACTAAGAGCAGACGAAACGACGAGTATACAAAAGAGTGACGTTGAAGCTTGAACATTGAATAGTCAAGAAATGATAGAGTACAACGAATCATTGTATGTTTCAGAAGATCTTTCTGTCAGAGAAGAGCTGTTGAAACGTCATCATGATAACTCGTTAGCAAGACATTTTGATGCTGACAAGATCAACGAGCTATTAGATCGCAAATATTACTGAAAAAGTATGATCAAGAATGTCAAAGAGTATATAGATACTCGTGACATTTGTCAGAAAGTAAAGATAAAACATCATTTATCATATGACGAGTTGAGATTATTATTTCAACTCACAGATTCATGAAAAGAAATCACTATGAATTTCATAACAGATCTGTCGCCTAGTAAATGAAAAGAAGTCGTGTATGACTTGATTCTCATGATAGTCGATTATTACACGAAGATAACGCGTTATCTGTCTACGAAGAAAACTCTGACTGTTGTAGAGTTAGCAGAGTTGTTCTTCAAGAAGATTGTTCTAAGATATGAGATCTCAAGTGATATAATTATCGATAGAGATAGTCTATTTATCAATGCGTTCTGATCAGAGATCTGCTATCATGTCAAGATGAAACGACGACTAAGCATTGCTTTTCATTCGCAAACAGATGATCAGACAGAATGACAGAATCAAACATGGAAACATTATCTAAGAGTGTATTGTTTTGAAAAGCAAGACGACTGAGCTACGCTTTTACTCATAGTCGAGTTCGTTTATCATCAGGCAAAGCACGCTTCGTTGAACTGTAGTTTCTTTAAAGTCATGTATGATTACAAGTCAATCTTTAACATACACATCAAGAATGATGCTATGAAAGAAAAAGTGTCAGCAGCAAAAGAACGCGTTGAAATGCTGCAAGATGTGTGAAACACGTTGACGCAATGATGACAAAACGCAATCGATGCTCAGACAAAGTACTATAATTGAAAACATAAGTCTAAGTTCTTTAATGTCGACGATTTAGTCATGCTATCAGCAAAAAACCTGAAGCAAAAGAAATTGAGCAAGAAGTTATCAGATAAGATGATAGAGTTCTTTCATATACAAGAACTCATAGACAAGCAGACGTATCATCTTGATCTTTCAGTCATCTATAGAGTTCATTCTGTCTTTCATGTATTTCTTTTAGAGTTGTATAATCGTAGACTAAATGATGACTCTATACTCGATTATCTTGTACTCAAGCTTATTGATGATGAGCAAGAATGAAAGATAGAAAAGATTCTACAGAAGCGAAAAAGAAAGAAAATCTTATATTATAAGATACAATGAAAAGAATATTTCATTGAATATGATCAATGAATATTGAGCGAAGATATGAAAGATGTCTTGAAGCTTATAGAAGCTTTCAAAACGAGGCTGAAACGTGAGCGAAAAGCATAATCACTTACTTTCAAGCATAAACTCATTATTAGAAAAGAAGAATCACTGTATTATGATAGTTTCGCTCTCTAATGAGATGATCACATATGTAAATCAACAGACAGAAGAAAAAAGCGCAAAGACGCTCAAACGCGCTCGACAAGAGAGCGCAATCATCACGACACAACAAACATCATGCAATCATCACTTCATCAAACATCTCTTACATGAGACAAGATTGCAGACTTCTTCTTCTCTCTCATTGTCAGATTTACATTGAGACGTGAAGACAAAGATTTGAAAGATGACAGATTGTGCTAAAATATATCAGAACAATTAGAAACGCTGACAAAATGATATATAATCGAGATTGAATGTATCGCAAAGCGCTTTACATTCAGAATTTCTCTGATAATGTCATTGACAATTATCATCTCTTTGAGAATGAGCTTTTGAATCTCTAGAGACTCGAGTTTGTGAATCTTCTTAAGATGATTCTTCACACGAGTCGCTGTTATCAACTTCTTGTAAAGAATTTTCTGATGAGCAGTGAATGTCTTCAGAGCGACGTTCTCTTCTTCATTCTCAATTGCACTATCATGAATATTTTGCAGATGAAAGAATTCATTGACAGTTGAAATGCAGATGTCAAAAATCTAGACATTGAATTATGAGCATTTAGCAGACGTATCAGATAAGTATACTCATTGCAATACAGAAATTCTCATTACTTGCCAAGCGAGCACACTTCTTGTACATTGTCTTTCTTTGAAAGATGACGTCACATCATGATGCTCTATTCTCGATGTGTAGAACTCAAGCACACTTTATACAAATCATTCTATCTAGAGTTTCGAGATCAGCAGCACTTCTTTCGCTTATTTTCACAATTGACAGCTGAAAAGCATCAGTAAAGACATCAAGAAGTGAAATAAGCGAATCTCATCATTATTCTTCAATTTCGCGAAGTCTGTGAGTTCAACAAGATCGTCAACAAAGCATCAGCGATCATTTCTTTTTTCATCGTCTTTTGAATTTTCTCTTCGATAGCTGAGATGTACTTGAAAGTTTGAATAGTAGAAGCGATGAACTTTCGATCAGAATTTGACAATGTCTGCATCATCATGAGCGATTCAGCATCAGCAACATCATGATCATCACATCTGATCGATGTCTTTTGAGCAGACTTATGATACTGTTAGTTGCAGTAATAGTCGTGAAATCTCAAGTTGTGACATCACTTACTTTCGTAATGATCTTGACTCAAGCATCAGTCAACTTCATCATCTTACGACTCTCTTTAAGCGTCGCTGCGCGTTTATGACTCATGATCTAGATCTCTTACTCTTACTATACAGATATACTTAAAGTTTATCAAAAGTAATCACACAATGATAAAGATATGATCATGATTGAAAAAAGATGAAGTTGAAGAAAATGAAAAGTTGAGAGAAACTGAAAGAACGATAAACAAATCAACAATTATTATTCACTCTTGTTTACGCTCTATCGTCTTAACAACATCATTTACTCGAAAGATAAACAATATTTATGTGCTATCTACACGTCATTATTGCTGTCATCTACATCAACTACACATCACATATACTATCTATAATGTCATCTATACGCATTATAATCGAAGATGAATCATCATTCAATCGAAAGTTTCTCTTTTTCTTGTTTTCTCACAGAGATTTGAAGATTTTTATCAAGAGCTTCTAGAGTGAATCAATGAGTGCATGTCATTATTTATCATAGTAAACAAAGACATTAATTCTTGAGATCGAGAATGAACTCACTTAGAAGAGAAGACAATTGTCATGATGAATTGACACATAGAAATTAGATCAGAGACTAGAGTCAGAGACTGAGTCGAAGATCAGATCTGAGTTAGCTCTGAAACTTTATGACTCTGTCAAGACATCGTTTAGACTACGTCATATCTTCGACTTAATATGTCATGAATTATGTCGTGCTCGACTTGACAATGCTTGACAAACTCTTTATAGTCGATTGATTCTCTCAAGTTATCGAGAGCTTCTTAATAATTAACTCTATCATAATATATACTCATTCTGTGTCTGCTTAAAATATCACATTGTCATATCACTCTTATAGATCTCGTTTATTAATCTAGTAAACTCAATCATCACACATGTGATTATCTTTGAATGTTGAATCAAATTCAAAGAGTTTCAAGACAGATTTAGCAGAAAACTTTCTATATGATTGAAGTAAGAGTGAAAAGATTGAGACTAGTAAACAAGATGATATGTATACAAATCTCTGAGCGTGACTTAGCTCAGAAACTAAACTTTTTTGCAAACAGTGAAACTTCTTTATCTATATTAACGATGTTACTGTCGTAGATGTTCATGATACGCAGAGTGAAAAACTTCTTATTTGAGCATTTTTTAGCAATTTTGCTCGAATGTTGCAACTTGCAGTAGTAGCACAGCTTTCACTTGTTGCAGATTTTCTTGATCTCAGAAATGATCAGAGTCTTATCTTGAATGATGATAATGACAAAGCTTAGATTCATTGACTCATTGAGAAATGAGAAAGAGAGAAACGAAGATACTGTTGAAACAATAGTTACAGAAATGATGATCTTTGAACTGAAAGAATTACTAGTCGATGCAGAAATATTCTTGACTTTGATGAACAAAACAATGATGAAGATAAAGTGAGATTGATGATGCTTAAGCTGCTGAAGCTCTTCGTCAATGTTAAAGAATGCTTGAATTCATTGATGAAAGATGAATGATTGAGTTTCATTGAGATTTCATCAGAAGAAGATAATGACTTGAGTGAAATAATTGACATTGCGCTTCAGACAGTCAATCAACAAGAAATCTTTCATCAAAGAACATTCTTTCTTTTGATAAAAGAGATTGTAGTAATCAACAAAGCTATTCATGTCTTGCTTCAGAGTTTTGCGAAAATATAAATGAGTATCTTTTGTCTTGAAAGAATTGTTGCAGCAATGATGCAACTTATGTCATCAATCTGCAAAGATGAAAATGATACAGAGATCATTGACTCGATATTGATTCATTAGATTGTAAGTCTTCTTATCTATGATGAGTCGTAACTCGACATAGATGATCTTGACTCAATGAAAGAGATAATGATTATCGTTCACGTTCATGCGCTGTATCAGACTCTGCTCTCATGCATTCAATTGATCTTTGTCTTTCTCATACTCAGATATGTCAAGAAGCTTCTTGAATCTAAAAGCAATGAAGACAGCGACAGAATTTGCAAAGAAATAAATGATAAGAAGAGATTGATTGTTCATGATTTGTGCGATGATCTGAGCTATCGTTGCAAAAAACTGAGAATTCAATTTTATATAAATTGAAGAATTGAGAACAATGAATGAGAATGAAATAATGACATCATGTTATCAAACTTGATTTTGAAGCTCTTGCATTGCATGAAAGATCTCAACTGAATTTTCAATCACACTTTGAGTAAACTGTTCAACAGCACGCTCATCGTCGATCAAGAAATTGTAAGATGACTTCATTTGAGCGAAAGAATAATTAGACGAGATTTCAATATATGAAAATGTTGCAAAAAGTGTAGATCTTTCATAATGTCAAAAACTGAGTTAAACTAAAGATATTATCAATATAGAAGACTGATATTATTATTACTTTGATAGAATTTAAATACAAGACAATACATCAGATAATGTATAAGATGAAAGACAAAGAGTGAAAGAAAAAAATGAAAGCTCAACTTTTATATACATGAATCGAGCAGATTCAAGATTAAACAGTAGTTCTATGACTTAAGAATGCAAAGATTCACGCACACGACTGAAATGATTGAAACAGAATTGCTGAAACTAGATTAAGATGATGATGATTAAATTGATGACTTGATTCATTGAACTGCAAAACAGATTCAATGAATTGAAATTATCTAAGATATCGATGATTTATGTTTTAAATCAAGTTGATGATTTGACATCATGACAAGATCATTATATAAATCTTGAATAATCAATCTTTTTTCATCATTCATTTCTTTGCAAATTCTGTTGCTGTCTTCATTACTTTTAAATTCAAGAAACTTCTTAACATATCTGAATATGAGAAGAACAAAGATCAATTGAATGCATGAAAGCAAAGTTTGATACAGCGCATGAACATGAACGATGATCATTATCTCTCTCATCGAGTCAAGATCATCTATGTTGAGTCATGATTCATCATAGATAAGAAGATTCATAATTTAATGAATCAATATTGAGTCAATGATCTTTATATCATTTTCATCTTTGCAAATTAACAACACAAGTTGCATCATTGCTACAACAATTTTTTCAAGACAGAAGATGCTTGTTTATATTTTCATGAAACTTTGAAGCAAAACATAAATAACTTTGTTAATTATTACAATCTCTTTTATCAAAAGAAAGAACATTCTTTGATGAAAGATTTCTCATTGATTGACTGTCTGAAATGCAATGTCAATTATTTCACTTAAATCATCATCTTTTTCTGATGAAATCTTAATGAAACTCAATCATTCATCTTTTATCAATGAGTTCACGCATTTTCTGACATTGATAAAGAGTTTCAGCAGCTTAAACATTATTAATCTTGCTTTGTCTTTATCATCATTTCATTCATCAAAGTCAAGAACATCTTTGCATTGACTAGTAACTTTTAAGATTTAAAAATCATCATTTTTGTGACTGTTGTTTCAACAGTATCTTCATCTTTCTCTCTTTCATCTTTTGATGAGTCAATGAATTTAAACTTTTTCATTATCATCATTCAAGAAAAAATTCTGATCATTTCTGAAATCAAGAAAATCTGCAACAAGTGAAAGCTGTACTACTACTGCAAGTTGCAACATTCAAGTAAAATCACTAAAAAATGCTCAAATAAAAAGTTCTTCACTCTGCATATCATGAATGTTTATGATAGTGATATCATCAATATAAATGAAAAAGTCTTGTTGTCTATGAGAAAAGTTTAGTTTTTGAGCTAAGTCACGCTCAGAAATTTGTATACATATCATCTTGTCTACTAGTTTCAATCTTTTCATTTTCACTTCAATTATATAAAAAGTTTTCTGCTAAATTTGTCTTGAAACTCTTTGAATTTAATTTGACATTCAAAAATAGTTACATGATAGTATTCTGTATTCTACATCAAGCTCAATCTAAAGTTCTTACTTTTACTCTGATTGATAGTGAAGTCTTCACTTATGTCTTTATGAATAAATTCTTCATACAACAACAACATCATCTCTTCTTGCATCAATTAACTCACTCTTACAGACTTTAAGAATTTAATGATCAAGTTGCTTTAATTAATGACATTACTTATGTTGTTGAAATCACAATGATTCTTAATGAACATATTGAAAAACTATTCTTTTATATCATTGAATTAAATCAATATTTCATCATCATTGTTAAAACTCTTTTGCATGAGATTATGTAACAGCAATGAATAGATAATCATTGAGTAATCAGAGTCTTGAAGTGATCGCTCTGATCGCTCGAATCAGAAGTGATCACAGTGAGCATGATGAGCATGATGCTCATCTCGCTCATCTTGCTTGAGAATGATCAGAGTGATCATTCAGAGCAGAGACGACTTGACATGATTCTTCTATGTCTATATAACGATGATCGTTCTCTTAGATAGAAGCTTCGTGCTCAACTCATGTAATAGTCAATACAGTCTATTGTCTTAGTTATTCTCAGATCTTCAGTCTAGTGATTAGTTTGTTACTATATTGATCTCTGTTTATATCTTGTGTTGTTAAAGAGACAATCGTTACACTTTGAGCATCACTCTTTCACAAGATATCAGAGCATCATCTTATCACGATCGTTATGTCATTCTCAGAACGAATCACATCGACAGACATAACTGCATTCTCGAATAGCAAGTCAGCAGTTAAGATATCAACATTGAATCTGTACTATGAAGATAAAGATAAGCTTGACGCTTTTCTTATACAAGTGAACGTCTATGTTAGAGCACACAAGAAACTAAGTTCATCTCATGACAAGATATTGTTTGCATTCTCATACTTCAGAGAAGATGTCTTCAAATGATTTAAATCATTGATAAAGAATCACTTGAAGAATAAGTCAGAAGATCGAGAAGATGAGACTAACAGAGTCTTTGAAAACTTCTCTAACTTTGAGCAAGCAATACGAAGAATGTATGAAGACATAGATGCGAAACGAATCGTCGAACGACAGCTGTATGACATTAAGCAATCAGAATCAGCATTCAAGTACATCGCTGCTTTTCAGTCAATCGCAGCAGAGATTGAATGAAATGACTCGACTTTTACAGCACAGTTCTATAGAGAACTGAAGAATGTGATAAAGAACGAGATAGCTCGTACGAATAGATTCGCGACTTTGCACGCTATGATTAGCAAGACAATCGTGCTGAATAATCGACAGTACGAGCGAAGACTTGAAAAGAAGAACAAGATCGCTTATAATTCAATTGCATGAAGCAAAGAAAAGAAGAAGCAACTTTATTACGATTCTCAGTCTATGAAGTTAGACGCTACTCGAAAGATATCGACAAACGCTCGTGATAAAACAGTTCAGCAGAGCAAGACATGTTACACATGTGAAAAGCTAGATCATTTCTTCAGAGATTGTACTCAGAACAAGTACAAGAACAAGTCAAAGCTCTATGATAAACAAGACAGATCTTTCGCAGCAACGAAAGAAGATCAGAAAGACAAGCATCAGACGTTGTCGTGAACAGCATGTTATGAAGACAACTGTCACATTCATCTGAGTGATAAGAAAGATTCTGAATGATACTCTAAATTCTCACGAAAGAATCGTTTCTACGCAGCAACTCATCATCAGTCGAAAGTGCACGATGAGAATAGTGACGAAAGTTCGTTCACTATGATCGCGAGATCAGAGATTTTCGACAGCGAAGCATATGACTTGAACAGATTGAACAGCACTGAAGAAGCTATTTATCAAGCAGTCAAAGAGAAAAATCGACTTAGCGAAACTTTACGAGCATTCACTATTGCAGCAGAAGATGCTCTCAAACAAGAAGAAAATCATCTTGAAGTAAAGAAAGATCTTAGAAAGCTTACAAATCAAGCAAGTTTTATAAGCATGTACAACGAATTGTACACTCTCTTTAGACAGAAAGAGAAAGATTTTTCACAGCGCATGCAACAGATCAAGAATGAAATACATCAGACTATTTATGACTTAGTTCAAGATGAGTCGATCGCATTGCACAAGAGCATTCGATATCGTGACATAATCATGAAAAAGTCACTCACAGAAGTCAAGTTCATCAAGCAAGAAGAATATGTACTCTTTGATGAAGATCATATATTCAGAGAACTTAGACAGATGACAGAAGTCATCAGAGAGAGATTTGACTTATGTGATTCAAAGAAATATTCACAGAAGAAAGTCAATTCGAATCGATTTCAGTACATAGAACAAGTACTTGAGAAGCAAGCTTCTAGTTCAAAAAACTAGAAGACTCTTCGATCAATGAGTCATTGAAGAAGTCTAGTCAAGAGTTGAAAATTGAAAGCATATTTGTCTTCACAAGCGACTTGACGCAGTTACGAGTCTGAGTCAAGATCAACGATCATACAGCACGTCTATTCATTGACAGTGACTGTACGAGAAACTACATGTTCTCAGAATTTGCTAGAAAAGCGCAAATATTTATGCAGAAGAAGAAAGAATCTTACAATCTGCGAAACTTTGATGAAACATTCATGAAGTATAACAACAAACTAATAGATCAAGAGATTCAACTCATTCACTTGAGACTCGAACGTCATTGAGAAAAGTTGCGTTTAGACGTTATGAAGCAGTCAGGCAGCGATATAGTTCTAGACATATCATGACTTCGTACGATCAATTCGATGATAGATTGAGTCAATGAGACAATCGCTTTTCTTCATACAGAAATGACGCGATTGCACTCGATATTGAAGTCATCAGAGAGTGTGAAAATCTTCGCAATGACAGTGAATGATATGCGCAGCGAGCTGAAGAACAGCTCAGACGCACAGATGTTATGAAGCAGAGAGATTAGAAGTAATTTCGCTATCGTTAAAATTTCTAAAGAATATCAGAAATATAAGATTCTGTTTGAGAAAGAGAGTGATCAAGAGACACTATTCAAACATCAATCGTGAAATCATGAGATCAAGCTCATAGATGACAAGAAACTCACGAAACAGTTCATTTACTCATTGTCAGCAGAAAAGCTTGACGCTTTGCGACAATATCTGAAGAAAAACATGCAAAAAGAATTCATTAGAGAATTGCAGTCATCAGCAGAATATTCAATTCTGTTTGTTTCAAAATTGAATGAAAGTCTAAGACTATGTGTCGATTACAGAGCACTGAATAACATCATGATTAAAAACAGCTACTCGCTATCGCTCATATCTGAACTGCAAGACAGACTGCAAAAAGCACAGTGATTTATGAAATTCAATATACTAGAAGCATTCAATCGAATACGAATTGAAGAAGAAGATGAGTGAAAGACAGTCTTTTGCACTCGACTAGAACATTACGAGTATTTGATCATGTCTTTCGATTTAATCAATGCTTCAGTCACGTTTCAAACATTTGTGAACAACGTGCTACGACGTTATCTGAATCAGTTCATCATAGTATATCTGAACGATATACTAGTATATTCAAAGATGAAGAAAGAACATGTGCAACATGTTAGAAAAGTTCTACAGACTTTAAAGAAAGTCGATCTGCGCATCAAGTCAGAGAAAAGTGAATTTCATGTACAGAATGTACAGTTTTTGAGATTCATAGTCACGTTTCAGAGTCTAAGAATGAACTTAAAGAAGATAGAAGCTGTTACGACTTGATCGACGTCAAAGTCAAAGATCGAAGTTCAATTCTTTCTAGAATTCGCGAACTTTTATAGACGCTTTATAGAGAGATACTTCAGAATCGTCTCGTCACTTACGAATCTTACGAAAAAGAATATATCGTTCGTGTGAACTGAGAAAGCAGAAGAAGCTTTCAAGAAGCTGAAGAAATTGTTCATCTCTCAGTCAGTACTGATCATGTTTGAATCAGAAAAACCTATTACGCTCGAGACGAACGCGTCAGACGAAGCTATTGAGACGTGTATCAGTCAATCAGACGATAAGAAACGTCTGCATTCTATTGCTTACTACAGTCGTAAGCTTACAGTTGCTGAATTGAACTATGAGATACATGACAAGAAGCTACTAGCTATTGTTGACTCTTTCAAACAATGAAGAGTGTATCTGAAAGAATCTAGACATCAGATTCAAGTATATACAGATCATAAGAATCTGTTATACTTCACGATCACGAAAGTTCTAAATCGAAGACAGATTAAATGATCGAAGAAATTGTCGTCGTACAACTTCAACATTCAATATCGAAAGAGATCTGAGAACTCGAAGATCGATGTCTTGAGTAGAAGAGCAGATCACATGACAGATAGATCACAGATTAATCAGACTATCTTACAACAGAATCAGAACGATTTCATTGTCTACAATAGACAAAATGCAGCTACGCTACGAATCTACAATCAAGATCTCGAGAAACGAATAAAGCTAAAGCTAGCAAAAGACTTCGTTGCGCAGAATATTATAGAGAATATTGCTGACAACGCGAACTTTGAGATAACTAACGAAATACTAACATTTCAAGATCTCATCTATGTTTCAACAAGATGCAGACAAGAGATAATAAGCGATTATCACGAGTCAATGATACATGAACATTGTCACGATTCTAGCCTTGTCAGACTCAATCTTCTAGTCTTATCAGATCTATTCTCGCTTCGTCATCTTGACTAGTCTCTATTGAGTCTAGCGTCGACTGAGAAACACACATATGTAGCCAGCTTCTTTCTCGTAGCTATCTTTCTTTCTTAGCATTTATCTTCTAGTTAAATGACATCTCTATCTGACTCGCTCTAGACAGATCTCTAACATTAGATAAATGCTCATCATCTACTATTCTGCTATCGATGAATAGACGATATGAAACAATCTATTCAGTAAGAAAAATTTGCAAGAAATTCTTCAAATTTGCATCATCATTTTAGATCGCAAGAAATTCTTCGATTCTACACTCATTTTCATCATTCTATTCGCAAGAAATTCTTCGAATAAAGCACTCAATTATTACCTGAAATTCACAAGAAATTCTTTGAATTTTCACTCATCAAAAAACATCAATTCAAAACATCAATCCCTCATCTACTCTTACCTCAACAACTTCTATCTTCTCTCATCATGACACACGACGTCAAGCCAGTTGAGTCATGAACAACTCGTCTGCTTAGAAGCACTGTCAATAGAAGAGTTTCACTTCTATTCATCGATGCTTCAGTCGAAGCTGAGAAAGCTGTCATCTTCTGAAACATAAACATCGAAGAACAACTGTTTCATTGAGTCAGCAATCAACTCGACGAAGTCATCAATATGCTGAACGAGCTTCGAAGTCAGCGAGACTTGACTCTACAACTCAATGAACACTGACTTCTTGTACAAGACGATCACAAAAAGAGAGCGAAACAACTAGAAGTCGCTTTTGATAAAAACGATGAGCTAGAGAAAAAGATCAATCAGCTACAAGGCGAGCGATTGAACTTCAGAGCGAAACAACGTCAAGCTGATCGATCTATGCCTCGTCAAGATACTCAGTCAGCTGAACAACGAGTCAATCAGAAAGAAGCTTCGATTCGTCGCTCTGAAGTTGAACGAAGCTCGACTTTCGAAGCTCGCTCTCAACGAGAATCTTCTACTCTATCTGATAACGAAAACGAGAATGATCATCACAAGTTCGTCAAGCTTCCGAATTCACTCATCTTCATCGAAACAGATGATTCTATCTGAGAGACATGAAACATCAAAATAGCTGACAAGCTCGATGTCAACGCGAATCATTATTCTACTGAAAAGATTCGTATTGTCTATGTGATTTTCAGACTAGAAGACGATGCTGATCAGCAAATCTATGCAAAGCGTCGTGTTGATGCTTTCTCACTCTATCAATCACTATCAGAGCTACTGAAACATCTGAAAGAAATTTACGAAGATCAGAATCTGATTCGAAAGTGTCGTCGCGAATACGTCGCTCTGAAGCAGCTCAACAAGCTCTTCAGCTCTTTCTATTCAGAATTCACTAGAATATTCAGCTTTCTGAACTACGACGATGTCACTCTGATGAACGACATTCAGAATAAAATCAACAATTGTCTTCAGAACGTGTTGTCAGTTTGTTTCATAGAGTTTAGCTCGCTTGATAAGCTCAAGATCTTTCTTCAAGATGTGAATAACAAACAACAAGTCAATTATCAGCTACGTGACGAGCAACGAACAGTCAAATCGATAGCAGCTTCGAAAAAACGTTTTGTTTCTTCGTCGACATCAGCTTCAACCTCGACTACTAGCTATGTTCGACTCGCTACTTTTTTCATTCTCGAATCTGAATGATCAAGAATGTCAATCATCTGCTTCAACTGTAAAGTATCGAATCATCTTTCAAAGAACTGCTCTCATCTGAAGACTAGTACTTCGACATCTCATGCATTCATCTCTCGCCTCAATGAGATCATCATGTCAAAAGAAGAGAAGAAATTATTTACAGAGAAATCGAAGAATGAGGCAAAAAACTAGTGACTTTCATCAAAGACGCGATGAAAGATGTGTTAATTTCTTCAACAACGAGCAGCTCAAATGATCTCTTTGCTTCGAAATCTTTGACTACTGAATGTGTACTATCTAGCAATGAAATTAGTTACTCATTAAAGTCATTGATTGACATTGAAGCAGCTGACTATTCGTTCATTGATGAATTAATCGCGCAGAATGTTTGTGATCATTTGCAAATTGAATCTTTATCTTTAATCAAGTTCAAATCAATAAGGAAATTCGATGATCATTATGCAAAAAAGCTCATTACTCATGCGATTTATTCAAATCTAACTGTTCAAGATCATATGAAACGTTTCGCTTCTATGCTGATCATTCGATTAGATCAACATCAGATGATTCTCGAAAAAACATGAATGAACAAGATTGAAGTGACTATTGATATGAGAGACGATCGTCTTCAATTTTCTAGTTTCGAAGCTCATATCAAAGATTCTATCAAAGCTTATTCGACTGTTCTTTCAAGCAAGAAAATCGCGATAGAACAGAAGAGTTCGATCTCTATTCAAATACTAAAGAGATCTACTTCTTCTGTCGTCACTCGACTCAGCGAGAAGTCATCTTCATTCAGTAAAATCGTGAAATCATCTAATTCAGTCAACTTCGCTTCGTCTTTTGATTCAATGAACATAGCAATGATAGAGACTGCAGCATATAAATCACTAGTTAAATGATCGAATGTGACTACTTTCACGATCATCATCACGGAAATCGATCGACTTCTAAAAACAGCTAGAAATAAACTCGAAGATGTAAATCTACAAAAGCTTTCACATGAAGAGATCTTGAAAGAAGTCAAAGCTAAGCTTTCTTCGAAATATCATGACTATCTAGACGTGTTTGATTGAGCGATGACTGATCAACTACTCTCTCATCATCTCTACGATCATAAAATTGAGTTGATCGACGAGAAAACATCTTCTCGAAGTCATCTCTATCATATGTCTGACTACAAGCTTCAAAAGGTGAAGAATTATCTGATCAAGCATCTGAATAAAGACTTTATATTTTCTAGCTCAGCTTCATACGCTTCGCTCATACTATTCGTCGAAAAGAAAGACGATAGCTTGCGTTTCTGTGTAAACTACAGAAAGCTCAATGCTTTGATCAAACGAGATCGCTATTTCTTATCGCTAATAGACGAAACTCTCGCTCGTATTCAAGGTAGCAGATACCTGACCCGATTGAACATCATTGTCGTCTTCAACAAACTGCGTATGCATTCGAGCAGCGAAGATTTGACTATCTTTATCACCTC
>JAABUI010000841.1_pt1 | contig 19979 bp, 21 predicted proteins | sample 5559111 | NCBI WGS metagenome assembly JAABUI01 (sample SAMN10711870, study PRJNA513365) | rock metagenome | isolation source: Antarctica rocks | place: Antarctica: Victoria Land, Buttleship Promontory
AAATGTATCCTGGTTCCACCCAACATCAATCCTACAGTATGACTAATACAGTATCGATTGAGTTGTTGAAGTGATGATAAATTCTAAAAGCCTGTACACAGCATGTAAGCAACCCTGCATCGTTGACTTGCACAATCTGAGTGTAGCTAGTGCAAACACGGGGACTTTCCCAAAACGTCTGAAGCAAACACTGAGAACTGCAGCATAGAACCAAAAACCGCCATGTAACAAACAGACGTTTGACCAACTGTTAAAGTTGCATGCTTTCAAGTGCCTGCTGCATATCCAGAGTGTCCCTCCCTACATTGCCAGGCAGCACCTGTGCGCTCTGCTGACCAGTCATCAAGGCAGCCTGATGTGCAACTGCAGCTGGGGGCAGGGACAGGGCATTCTGACTAATCAGCCCCTGCAGCTGCTTTGCCAGGTCTGCATAGAACTTGTAGAACTCGACTGAGGTGCCGCGGCTCTTGATGACTTGCACCATGCTGAGGTTGGCGACCACAGGCAGCACCTCCACAACCACCCTCACCTCATCTGACCTGCCTGAATTCGCACTCAGGCGCAGCCTGCAGCAGCACATGCTTGCCTCTGATGGTTTTGGCTCAAATAGGCAGTGTCACAGCTCAGGGAGTCAACAACTAGCTGCTCATACATGCATGCCTGACCTGCTCTTGCTTGCTTGTGCAGGTGCCCCTCGTGTTGGGAAGTGCATGAATGTGAATTGGGGATTAATCAGCTGGTGCTAGATGGACAAGGTAAAACAGGGAAGCAGGGCAAAACACCGGCAGTGAGTCCATACTAATCTTCAGCCTTGACATGAGCAGGACATGCAGGTGAACAATGAAGCACACTTGGTGGGCCCTCGTTGCTGTGAGGTGGCTCCTAATCTGGCAGCTGCATCCTCAATGCCCTTCACTAGGCCTGCTACTGAGGCTTTGCTGGTGAAGCGCGTATGCCGAGAGACCACGTCCTCCCTTGCTTCAAAAACGGCATTGATGTCCAAAGCAGCATTGATCAGCTGCAGGAGCAGCATGGAGGTTGGATCTACTAAGCACATGTGATGTTGGAAGTGCAATCTGTGCATGTCACAAGGCCACAGCTAATGGTAAATGCAGTGTTCATGTAAATCAGAATCACAATCTGGACAGCAAGGTATGGCGAGCATGCACAAGCCTAATAGACAGATACAACATACCTCGGCGTTCATTTGTCTGCTGGTCTCATTCTGTGCGTCCTGCTGCTACTGCAACAGTGCAGCCAAACATGTCAGCCCAGCACTGGTAGGCATTATGCTGACCTTTCCATGCAGGGCTGCTTTTTTTGCATGATTATGGCATTTGCGACGCAAGCACCGACATGATGTCTAACAGGAGCCTGACAAAGCAGTCTATGGCTGCAGCCAGCAAGTGCATCCTCAGCTCATACCGGAATCTACTCCCTGCCATTGCATCTGTACAGGGAGGGATCAGCTGACCTGGCTGATGTGCTGAGGCTGCACATTCTCTTCAAATATGAAGTCAGCCAGCTCAGTGTTGGGCATGCTTTGCAGCAGCCTGCAGGGCTTGTAGTCTTGCGCCACCCACCTTTGCTGCCTGATTTCAGCAATTGTGGCTCTGCATATTTGCAACTTGGCTTTGAGCCATGCTCATTGATAAACGTACACATATGTCAGGTCGCAGGGTGCAATGTGAGGCCTTGCATGCAACCTTATTGAGAGAAAAGCTGCCCTCAGTGCTTAATAGGCATGCTGAGCAGCAATGAGAGCAAGGCAGCTGATGTTGACACCAGTTCTGACCTAACATTCACCTTGTCTGGGGGTTGGGGTTGAGCATGGCGTTGAAAACAGAGATCATGTCTGGCGTGAACCACGTGGGGACTGGGTAGTCTGCTCTTGCAATCTTATTGAAGAGGGCTGGTAGATTGGGCTCATCAAAGGGAAGTGTACCAGCCATGATAACGTACAGCAGCACTCCTGCAGGATATAAGCATGATGAGCATGCTGGGGTAATGTGCAGCATGTCTCATACAGGAGACACGGTATGAGTTGGAATCATGATGGGAAGTTGGGTGGCTGAAGTGATTGTCAGTGCAGGCTGCACAGGGTGCTTCACGCTGTTGCGCAGAGCCCCTAATAGTCATTGCACACGTGTATGGCAATCTGGACACTGCTGTGTGCCCAGCACAGCCACAGCCGTGAAGCAATGATTTACTTCAGATATCATGTAGCATACTTGCACACAGCATGCGCGGCATGCTGACCTAGAGACCAGACATCAGCTGGAGCGCCATAGTAGCCCTGCCGCATGAGTACCTCCGGAGCAACGTAATTTGGAGTGCCACATGTTGTTTGTAGGACGTCATTGTGCAAGGAGCTGCTGGGCAGATGGCCCAAGCCAAAGTCTGACAGCTTCACATCGCCGTTTGTTGTCAGCAGGACATTCTCAGGCTTCAGATCCCTGCAGAGGTGATTACAATGCACACATTTTGCCATTCAACTATGGCCCAAATAGCATTGACTTACTGTGCAAGCAGCGACACCATGACTGCATAAACATGTGTCCATTCTAAGGTTCTTGCTGCAGACGATTAGCCATTCAAACCGCTCCAGGAACAATATAGCAGCTGAAAAAGGGCTCAGAAGCAAAGTTAGCAGGCCGCAAGTTGCTGCACTATGTGTAGAATGCATGAAATGAGCATGCATGCTGAGGGCCAAAAGCTGACCTGTGAAAGATGCCTTGCTGGTGGCAATGATCTAGGCCGTCAAGCAGCTGTTGCAAACATGGCGACCGTCAGCTTCCTGCACATGGAGATATTGTCTTAAACAGTTGCTGTACAATGTGTGGTGTAGAAAATTAGAGCACCCTTCTGCAAATTGATTACAAAATGCATGTGTATACTTTTCTCCACCTGCTCTACCATTATGCAGAGCTGCTTCATAATTACAGCCAAGGCCGTTGGGCATTTGCACACTTCAGTGATTTGCTGGTCCTTGCTGCAGTTTGATGTAGCATCCTACACTCATCGGCCCCTCAGCGATGATCTTGTCAAAGAGCTCTCCACCATGAACAAGCTCCATGACCATGAAAATCTGCTGCCTTGATGCAAGAACTTCTTTGAGCTCAACCACATTTGGATGCCTCAAACTCTTCAGGATCCGTATCTTAGTGACCATGCCACTGTTGACTAGGCTCTCCTTGTTCAGAATCTGCAAAAGCAACTTGACTTTAATGGCTGCATGATCGGCATTTTTGACACGCGACTTCTTCCCAGACAGCTGCACGCCGCATCACTGGCACGGTGAGCTAACGGGGTGTGCGAGCTGGAAAACCGCAAGCTTTAGGTTTACCTTGATGGCCACCGGCTCTTCTGTCTGACAGTGCTGGCCATACTTCACTTTGGCGTACGTGCCCTGCGTTTGCGCACTCCGATCCTGTCAACAGCTGTATTTGCCAGAACAAGGCTCGCTTGAACGTGTTAAGACCTCGCCGATGGTCCTGCCCACCATATAGTCGCCGATACGCTTCTTGAACACTTCCCGGACCATAGCTCATGCTGTTCATAAGCCTTGTTTGCGAGTGTTCATGTACCTGTCTCTTGATGATGCAAACCAGAAGAGATGACCAAAACACGTCCAAAGGTGTAACCGGAGCAGGCGTTTTGCTATGATGACGCACGTGTAACTTGTATACCCCTGCAAACTTTCTTTCGTGTATGACAAGCTGCAGCCTCTTTAGTTAGTGACAGACTCTGCTGTTCATGCTATCCATATGCTTTGTCACTAGGCATTGCTGCCTATGCTGTGGTAAGGGGAGATACTGTGTCAATATATGGTACAGGCAGATCTGCATATGTGACCAGTATGCTTTCAAGCTGATAGTATTGGCATGGCATATACGCTGTTAATATGTTGCTGGCACTCCACCTGCAAATGCAGCTCTGCTGTTCACATTCTATGCTTGCTTCAGTTACAAACTCTGCTGTTTGTGCTATTCCAACTGCTTTTGTACTGAACACTACTGCCTATGGTGTGCTTATGCCACAGATCTGCATATGCTATGCTGGCATGGTATGCTGTTGCTGACATTCCACATGTGAATGCAGTTCTACTGTTTACAGTTTGTACTGCTTGCTGAACCTAGTGCTACCTGTTGGTGCTGGAAAGTCTCGCTGCATGCAGGACAGTGTGACATTGTGTGGTGCTGCTAGGTCAGCAAGCAGCTGAGTGCTGTGTGCTCACACACACTGCAACAGGCTGCTGTCCTACTTCTGAAGATTGGCTAGCTGATTCTCTTTGTATAGGCCTGGTCAGGACGGCCGAGGCTCGCAACAGACCCTTCAACTGATCTTTGTGCATCCTTAGAGCACACTGTATTGCAAATTAAATCAAGAACATACACGTCGTGGCTAAGTGACGGACATACCGCGAGGGCCGTGGCGGTGGTTCAGCAACGCACTTAGTCCAGAACTCCGGTATCAATCTGTACAGTGAGCTGTTGCCATCCTTCTTCCGCCCTCTGAGGTGTAATTGCCGTGGTCCACAAAGGCAAAATGCGCTGGTACGTTGCTGACCACTGTGGTGATGCCATCAGAGGCCAAGAGAACCGATCAAGGACAGTCAGACGCGTGTAGTCAACAAGCGAGAGCCTGCCAGAAACGGGTCCGCACCTCCAGCAGGGTCACAGCGGCAGCGTGAGATTGACGAAGCTGAGAGGGCAGAGATGCGAGGGTGGAAAACAACAGAAACACGTCCTAATTAGGAACGCTCAATTTGGAAGAAGGACGTTTCTACGTAGTGTATATACATTGAAAAGAGCTAGTAGCGGCACCAGGCTTGCACCGTCTGTACCTGCCTTGCTGCGTGGAAACGGACGCATTTGCCGAAGTTGGCGCAAGCGAGGTGGCTCTTCCACCCAGGTCAGGCACGCAGTACGCGCCCTCGTCATCTTGCAGATGACCACTGTCGCTGCTTGTCGCAGCTACTTAGCTTGAAAGTTCTTTGTCTCTCTACAGGGACGCAAACTTGTACAAATCAACCTTCGGTGTTACTGTACGAGGCTTCGAAACAGCAAGCGAAGCCGCAACCAAAATTGGAGGTAGTCAAGCAGCTGGACTATCGTACAGCTTGTACTTGCTGGAAGCGCGGATTTGTTTGGATGCAGTCTTTGTGGCGGTACATGTGATACAACGATGCCTTTCTGAACTGAAAAGTGTATCCAGGACACTGCACTGGCTCTGGTTGATCCGTGTGATGCTGGCTGGCAAGAACAGAAACAGAAGCTCAGGAGTAATCAGCCATGACTGGTGCTTGCTGCAGGCAACCTACATCAGTGTGACGGCATGAGACTGCCATACTTTGACGATTGAGCAGAGACGCTACTTAGCTGCTGTCTGGAGGCAGTGTTGCAAGTCCTGGGTTCAAGATTTGCGCAGCATTCAAATGCAAGATCAAAGTAAGCAAGGAAATATAAATCAGCCTGATCAGAGCCTTTGTTTCCAAATGTTGAGTCAATTTCTGTTTATAGCCAATAGTGTGCTGTTTGCATGCCATGCAAAGGTGTCTCATTTGTTATGCACACTTAGCTCGGCAAGGGAACAGTTTGTTGGGAGTGTTGAGTACTGGCTGAATGTTAGCAGCAATCAGGTTCCGCTGCAAGTGCAAATGTGCCGATGCTTTTGCGTGTCTCAATGCTACCCTGCAGTGACGGCGCCTAATGTGCAGGCACACCTCCTAAAGGTTTCTTCAAATTGAGGTCTGCAGCACGCACACAACTCTTCACGCAGCACATTTGTCTTCGCAAGTCAGATGGGAACTCGAGACAGCTCTACATTGGGCCTGCATTTGATGCTGCTGTGTTCTGGGCAGAGCCTTTGCCTGATTGGCCTGGCGCCATCACATTATCAGTCAGCGCACCACCTGACATTCTAGAGCCCAAGTTATTCTTATCTACAACTGGAGAAAACAACCGTGTAGATCTGTGGGGCACATGTGGGTCAGATGGAAGACAGCTCTGGGAAGCATCTCAGGGCAAGCAGGCCGACCATTGGCATTTTAGTGTTGTGGGAGGCAATTCAAAAGATACACAGCAGGTGCAGCTCAGCATAGGTACAGAAAACAGTGATAAAGAACTGGTGGACCTGTCGCATGAACACACCTGGGTTCTGCACCCTGCAAGCCCCTGTTGTGAGCAGATTGAAGGTAATCTTTCAACCTTGCTATAACAATCCTGGGAGCAGACACATTTATATGGAGTGCCCAATTGTGCATGTATTGCCACTGTGACATGTATGTGCGAAGTCAAGCATGCCACTACCAGTATGCGTCCATGAGAAAGGATCAATGCAAACTTGCGCTATACACAATTCCATCTCATCTCATGCAATGGTGACTACCTTTGCAATTGTTGTAAGCCCATTGTGGCTATGCTGGCATCGTTTGAATGTGTGTTGTCTGTGGCAAACAGAAGCAAGGATATTGCTGTTGCAGGGGGGCCTCCAACAGGGTTTTTTCGCATCAAGTCTGCTGAGCGAGAAAAACTTGGTTGTGAGAAGCAGTGGTTGGGCCTTTTGAGAAAAGCAGAGCCTCAAGAGCAACTGAAAATGAAGAAAAAGCAGGATTCAGCTGCAATCCTGTGCTTGACTGCTGTCCCTGGGGGGTCCAACCGCGTGACAATTCAACTCATGCCACGTGTTCCAATGTTGTACGTATCTGTGCAACATGACCAACCAGTGGTGGAACTCTATCAGGCACAGGATGGCTCTGGTCGTCAGATCTGGAATGTCCATCAAGCAAAACTTCCTTCTGGCAGGATTGGCTGTAAACTGTCAGTCAGAGGGGGCCATCATGATGCTCAAGGGCGACATTCACTCAGTTGTGGTCTGGCTGCTAGTGATGAGGATGTCAATCTGTCGCAAGACCATTGTTGGTTTATGGAGGAAGTGTTGCAGAATAGCAAGTCTGGGTGTGTAGTGCAGTGATGGTGTTGTAAAGCTGTTGCCGATTGTAAATTTGCTTTGGAATTCTTGTAGCAAAGCGCATGTTTTGACTTTGCGTAATACATCGCCAAACACCGTTGTATCAACGGAAACTGTGTTTTGGATCATATGCTAATCAGATTTGATGGGGTCTTCTAAACGTCATGTGGTATATTTACGAGGCATTGCAGGCAAAGCAGACTCACTGTGAGACATGTAATCCATACGTGTAAACCTGGCCTGCATCAAGGTTGCAGCATGCCCATATCCAGTGCCATAGCTGCTACAACAATCAGCTGCAATTCTAGCATCCTTAAGGCCCAGATCAATGCTGCCCGTTTTATGCTGGCGCTGCTGTAGCTGGGTTAGACAACTCAGCAGCCACCTCTTTAAACTGCTTGACCTTGAGTTCCAATGTCTTCCTGCGCTCAGCATCTTTTTCCTGACCAATTTTCATGGCACTCCATACCTTGTCAGGGCTGTCTTGCAACCTGATCTCTAGTGCACTGTTCTGCAACAGCTTGTGTACCTGCAGCACATGTTGCCAAGCTGTGGCAAGCGGATGTCATGGTTTTGACAACAGCTTTCATTGACTGCTGTGTGGTAAACAGGTATGTTTGTATCGTCTGGAATCAAGTTTCAATAAGCATGTAAGAGCCAAATCACACCCAAGGGCTGCCAAGCATTTTTCTGCAGCACTGTACTGTGCTACTATGTGCATTACATTCTGCCAGTAGCAATCGATACCTGCATTCTGAAAGCAAGGCACATGCCATAGGCTTTCATACCTTCTGAACAAAGAACATCCTGATAGCCAAAGGGTACTCGTCAAACACTCGATCCAACACCATCTTGGAGTACACAGCAAAGGACATTTGAAGGAAGTACTTGACAGGAAGCCCACTTGTGCCCGTTGGCGGCCCCTGTGGCTGCCCTGCCGAGGTCTGATGTTCAACCAGGGTAGCAAGTACACCCTGCAATGTCACAGGAACATTTTTAAACGTAGCCAACGGGGACCCATGGGGCAAGTCAGGAATATCAGCAAGATTTCCCAGACTCTGCAAAGCGGTGTTGACGAAAAGTTCAATCTCTGCGGAACATGCATGGCAACTTCAGTACTGGCTTGGTAATGCATTTTGTACTTAGGGCTTGACGGCCTCAACCCAATTTGCCAGCCCCACGGCCTACATGAGAAGGGTAAACTATAGCCTCCTTGTGACGTCCACCTAAGATGGTGTGTTCTTGTTGCAAGGAGATCAAACAATCCATAACCATACCTGGTGAAGCAAAGGAGCGCATAGCTTGAATCATGAGACATGCATGACAAGAGCCCAGGCTACTCACAGCAATGCCTCCAACAGCTCCTAGACTAGGGAACAGAGTGGTCAAGAAGGGCTCAGCCAAACTGACAAAGCCTAGACTTGACTTGATCTCCTCCCAAGGCCTTGCAGCTTGCCCCTTGAATGTCTCTGCATCCTGCTGCAGGTTTCGGCAAGCAATGCCATAATTTCTATTGAATGTGTAATGGTAGCCAGACAGCACCTCAATAGACTCCCCAATATATGCCATGGCAGCATCAGCCTGCTTGTTCAGCATAGCATCAACCTGCAAAACAGGAGCACCAAAATTGTCTGCCTCGGCAAGCAGGTGGAATGACTGCCAAAATCTGTTCACTGCTCAGTCAGTGATGCTCGCCAGTCACACAATCAATGGCACACACAGTCAATGGACCACATAGCTGTTGCACAGGGACAATAGGTACATATTGGAAATGCTTCTGACAAATGACACACATTGAGCCTGTTTTCAGGAAAGGAAAGCCTATGGCATGAAGCTTGTGAACTGTTCCCCAAAACACGATTTGTGGGAAGCATACACCAAGCTTTCCTACGATTGTGCGCATTTACTAGAGGGAGGAGGTTTGTCTGTGTGGGGCATGATGGACGACATGATAAGCAATAAACAATGTAAAGAAATGTTGAGGTGAGCAATGGTGAGGCAGCCAAATGCATCAGAAGCAAAGCTGTGTCATGTGATTGTCATGATGTATGTATGCAAGCACCACCAAGGCAACAATGCTGCGCTTGTTTGCAGCATTGCACAAAGCCATCTTGATTGTGTATCTTCAAGCATTGGTCTTACCCCATACCTACAAGTCTGGCAGTCGGCTGACTATAGTGTCCTTGTGAATGCTTGGAGAAGGGTGTGTATGAGCATAGGTGATCTTCTACATGACAGCTTGAGTTGCAATGCGGTACCACACAGGACAGAGGATCCCAAATTTTCTGCCATCACGACTGTTCCATGCTCGTCAAAAATGCTTACATAGTGTACAAAGCAGCACGAGAAATAGGGGGCAGTGAATGGGTCAGAAAGGTGATGTTTATCATGCTTGAAGCATACCTGGACCATGACAATTCCAATCAGAGCTGGGTATGCCTTGAAGACATCCTCAACCACTGCTTGAAACATGCTCTTCACGACGCCCTGCACCTCAAAGATGAGGTGCTCGGCAGGGCCTCGAAGTCTAGGAAGCACAACTGCAGTCAACCCACAACTGTTTGCATGGACTTGACACTAGATGCATATGCCTTGCCCAATGCATGCCCTTGCAACCTTGAATACTTGATATGTACTGCTGTAGCATGGACATGCGCATAATGCATTGCTGCAGTCCTTCCTTCCAACAGGTGTTCACATCCAATCAAGATGCACAACATGCAAGATCCCAGCCATTATGCAATCACCTGAAAAGCTCAAGGGCGCTGTCCTCATCCCCAACCATGATAACATGCATGCAAGGGGGGTACAGAAGGAGGGGGGGGGGCAGGAAGGGGTGAGGGGTGCTCAGCATCTGTTGCATTCCTGTGTAATTAGACGCTTGTGCGTAACTGTCAATGCACTGCATATAAAAGCCATCATCACACCGCTGCCATCCGGATGCTGACTTGGGACACAAAAGAAGTGACATTGGTCACTTACGGTCTGACCAACAGGTGAGAACAGTGTTCAACACACCATACATGGGTTCAGGAAACGCCTCTAGATAGATCGTCAAAATGGGGAGGTCATGCAATAGGTGTGCAGACACGTGCAACAGGTTACGAACAACACAGGACCCCAGAGCATATGTTGGAACAAAGTAGGCACATCAGTTGACAATCTTGACACTGAAAAAGCAATTGCTGAGTTGCCTTTGCAGTGAGGTTATTCACAAGACTTCAAACCAACAAGACTCAACAAAATCTATGTGCAATCACTGTATTGCTCACCATGCTCAAATGCGAGGCCCGGAAACTCAGGGTGACCTTCCAGATTTTCCAGCACAGTGCCTGACATGCGCTTCATGTACTCTGAGAAAAAGCTTGTCACGTCGGGGCTCCAAAGAAACCCTGTGAGTCCATCTTGGCCTCCACTACCTCCTGCGCCAATCACCTGCAAAGCGTCATGCAACCAATGAACAGTTGCAAGGAACTGAGGGCTTGCAGGCGTGTGCAGCACGCTGCATTAGTAACTGGTCCGACAAGCTTACAATTGCCCTTGACACTCTGTGCACTAGCAATCACAACTGCAACAGAAGATGCAATGTGAGTAAGTGACAGGATATCAAGCCCTAGTGTTGCTCCTCACCTTGGACCAACAAGAGCAACCATGCACATGCCCATAAACTGCATGGGTTGCCTGTTATGCCACTTGCCTTCTGCCAGCACATTATGCAGCGCACCTAAGCATAAACTCATGACTGCATGGACTACATAATTGAATGTATCACATGCTTAAAAAGCAAGTTGCTGAGTCTTGATCATCACTGTCCTCATGACAGGCCAGTCTGCGTATTGCATTTGATGGGCATCCTGAACTTAAATCAGTCAGGAGAACAGCCGGCTTCAAAGCCATGTAACGCATAGCTCTGCCAATGGCACGCATAATTTTGGACACAGTATGTTACACCAACTGTATCATGAAAGAAGGGCTAGTCACCTGTGAGATGAACTTCAGGGAGAGTGCCTTGAACTTTGGCCCAAAGGACAATGCCTCATGGTTAAACAACTCTGCCTTGATGCCTGAGATGTTGGGACTAGTAGCAGCACGCACTTGATTGGCAATTTCTTTCAGGCCATTGTTGAGTTGCGCAACAGCCTCTGTCTGACTGTCCACTGTCTTTGGAATGTCTCGTAATTCACCTTCATGTGCTGCCAAGGCTTGCAGCAACTGCATGCAACACCAACATTGGCTTCCAAGCAATCACCAGAAGAATGCAAGTCAGACATTTGCATGCAAACATCATGAATAGTACAGGTCACTTTGCATTGACCAAAGCTGCATTGCAAGCTTTTCACCTTCCAATACACTATGCTGACTAAAACAATCATGCAGAAGTTATAGATGCATCAAGCTTGCTCACTGCCCACTAACGCATGCAGTGACGCTGCTGTCAGAACAACTGGGTTTGCAAGAGTACATACAGATGAGCTACAGCAGGTTGGTGCGCAACAACAACTTGCTGTTGCTGGAGCTCTCAGGGTGGCATGCAGAAGGCATTGCGTGAACATATTCTGCTCAGCCATGTACTGATGCATCCAGGTAGCAACATCATGAGTAGACGAGCGCCTGAAGATAACAAATGCAAGTTTGCCAGCAGCCAAACACACATGCAAGGTTCTCTGGGTGAAACAAAGGTTCAGCAGCGTCTGCATTGAACAAATATGTAGAGTCCTGTAGGATGACAAACCTTTGCCTCAAGCCCAGGCAAATTTTCCTTGTAGACATCCCACTGCAGGTTTTCAAGCTTCCCAACCAACTTGCCAACTGTTGTCTCGCACACGTATGGATTGAAATGCGTACTATCAGCAAAGTACTGTTTTTCAAGTGTGCAGACTTCATCAATTGACAGATGGTCCTCCTTACCGCCAACACGGTTGCGCACCTGCAGCTCAGGCTATTATCAGCAGACAGCTTTCCACTGTACTGAACAAGTTATGCAAACACAGTTTTAACAGCACAGATTGAGCAGCTCAAGCTTTATTGATGTGCTGCAAAGTGTCCTCCTGTGATGGGCGGTTTGACTAACAGCAGCATGCACATGACTTGACAGCCAAGGGAATGTTGTGTGTAGCATTGGCAGCAGTTGCAGTGCAGAAAAGGGCACATCACCGCATAGTACCCATTTGTCAAGGGGTATTGAGCCTTGATTCGTTCTATGTTGTCCCTCATAGCTGATGCACCTCCTGATTTAGGTGCACAATCTGATTTTGTGAGGACCCCAACAGTTCTCGACCCAATCTGATCCAGTTTTTTTAGCAGCTCCCAAGCGCAACTTTGAGCGCCACCATCATCTCCAGCTTGCAAGAGGGAACATACAATCTTGCTTGGTCCTGTCACAACATACCATTATCCTCTGTGTACAAAGCAGCTGTGTCATTTCACAATAAGAAGCTGCAAGTCCAGCCAACACAGGTCGCAAAGCTTGGTGACTTACCTTGGCATGCTTTTGTCACAAGACCGTCGATGACTGCTTTGGTGTCTTCTGGAAAACCAGCGGGTGACGAGCCTTGCACTCCAGGCAAGTCCAACACGGTAAGGTTTGGTGCTGTTGGTGAACGTATTTCGAGTGTGATGACAGAATCTATTATCTTGTCCGTATTGGCAGTCAAGATCTCAGTCACCCTTTCTACCTCTTTTGAGATGTCGCTCTCGTCGATCTCGGGCGTGGTCTGCAATCCCTTGTGCTCATAGGACAGGGTGATTGAACACTTGGTGTCCTTGTACATCACTAGCTGCAGCGGACATCTGGTACAGATGCCTAGGGCGCTAGGCAACCGTATACCAGAGATGCTTTCGAGCAAAGCGCTTTTGCCGACGCTCTGAGGTCCTACCACAACGATGCCAGGAAGCTCAAAGTCGTTGCTTCTGCCGCCTAACAAAGTCTGCAAACGACTCACTGCCTGTCTGGCATTGTATAGACGTTGCTGCTGATCGCTGTTGTAGGCCATCCTTGTGTATGTGTATATACACAGCGCCCTGTTGACATACTGCCGTTTGACTTTGCGAAAAGTGGCAGCATGTCCTTGACTTTAGAGTTCTATACCCTACTGGAGTATCAGCGATCCCAGCTTCAGGGCTCCTCGAGGGGAATGGTGGGGGAACTGCGGTGGTATTGTCAGAGGAACTGTGGAGGAATGTAGGGGGAACCAGGCTTGGGGGAATCGGCAGGAATAGGCAAACACAGGGGGAGTTCATAGGGAGGAGTGGTGGGAAGGTAGTGGAGCTATGCGGATTCCCCCTTGGGGGAACTGCAGGGATTGTCAAGGGATCATGGGGGAATTGTAAGGACTCTTTCGCATGTGGGGGAATGGCAAGGACTCTTTGATATGTGGGGGAATTGCAAGGACTTCATTACATAGGGGAATTGTGGTGGATCCTTGGGGAAAGCAGGTGGAGCATGTGCAAGTTGAACTAAAGCATATAAAAAGTCACTAACCACACTTGCATCCAGGCGAGAAGCTGTGCAAAGCTATAGACACTGAAAAATTGTTCAAATTATGATGCTTTCCTCCATATCTTGACTGTGGCTTCAGATGGACTGTACTCTACACGTAGAGAGGGCAAAAAAGGCTATCTGTGCTGTCATATCAAATCAGTGACCTTGTCTTGAGGCTGTTCGTCTAAGGACTTGGCTGACACTCCAGCCTGCAAAGACAGTGCATTGTCATTTTTAGGCAAACCTGAGACAGTGTGCAGGTCCAGCAAGCCATACTGCAGCGACAATATGCTGCATTGCAGGTTGTGATGCAAGTTGTCTTTTGTTCATGAAGCAAACTTTGCATATGCGGTGTTACCTTGGCCCTGAGTTGCTCTGCCTCTTGTGCAAGCAGCAGTTATGCATGGGCAGACAGGCACCTGCGCTGTGAGTGACAGCCACTGCGTGCGCACACAATTTGCGAACAAAGCGGTTGCAGCAAGTATGCACTGCACTACTCAGGATCCAGTACTTGCTAGAGTCACTGATGGCTGCTGTAGTCCTGCAACCATATTTGCATGTTAGCCAAGCAGCAGCGGCCAGGAGGCATGTGATGAGGCACAGGTAACCTATAATGCTTCTGAGATGCAGTTGGAATAAGAAATCGTAAACAATGCTGGTCATCAAATCAGGGTACTGGTAGGGATTGACAATTGCAACTAAGCACATTCCGACAGACACAGCATGCAAAAGATCAATTGTAGGGGTGAGATGGCAATGGAGCAGAACAGCCGGTCTGTGCTATGCAGAGGTTTGACACACCATGACAAAAGGTCATTGGCACATGTCCTTGCAGCAGTCACGTAGCTATACCTGCAACAGCACTTGTCAGAAGGCCATCTGTGAGCACTGGATCTTCAGCTGTCATGGCACCTGCCCATAGTCATGTATACCAGCATGAACAGACTGCACCCAAACAAACAAACGATGCCACTGTGGACATGCTTGGGGGATCAAAGACAGCTTCACATCCTGGGATGTTGGTGTTTCCAGCAGCGACGTACAGACTTTTTATGTTGCTCATAGAGCTTGAGCTGTAGTTCACAAGTGAGGTAGTCATAGATGAAAGCAATGTAGTCTGTCACATTGTGGCAACCTGCAACAAGACACCTTATGTTGAATGCAGTGATAGAAACGCAGGACAAGTCTAACGAGGAGCAATACTCAAGAGATGAGTGTAGGGTGTTATGCACAATCAGGCTTGTGTACAGCATTAACTAGCGTGTCCACGTGGCAAGGAATCAAGGTGCAAAACATTGCAGTGCCGGTCATCGTGAGCAGAGCTGGGGTAGCAGATCACACTGACAATACAATCCAGCCCCTTGTGCGCTGGAATAGAAGTACATTTCTTGCTGATATGTCAGTGCCCTGCACATCCTCCATCAATCATGACTGTGTGTGTATGCTTCTACAGTCACTAACATGATGCTGAGGGGCCGCACACCCTTTTCCAGTCTTTCACAAGTCTGTGACATCTCTGTGAAAATGAGTCACCAGCAAGTTGGCCTGAAGCAAATGAGAATGCCTGTAAGCTTGTGTACCAACAAATGCAACAGCTGCCTTCTGCTTTCTCAATGTCGGTGTCTACCTTTCAGACGTCTCCATAGCAGCGTGTCAAACAGTGTCTTCATGTTGTTAATGAAAAGACATCTGCTGTTGGTGTTGAGGCAAGGTGATTTTTTCTACGCAACTGCAGAGCCAGGCCCCTGCAGTCACAAAACAACTGGTACTGTTGCAGCTCATGTGTATGCTATCAACTAGCATGATCAATCAAGTTGATACATTACTAACTGTACACATCAATGATGATGTTGTGCAAATGCTTTGCATCATCACAGTAGTTCACATTGTCCTCTGACATTTGTATACCAGACCTGCTCTTTGGATAGATGCACATCATGCCTTGTAGGCAAGTGTGTGAGTTGATTTACCTCAGGACTTGAAACAACAGGTTTTCTTTCAGTGAACTTCAAGTGAGAGACAACGTTGTGCTGCCATTGGTTGGATTGAGTGCCTGCATGGTTGTCCATGAGGATTTGCTCTGTCTGTGACAGCATACACCGTAAGAACGCCTACTAGCACAAGCGGCGTTGTACCTTAGCAGGTACGCAAACTTCATGGTTCCGAGTTGTTATACACTCACCTGTTGGAATCTAGGGTGAAGTAGTCAGCTTCGACTTGGCAGCTTTGTGCCTTCTTAGTGCCTTGGCAGGGGCTGATCTCTTCATACAACAACTGTGCTTGCTGTAGCAATGTCGACCATGTCATTAGCAATCCTGCTGGAATGTCCGTGCACGTTGTGAAAACATCTTACACCAGTTCAAGAGCAATGTATGGTGCCAGGTCCGGCGGAAGATTCTGGCTGGAAGATCAAGTCTGTTCAGCGAGTGTCTTGGGATTTCTCGCCACTTTGAATGCGATACAGGTCTATACGAGCTTGATACAGTCCAACCGAGACAAAGCCCTGGCAGCTTGCTTACAGCTTGACCTTTGACGTTCAGACCCGCGGTCGAGAGCTGCACTGGGAACAGGCGCGAAAGACGAATCAGCTCAAAGATGACGTAACTGTACAATTTTGCGTGTGTGCCGAAGTCACATCTAGGGATCTGCAGACATTCAAGCATTGTCTGGCTATAAGTATTTGGTACCGCTGTGTGTAGTGCCACCTGTACGTCAAGGTGTATCAGCCTTGCCTTACAAGACAATTGTCAAGCGAAGGGCAGCACTGCTGCAGCAACTGAGTGCGAGGAAAAGGACTGCAGCAGCGTCATATACGCTCTGCAGGCATCACATCTCTGCAAGCCTCCTTAACTCATACACGAAATGAGTATATTTGAATGCGGGCCAAGAACCAGTTGCTGTACTGGTAGTCAAATAAGTCTCCTCTGACCCCAACTGGCCAAATGCACAGGCGTGCAACTCATCAAATCCACTGAAAGCCAGGGTAAATATGACTCACAACAGCCATACTGGCTAGTAATGTTGAGCTTAATACCCTACTTGCATCAGTGCCAGGCAGCATTCATTACAAAATTAGTGGGGGGGTTACTCTGCCTGGAAAATGCCGTAACCATGCAAAATACCATGGTACAGCCTTAGTAAGCCTGGATGCCTTGGCAGCCAGGGAGCTGCTCTTGTAATGGCTGGGTATAGCCTTAGCAGTCACTGCTGTGGATCTGTAAAACCATTCCAAGTAGGTGCAACTACAGAGCTCAATATGGGTAGTAGCCTTGATGACACCCTTTTTTGTTGATAGTTACGCACTGACGGCATGATATGATTACAGTAGCTCTGTGAGGCGCAAAGACTTGTCCCCACTTGATATTCATCAAGACTGTTCAACAGCACCTGTGTCACTCCAACTGCTTGACAGGTCAGAACTCAGCGCACACAAAGCTCACGTGAAGCTTTGTGTGCATGTCTTGCACAGGTGTGAGATGATATCAAACACATTGCCAGAACACACAGTACTGCTACATCAGCTTTGGGACAGCAGCGTCTGATCAGACCTGTTGACTGTCTTATCACACGCTGCCAGAGCTATATCTCCTGCACTGAAGCATCTTTACCCTGAATGTCACAGCTCAGCATGCAGTCTCAAGGGACCGTGTTGCTTGCTGCTACACACTCCTCTTTGAGCTGAGATGTGTACCAATGCTGCCTTGCTTGCTGCCCATATTCTATTGAGTAGCTGTTGTCATGCGCTGCCAATGCCAGCCTAGTGGTGGGAATCTGCAGCTCTGACAATTCTAATTTGCTGCTGCAGAGTGTCAGCACCAATGGTCTTTGGCATTGTGCACAGTGCTCCTCTTTGTGACTGCATGCAGGTCTGTCATGTTGCGTGCAGAGCTGCTGAAAGTCCCACACTAGCACGTATGGCTGCCTTGTCTCTTGCTGCCCTGTTGCTGCTCATGCAATCCCATGAGCCTGCAACACAGGAGAACTGTTAGTGTAGTCTCACTGTGTATGTCGAAGCACTAGCCTTACAGCACTCTGTCAAATGCACAGCTATGCATTGTTTTGGTTGCTGAGTGCTGTGATTGCTGACGCAGGCCTTTGAAAGCAGTTTGCGTTCAGCAGCAATGCAGCTGGTGGGCAGAGTACTCCTGAGCACGTGTGCACTGCTGAGCATGTTGCTTCAGCAGTCAGTGAGCTGCAGTTTGACTCAACATGCTTGGGAATCACAGATGAGCTGCTCACAGACAGTCTTGTCAGGCAATCCTGTCAATTGAGACCGCTCACAATGGTGTGCTGCAACAACCTTTTGAAGCATATCTGCATGGTAGCTGCCCCTGTCATGCAGCTGCTTGTGACTGCTGATTGCTATGCTGCCAGCCAGTTACACAGCTGCAATGATTGGCGAAAGCTGCAGTGACTTCAGCATTGTGGGCTGCATGTAACAGCTATAGAGCAGTCATTGCCAACTGACTCCTGGGCTTGTCATTCAGATGCTGCCATTCGTTCAGCTGTGTCACAGAGCTTCCCTGGCTGTTTTGTGGCTGTTAGACTGAGTCATGGATAGGACCGCTGACAAGCGTACATTGATAAGACTTGTACACAGCAGCCACTATGTGTGCAGCTGCAGCTTGTTGTTGCAATGTCACACAGGCTGCAGTACCATTGGACCATTTGGCAGTAGCTGGCACCCTGTTGCTGCATAGTTGGTACCGTACCTGTGAAGCTGGCTTGAGCTGAATGATGAACAGCACAGTACGCTGCAAGTTCCTGCAGTGAGTGGCTCCTGTGAAGTTGAGTTTTGCTGCCTGTTGCTGCAGGTCAACGCTTTCTGGTTCTTTCACTCATGGTGCACAAAGCTGCTGCTGCTATTTCAGCACAGGAGGTGAGGCTTGCAGCTTTGTCCATTGCGTGAAGCAGTCAAGGTCATCTTCAAGTCTGTGACTGTCAGTTGCATTGTCAGTTCATGAAGTGCACAGCAGCAGCAGCAGCAGCAGCAGCAGCAGCAGCAGCAGCAGCAGCGGCAGCAGCAGCAGTCAAGTCACTCACAGCAGCAAACATGCAATACTGCTGGGACTGCTGCGGCATCCCGGGGCATGTTGCAGGCGATGAGCCCTGGCCACGGGTCATGCAATCTGGGTCATCAGCCACTGTCATGCCTTATGTTAGTGTGTCGGAAGAAGACGAGCCAGTAGAGTGAGTGAGAAGTATCGATGCATGGGATGCATCAACACTAACACATTATTAACTGGTCACCTCAGCCAGTGATAGAGAGCTGTGAGGCATGGAGACAAAGCACAATCCATCCAGGCAATACGTGATGCTTGGTCTTGGTGCTACTTGCGTGATGATGATGGTCTTACATGCCTTGAACTGAAGTGCCGTTTGTTGTGCAAGACAGTGCTGCTGATGATTGTGCATGGCTCCAGCTGCTTTGCTGCACTCGCGTCTTGTGTGCTTGGTTGCAAGTCAACTGATTGGCATTACTGTGTTCAATGTTTCTTCCTACTGCTGGTTTTACAGTACCAGCTCTGCTCACTGTACATACGTACAATCATGCTGACTTGCCCTCATGACATGCAGCAGCTCCATTGTGTTCCCTTGGTGAACTGGATCTCAGATACACATTCCCAAGGATGCACTGCTGTGCAGAGCCTGGTCAATTTGCATCATGAAGAGTCTGATTCAATAAGCAGTCATGCAAGGCTGCACTAGGCCGTGCGATGCAATGGTGTGCGTTGAATTGCGTCGTGTCAGCCAAGCTTGTACAGTGTTTAGGCGGTTTTACATTTGGGCACACATGCTTCTCTGTCTAGGTTGTTGCTGATATTTGTTAAAATGCAGCACACTATATATTAATATGCTGTTTCCTTTGATCACATTATGCTCACATCATATATGAAGGCTCGTGAGGGAAGGCTTGCCATCAAGTGATTGCATTGCGTCCTGACAGTGCCTGTACAAAGGCAGAGTGTCGCGCTCCTGGTCATTCCCCCACGGTTGGTTTACAGACCTGGGAATTCCCCCGGTGTTCCGCCCAGGGGAATGACAGCGAAGTGGAATCCCTTGGTGGTCCCCTGCACTCCCCTGGCGTTCCCTTTCTGGTCCGCTTGCAGCAGACCCTCATTGGGGGGATCGCTGATCCTCCAATAGGTACAAGTCAAATAAAATTCAAAAGCACTGAAACCATTTGCTGATCAGCTGGATAAGTCAGTCTGCTTTATTTGCATTGGGCGTTCATAAGTCCAGCCTGCAAGCTGTTGCTTGTCATTCCGCTGCGTGGACACCCCCAACAAATACCGTGACCTGTGACAAATAAAACGCTGCTGATAATGCATCACACATCTTGGCCTCGGGCATGCACACTCTGGTTGTCAGTCTGTGCGTTGCCTGCAGCTCCTGCCCGAGGATGTGCCCGGCAAGTCTGGTGGGCCCCCAGGCAATGCCTTTGAGCTAGTCTACATCTCAGTCACAGATGCAGTCCGCAGAGCAGTGCGCAAGGTGGACCCTGTGCTTGCTGACTGGATCAGGT
>JAABUI010000842.1_pt1 | contig 19969 bp, 30 predicted proteins | sample 5559111 | NCBI WGS metagenome assembly JAABUI01 (sample SAMN10711870, study PRJNA513365) | rock metagenome | isolation source: Antarctica rocks | place: Antarctica: Victoria Land, Buttleship Promontory
GATGCATGCTTGGAGGGAGTTGCGGGTGGAGTGAGAATCTTGGCAGGACCGAAGATGGGTTGGGAGAGCTTTTCGTGGCGGTGACGGGAGGAAGGAGGAGTGGGGAAGGGAGCGAGGGGCGGGTTCGGGGTGGGTGTACTGCTCAGATAAGCATACGATCTTCGCTTATATTACCATGGCATACGATCTGCTTTTGCCCTTCCCACCGGTTCTAGGTGTCTCGACGTCGGCCGCTGGCTTTCGCTTCCTTGGGGTGACCTGCACGCTGCTCATCATGTCTATCCTTTATATCGCAAGATCGATATCGGACCAGCCGAACACAAGACACAATCAGGATGACAAGAACAACGCTCTCAGGGCACTTGGGCCTCTCCTAGACTCGACAGACAAGAAACCCGAGACGTAAGGGAGAAATATGAATTGTGAAACCAGAAACATGAGATGTGGCTGGTGCGTCCTAGCGTGACGCGCTGACGGAGTACGCCGCATGTCCGTCGAGTTTTGATCTTGCTTCTCACCCACAATTCACTTTCCCTTCCAGTACCGCGCAAATCTGGCTACCATGGACCAGCCCACCGCTTTCACCTCCAGCCTTCCACTCGTCGATCTCTCAGCCCCCAAGCTGGGCCGCACACCAGGCAAAGCGCACAAAGCTACAAGATCCGCAATTCGCCGATCCTACCTCTCCGCATTCGCCAAATCGCCTTTCCAGAAGCGCAAGGAACTCGAAAAGCGGCGCGAGGCGGTGAGGGGTGTGGAGAGGGAGATGAAGGAGGCGAAGGATGCTGAGGCGGATCGGTGCGGATCCTGACCGCTGTATGAGAAGGAGCTGATGAGAGCGTGATGCTGTTAGAAAGCGGACGGCGTTGAGGGATAGGAGAGAGAGGCAGGCTGAGAAGATTAGATCGGAGGAGGCGAGGGCGAAGATGTCGGCGAAGAGGTTACAGAGGATGAAAAAGGTCAGTGGGCGGTGTGGCCAGCCATTTGTTCGAATGACCCGTGCTTCGGCCAGGGCTGACGATACGCATTCAGCGCCAAGGTCGATCGAAGAAGATCAAGGGATAGTCGATATTCGCGTAGAGCATGCATGTAGCATAGCACAGATGCTTGGATTCGGCCCAGCGAACAAGCAATCGTTGGCAATACTAAGCATGCCCACCCATCATCCTCCCCCAGCTCGCCAACTCCGGTCCCGATCCCATCCCACCCTCTCCCTTGAACCACGCCACCACCTCATGCGGACTCAACGTGCATCTCACTTTCGAGAATTGGGGTTTGACAGTCGAATTACTGGTCGGACACAACAACGACTGTCTGAGTAAATGATCAAAGGCCTAATTCGCTCATCAGTCCTAACTCTAATCGTTGATAACCTTGTGAAGCGGACTCACCGATCGCAGTACCCCTACTGGCCAGCGAGTCTTTCCGCTTCCAACGAGCTTTGTCCGCGAGAATCTGAGGTACTCCTCCTCGACTTGGGCGAGGTTAAATTCCTCCCTACCAGCATAGGCGAGATGCTTGGCGATTATCAGGATGCCGATAGCCGGTTGGGGAAGCCCTAACGCACGTCAGGCATTCCTCATTCGAGCGTATTGTCAATCCTACCTTTAAGCTTGGAGTTCTGGAGACCCCAGCCGGCACCTTCGACTTGAAAGATGACCGTGTCGACGAGCCTGGGAACCGAGAGAAAGTCGAGCTGACAATCGAGGACCGCAGTCATAGGCTCGATCTAGCAGGAGTCAGTCTGCCTCGCGGATGATTTGGGACGACTCACAAAAGGTCGATAGACAGTCCGTACATCAGTCGTCAAGCCGCACAGCCGATCAAGGGTTCTGACCACCTTCTCATGCTCAAGCAGCATCTTCAGCCGCGTCAGCCCTCGCACCGGACAAACAATGCTAGGACCGCGTACCTCAACGGCAAACTGCCAGTCCCCTTTCCACTTCTTGGCTTCTCTCCCTTCCTTCCCTGCCTCGGCCGAGGTGTACTCCCATGGCACCAATGCATGCTTCATGACCTCCTTCCATCCAAGAGCTTCGGTAGTGAGGGGCGAGGCGACACGCCACATCCGATGGGAGAAACGGGACTTGACGCGTTTCTCAAGGAGCAAGAGGGTGTCCTGCGGGGATCAGCTTAGCTCCACCAATGACGATCGTACAGGGCCAGACGTACTATTCGAGATGTCAAGCCAATGACAGCTACGCCCCGACCGGTGGTTTCGACCGGGCCTGTCTTGACGCTCTGCACCACGTCCACTGAGTAGCATCAGCAAAACTGATAGCCCGCCGAACGATAGGGCTCACGCAGGCAATACAGCAATGCTTGCCGAGCATGTTCAGTAAAAAGGTCGAATTCCTCAAGAATGATAACAATCGCTCGAAGGGAAGGGGTGGTGAGGAGGGCTAGAAGATGTGATGGAAGTGTCGTAGGGGCAAACTCCTGTGATCATCTGCCGTCAGTACGGCTCTGCATGTCTAAAGGAATCTTGGTGACTCACCTCATCCTCACCAACCTCCTCATCCTTGTCCTCCTCCCCCTCAACCGCCTTCCTCCCCTCAGCTTCAGCGATTTGTCTTCCCATCTCCCGGATAGCCAATCGGTCGTTGGTCTGTGTGTGACCGGATAGCCTAACAATGATCGGAGCATTCTTCGAGGTCAAAGGAAGCAGGCTCAATGCCCTGCTGACTGTCTGCGAGACGTCAACCCTCTCCGGGACGACGACGAACAGCTTACGTGCGTCTTCCCAGCTCCCCTTGCGCCGACCACTAACGCGCTGTTACCCTCGCCTCTCTCGACTGTCCCCTTGAAGAGGTTCAACAGTCCCTGTAGCGCCTCGTTGTTCTCCTCATCTATAACTGCCGGGGGGTTGGTGGTGATACTCTGGCTGGTAAGGGTGGAGAGGATCTGGAGGACATGGGGCCGAGCGGAGGCTGGTAGGGGTACTACTGGAGCGACCCTCATTGGCGTGTCAGGCGCGATGCTTGGTGTGGGCAGTAAGATTGTCGGCTCGTCCTGCATCACCAGCTCTTGCGCCACATCTGACTCCATCCCCCCATCTTCCTCAGGCGCCTCCCCATACTCATCCACCTCCTCAGTCCCTTCTCTCACTTCACCAACAACCTTCCCGCTCCTCGTGAGCTTCGGTGCATTTGCGTCCCCCTTGTAGACGAACTTCCGCGCTTCCCTCTGCCGTCGAAGCGCCTCATTCGCGAGGAAAGCCTCCCGCGAGACAGCGGATATCGAAGAAGGGCTGGGATCGGTGAAAGTGTCGTCTTCGCCTGCAGACGACAGACGGGGACGTTTGCGGGGGATGGACGGCGATGGGTTGGGTAGGAGTTTCGAGACGCTGGACGAGAGCGTCGGCTTGCTGGAACGAGAGACCGAAGGTCGAGATACGGGTGTCTTGACCGCGCTCTTGGTCGGCGTGACCAGCGGCTTTGCCTCCGCATTCTTTTCACCCTTGCTAACTGGAGTCGGCGCAGCTCGATTCGAAGACTGTGAAGCCCTCATCAAAGGTGTCCGCACCCTTCCAGCGTCACTCTTGGTTTGCGACTGAGTCCTTTTCCTCGGCGAGAGGTTCTCCACTACCGGCTTGACTCTCCCTCGTCGAGTAGGAGCCCGCCTTAGCCGGTTTACGGGCACCAAAATTGGAGCGGGGACGATAACCTCGATGCAGTCGACGAGCATGTCAACGTCATCGCCCAGGGCGAGGGGATCGGGGGACGGGTCAGCGCGTGAGTGGATACGGGTCATGATGAAGAGTAGTGTATTCTGATGGAGGAGAGACATTTTGGTTCCAGAGAACTGGACACGGACTTGGGAGTAATCTCCGTAGTATCCGAGAATCTCACGGCGCGTCGGGGATCTGCGTGATGACGTTGCCCGCGTGGGCGATGAGCGCCTGTGCATGGGCCAAAACTGGGGTCACAAACGAATCGCTACTCTCATTCCCCAAGGATAGCAGTCTGGAGCACCGGAGCGAGAACAAGCTGAGGTGTGCTGTTCGGAGGGATAGTCAGGGTGTTGGAATGTGGAGGGGAAATCTGCAATTATACCAGCCGAGAGGGGAGAATATTAGTGCCTGCGTCTGCATCCGTTTGAATGCGTGACGCAATCAAATCGCCACGGCGATAGATGCCGAGCAGACGTCGCTACGCTGGGCAAACAAAAACTTCTAGCGAGGACGATCGATAAGGAAAAGAGTCGTGCGTCTCCGGCAGCTGCAGCGACGCGTCGCGACGAAGTATTTCTGTGATGTCTCATTCGAGCTGATTTGGAGCGGAGAAGGTGTATGATAAGGGCTGAGCTCGTATCTGGAGCTCACGTCGAGCTAGTCCTATCTCGCTCTCCTTCGGGACCAATCTCGAAGACGCCAGGTCTCATCGACCACCGAGGTCTTGGTTTTGCAACGCCAGGAACGCAAGGCGTTTTTGTCTTTTTTCTTTTTCCCTGAGAAAACCTTTTCTTCAACCTTTGGGGATGGGTCGGCTCTGTGCCTTTCCCTCGTCTGTTGAAGCCCCACCTCCTCCGTAATCCCCCTCCACATTCCTCTAGACATACAGCAAAAGGTTGTCCGATCTCGATTCAGCTCGGTCCCGTTAGCCACTTAGATAGCTATTAAACTACCTCTTTCTGCGCATACGACGCCACGATTCCCACCGCCTCTGACTCTCTCCCTCTACGTCAACCTTTCACCGCTGGAATCGCGGGAGTGGCCAATTGATTCCAGTGGAGTCGTAGACATTCCTCTTCAGTGAGTGCCGAGCTCTTTGTCGCTATCTACTCGTTTCCCCATACCATCCTTGGGCATCACCGCTTCGATCAAAACCCCAGTACCTTTTGATGGGGTGTGGGGAGGGGGTGCCCGTGCTCAATCACACCTGTCCTTTCGGTCAACGTGGGCCATCACTCCCACGTCTCGTTCGAATTCAAAATGCGACGCAGCTGATCTTGCTTTCTTCCATAATCCGCTCGTCTCCGTCCATCTCGCCGCTTCGCCGTCCTCGCCGCCTCGACTTGTCATCTATGCTTCATCCCTGCGCATATCTCAATCACATACCCTCGCACATACCCTCACCTGATGACCCGGCACGATTTTTCATCTTGTATCGCGAATTCAGCCTTCTGAGCCGTCAACCCACTCGCCTAATCTCACCAGAGGATACATGGACGATTTCTAGCCCGGATACCTTGGACTCAGCGTTACGGTGAGTACAGACTCCTTATCTGCATTTGAGGATGTCGGGCGTCTACTGCTCCATGCTCGCTACCTTCTGCGGCTTTCATCTACACCATTCCATCACATCCGATTTCGCCCCCTTATCTGCTTCCGCACTCCCGCTCGCACCTCCCACGCTCCACCGACGATCTTTCCCACATCCTTCTTGCCACACGCCGATCCATCCCGTACACATCCTTTCATCACCTTGCTTTATTGTTTGGCTACCGAGGATTCGGAAGACAAGCCCGAATAATGGGGTCAGCCGCGCAGCCCCATCCCGCTGGCTGATTCTCCAGTCTCATCTTTGGGGCAGCTTGGCTTCTGACTGTCTCCTGCGCTGTGTTCCTTCCGCTTCTTGCTTACTTGATCATCTCTGACACCAATTTCAGCTCCATTCGGAAACTTTACGACCTTTGACGAGCTTGACCTGGCCGACGTGAGTCACAGACCTCCTTTTTCGAACGGGGATCAAAGGATCGTCGAGGCACCTCCACCTGCTCGTTATCCGCTGGGCGAATTGGTTTGCCCGTCGTTGCTGCTTTCGCTATCCTCTTTGGAAGCACGACCAAGCTTGTCGCCTTTGACATCAATGTCACGACCGTTTATTGAGCCTCGCCTAGATTAAGGGCTACGTACCGGAAAGCTTGCGGAACGCGTCTTATTTTCCCTGTCGAGGCTTCCTATCCTTTCACTCAACCTTCATTTCGGTCATTCCCCTCTACCTCCTGCATTCTTTTGATCCGCTCCACTTCGCATCCCCATACCAACGTACCTGCTGACACCATGATCACCCAGACATTCACTATGCCCTACGCTGAACCCACCTCTCCGGTTCCCTCCCCGACCGAGAAGCACGCCTTCCGGAAACGCTACCTCACCCCTCCAACGCATTTCGAGCAGGTCGAAGCTGGTCCGAGCTCTCTGACCGGTCCGATGCCTGGCATACCTCGGCGGTCCTCATCGAATCAATCCGGCAGCCCCACTCCCCGCCGCATGATGTCCCCTGCAGTATCGAGACAATCTAGCTCTACCTACCAATCCTTCCCCTCCTCACGGCCGATGGAGGGCATGCCTCGACGACCAAGCGCAGACAAGCCCTTGCAAGGATTGACGGGATTGCCGAGCGGGAGTAGCGGCGGAAATCTCGGCCTTCACCTTCACCCAAGCCCTACAAAGGCATTGACGCAGCGGGACGCACAGGACATCCCTAGCTCCACATCGACGGTCGACTCTCCCCTCCCCTCGACACCTGCGGACGAGCCACACGACCTGCCGCTAGGGCGAACTGCGCACCACGAGGACATCCGCAGTGACCCTTTCCAATCCTTCGAATCTCCCCATAAACCCAGCTTCTCTCATCCCCCACACCGGTCCGCACTCTCCCCTCCACGCCCTCCATTTCTTAGTCGGCGGTCGTCGTCTCAAGGACATCATCGTGGGAATGAGACCACCGGCTCTCTACCGATGAAGTTCTCCTCCTCCGCTTCCGCAACTCACCTTCCAAATGCTAACCACCATCGAGTGATCTCCTCCCAGCCCGTCCGTCCCACCGCCAGCATGATCCGGAAGAAATCCGGAGAGATCGTCAAACCCTCCCTCAAAGCTCGTTCCATGTCCACTCCTGATCTCTTTCGGCAAGGCGATGGATCCGAACCGACTACCCCTGAGGACGAGCGGGAACGCGGCTTTCCGGAGGAGCGATCGAAGAGCGTACGCTTCGCTGGAGAGGAGGAAGACGACGGTGCGGCTCTGGAGAGCGTCGTCCTCTTCCTTCGCGAACAGAAGCCTATTGCAGTTGGCAAAGCGGCCGATCCGGAACAGGCGGCACTGCTCACCGAGACGGAGACGGAAGTCGACACCGATGCGTCTGACTTCGTACAGTTCCGCACCCGGAGGAACGCCGCCGCACGCGCCGCGGATGAAGCGGAGAGGATAGTGCTGGAGGGAGGAAGCAGGGTGCCGAGACTTAGAGTGGACTTTGCTCCGGATGCGAGGGGATCATTGTTGAACGAGCACGTCGTCTTGGAGAGGGCGGAGCTGGTCAACGGGATAGGACCGCTAAGTCTACGAGGGTCGGTCATTGTGCGGAACATTTCGTTTCAGAAATCGGTGGCAGTGAGGTTCACCTTGGACCACTGGCAGTGAGTTTACTTCCCCTTCACTGAAGGTTTCCCTTCCTTCGTTAAAAGTCGCTGACCCCCGCAGAACGGTTTCCGAGGTATCTGGCAATCACGTCTGCCACATCCCCCCCGCCACCACTGGCGACGAAGGCTGGGACCGCTTCGGCTTCTCCATCAAGCTCGAGGACTACAAGCGGAAGCTCGACGAGCGGAAATTGCTCACGTGTATTCGCTACACCGCCAATGGGCGAGAATGGTGGGATTCCAACGACGGGGAGAACTACACGTTCACGTTCAGCACATCTGCACCGAAGCGAGCGACAAAGCCGTCAGGACCAGCGGCATTCGGCGGCGGTTTCATGAGACTAAACGATGCCGCATCGTCGTCGCTTCCGGGGATCCGGCACAACCGAAGCGTCTCCCCAGCGTCGAAGATCAACAATGCCTTCGGCGTGTCGGACGCCTCGAGGGCGACGGGCCCGCGTAGCTGGATCTTCCCGAAGCTTGCAGCGCATTTGAGCGAAGTTTCGTCCCGCTCAGCGTCGCCAGTGCCGTCCGCGCCGCCATCGTCCTTCATTGCGCCTGCCCTGCCCGACGTGCATACGCATTTGTACTTATCCAGGTACTGCGCCCCTTCCCCACCGCAGTCTCCGCCAAATCAGCAGTCCCTCGATGTACCGAACTTTGGGCAGCCTCCGCTCGTCCTGGCTACCTCGCATGGACCCTCACAGGTCTCCCAGGACCCGATGAGCGTTGTCGGCGGCCAAAACGCGACGCTCTCCCCTCCAATCAGCGATATTGTACACGACAGACGGTCCAGTTGGTCGGGCGAGACCGGTGGTTGGGACTCGTTCTCAGCGGTGATGCAGAAGGTCGACTCCAGTGTGACGTCAGCGTCCACCGATGGCGAGTCGACTCCCGTGGCTGCCGGCTCTAGGTCACCAGCGGTGGGTCCCGGGAGTAGCCAAGATTCATCTCCCGAAACTCGACCAATTTCCTTCAAGCGCTCTACTGGCGACCTGCGAGCGCTTATGACCGATGATGCCGGTTTGATCACTCCTCCCTCGTCGAACCTCTCGTCCCCACCGTCTCCTGGTATGCACAATCTTCCTGCTGAATCGATGTCGCCCTCGCCATCACCCGCGTCGACAGGCGAATCCTCACCGGTGCGTACAATCAGCAGCGACTCGACGTACGACTTGTCCAACATCGCCGTCGACGTCGACCCGGAGGAGCGGGGCCGAAACACAACGCCGAATAGCTACAAGATGCTTAGCAACAGCTATCAGGAATTCGTGGATCCCCACCGCCTTCATGTGATCCTCGCTGACGCGGCGCAGCTCGACAAGTTCTGCTTCTTCCAGTCACCCGCGGTGACTCCCGTGGAAGAACCAGTATACTCAAGACCGTCCTTTCTTCCCGGGATGTCCGGCCACGTCTCCCCGTCCGCCTATCCCTTCTACTCGACCACCTCGTCCAATTCACCGCCAAAAACTGCGACGCCGACGCAGCAGTACGACTCGTTCCAAGACGCATTCGGCTTCCCGCCAGTAGCAATGGGAAACACCGCCAATACTCCGAAGGCATCCCCTCCGCCATTCAACGATCCTCGAGCATGGATCTCCCAGCACTCGCCCTCCCTCGCGGCGAAGTGAGGGCTCCGACCCACACCTGGCTTCGACACTCTCGACCCACACTCGGCATCGACTGTAAATCAATGTATTTTGTCGCTTCAAACACGTCACGACCTTTACGACCCAAAAGCATCCACAACACCACATCACATACACACCCAGTCCCGACCAGCTTGGACGATATCTGCGGTCATGCTTCCGCTTCGTCAGTATCCCCACACTGTGATACCCCAAAACTGCCTGTGAGGAATGTCGTCCCCATGTTTTCGTCTTTGTAAGGACTACGGCCTGTAGCTCGATCACGTTGTCTTTTCGCTAGCTTGATGCTGTTACTTTCTGCACTGTCGGTCATGCATCATTTGGACGTTATAGCTCGGGCAGTACGCGCGCACACCAAGAGGGAATCTTACTGTTCAACCAGCCAGCTCATAGCTCAGATACTCCTCACATACATGGATAGTCAATCATACTGTACATACATGTGAACCATACAAAACCTTCTTCCCGAACTGACAGAACCCCGCAACCAGACCCGAGAGCACGACCCCCTCACTCCGCCTTATCCCTCTCCCCCGGCGCCCCGCCACCCCATCCCCACCAGCTCGATCTCCTCTTCTCCATCCCCGGCCTAACTCCACTCGGGGGAATATCAGCCGCCTCATCCCTTCCAATCTGCTCATAACTCATCTCCCCATTCCACTTAGTGTCCTTCCCATTCCCACTCGCCATCGACTCATCCGAGCTATGCGCCGAGATCCGTCCGCTCGGCGTGGATACGGATCTACCTTGCGAGCTCATCGAGAATCTACCCGCGGAGAGTCCCGCTTGTTGTTGCGCTTGGAGGTAGGTGCGCGATCGGAGGGATGATTCGGAGCCGGAGCGAGGGGAGGGAGTGGGCATAGGGACGGGCATCTCGATGGATTCGGGGACTTGCTCAGCGCGTTCGCCTGGCACGGTTGCCGATGTCGACCGGGTTGGAACGAATCGGTTGGCGGAGGCGGCAGCGGCGGAGAGGGCGGAGACGGCCAGTGGCATGTAGCTGGGCATTGGCAAATCAGCTCGTGATCTCACATGAATGTGTATGAAGAGACTCACTGCCCTGCGTAGCGAGATGCGAACCCGTACAGCTGCTGCACTGCGCCCGAAGCCGGATCTTGCAGACTCGGCGGTTGATGTAGACCAGCAGCGACTTGATCACCTTGACGATCGCCCTGTCCCCCTTGATTCGGCAATGCAACCTTTTCTCCTATCAGCGACCATGGTGGCAACCGGCAAGCTCGGGATGGATGACACACGTTGAGCTGCGACTTGACCTTGTCCCATAGCCAAGCTACGCCACCAGCCACAGCCGTACCCGCCCTTGTTCGGAGACTCGCCAGGAAAGCATCGATATCGGGTTCATGCTCGTTGAAGAAGGGCGCGAGGTGAGTTCGGTAGATGTATGACGAGCCCTGGTATTGTCAGCAAGTGTAAGAGCTGGACACACGAGTGAGTGCGCACTTCTGATTGTGGGAGTGAGAGGTAGAGGAAGATACAAGTCTTGATGAGGGAGTAAAACGGTAGCCTACAAAGGAGTGTCAGCTCCCCTCTTGACCCAGCTCTCCGTCACCAGACTCATGATCCCAAGCGGAATTTCGCAGCGGAGGAGATCCACGTCTCGGTAAAAAGACAGCTAGCCGACTCACCAAGTAAACGTCCAGCCGACGACAGCCTCAACCGCCGTCCAAGTCCCCACGACGGCCCAATACATCAACCATCTCTCCACCTGCTGCCCTGCCACAGGATCGGATTGCGGGTGGATGGACAAGGCCTTGTACGAGGCGTAAGCGGGGTAGAGGAAGCTGCATATATTGCTGGAATGGCAATCAGTCGGGTGATTCGACTGGAGAAAGGGAAGAGTCACTGACCAGCCAAATCTGGCTATGAGCGTGATGAACAACATCTTCGCCCTCCCAGCGCCCCTACTTCCTTTGCCGATGTCCGTACCAACTCCAAAAATTAACAGAGGATGAATTACGCGATGGAAAAGTCCACATCCAAAGCCTTCCAGCGAGTCCCGCTCACGTGGCAAGCTACGCTCTACGTAGCTTTGTGGCATTGCCAGCAACCCACTTCGCAAAAGGCATTTCACGTCTCAAACGTCAAAGCTGTCTCCCTTATCATCACCCTAGCCTGCCTTGCACCAGGCCACTCCACCTTGACATCGCTCAGCGCGCTCATCTCCTCGATCGGGCCTGCAACAACCGATCAGTCCTGCCGACAGTCTTCGCAAGGGACACGTCACCCTCGTCAGCCCGCTTAAACTCGATCCGCTTGAACGGACCGCCCTTCAGCGTACCCTGCCGAGGAGGCCCGCCGACGTTGAAGAAGCCACTGAGACTGCTGCCGACCTTCCAAACTGTCACGCAGCCTTCTGCAAGGGAGACAGTGACTAGTCGACGGCCATCGGGGGCGAAGGTCACGGATGAGACGGGTGATTGATGCGGTTCAAGGACGTATAGGCGAGAAGCGGTCTTAAGGTCGTACCTGGTACGACTTGAGTCACAAACTCTGCAGAGAGAACAAAGACCTACATAATTACGGCACCCTCATGAGTACCGACTGCTAGCCGCTGAGTGCCGCTGTGAAAGTCGATCGTCGAGAAGCTTGAACGAGCGGATCAGCTAGTTCAAATGACTGGAAAAGCAACACTTACGCCAGGACTAGCTCATTCAAGATCACCGTCGCCGCCTGCCACACATCATCCCTCATCTTCCCCACGTTCGGATCCAGGCTCTTCACCACTGCTTCCGCGATCCTCGGCAACCCATTCTCCAGTACTTCCGGCTTCTTCCTCGCCATAAACACGCACAGCTTCATGATGCTATTACGTCCTTCGGCTGATTGGGAATTGAGGATGTCCATCGAGAGTGTCGACATGAACAAGGCTGGATTGCTTGATGCGACGTGGAGAACGGCGAGACGAGCTTGAGCTGCATGGGTGGTTGTATGGGTCGCAAGGCGGGAGAGGCGGCGGAGGAGCTCCATTGGGTCGATGAAGGTCTGCCAGGTGGAGAATCCCTTCGAGCAAAGCTCGATGGCCAGGGGAAGGTGCGGGCAGTTTGGATCATTCACGTAGAGGATAAGGGAGTTGGACACTGATTTCAGTGCGCTTTCCAAGGGTCAGGATTTGCAGCACCAGGAAGCTGAGGGGCTTACTTCGGGTTGATAGACTGGTACTTGTGCAGCGCCATCGCACCAACCATGGTAAGAGCAAGGACAGACGCCTCGCTATACCGCTCCGGAACGACATGGAATACTGGCACTACAGGCTTCGTCAACTCGAGAAAGAATCGTCCGTAAACACTCACGATCAGCTTGCCGAGCGCTGATAACCCGCTCAATCTCAACCTCGGACATCCTGTCCAATCGCGCCGCAAACAGCATCTTGGCAGCTTGGTGTACGTCGGCTGTCAAGCGTCAGCTCTGAACTACGAACGGCCGATAGCTACCCGCAGCATCCAGGTAATACTTCGCGAAGAATTCGAGGTCTGGCTCGATGGCACCTGAAGGCAGGCATGTGCTATACTGTGCGATTGCCTTTGCGGCCCAAAGCTCGGAGTCTGCGGCGACAGTCAGCTTCTGGCGCCTTAATCGGGTATCGACTGACCTGGTGAATCGAGGAATGGCCGGAGCAGGGAGACAATGAGAAGTTGCCTTATGCCCGTCATTTCCGCGGAGACGCGCCATACAGCTTCTCCGGTAGCGTGAGGGAGAGATGTCTCGGTACTATTGTATTCGCAATCAGCATGCCATACCTGATAATTCTCGTGTGCGGACGATATGTTGCCAATCATCAATCCAACTTCCGGTCTCAAAATGCCCAGATCGTGTGCGCAAATCTCGTCGATCTCCGCGTTTAGTCCGAAGGTCAGACACATCGAGAGCAAGGTCCTCAGCGGGTCGAGCGGACTCGGTCCTGCGCTTGGACGGGGCGTGGCCAGCCAACGGCCGAGGCGTCTGAGATCGAGCAGGAGCATGCGGGCTGCATGGCTTCAGTTTCTCCATGTTTGCTCTATTCGAACATACCTAGATCCGAAGCTTCAGGTAACTGCGAGACCGCAGCTGATATCGCCGACTCAGCGCCGAATCCACCTTCTTCCAGGAGGCTGCTGCGCGGACTCGGTCAGAGCACTTTTGGCAAGACGGATTGACATACAGCTCAGCCCAATCTCCTGACTGTAGCATATCCTCTCCCGCGTCAAGCCCAGTGGACCGCCGAAACTCGCACGTCTCGACATTCCAAACCCTCGCCTTGCCGTTGGCATAAGCCAGAAGTACGTCTTTCCCGCCAAGGAAGATCCGTCGAAGCGGTGCGCGGGATGCCGGGATCAGGAAAAGCTGATCCATCTCCTTGAGCGAGATGATCCCAATAGTTCCATCCCGTGAAGTACAGAGCGCGCAATCGCGTAAGATGCCAGCTTGTGGGACATCAAGCAGCGCAATCGCTTGTACTGGATCGGCGAAAAGTGTCCAAGATCCCAATAGCTCCAATGGTCTGCGAAATCAGCCATGTCCCAAGCGAGCTTCGACAAATTCACTCTACACTCCAGATCCGTATCACGCCATCCTCGTCCCCCGCAGCCAGGTACTGGCGTTCAGCGCATTCGATGACTCGCATGCTGGTTACGGGAGAGTCGAGGCGATCTGCGACGACGGATTGTTCACCGGTAAAAGGGACTCCTTGCAATACGTCGAGTAATTTTTGCTTGCCCACCGTGCCTCTCCCTGTGCTTCATCAGCACATGGAACCGGAACGCTGGGGACTGACGATCTGCCACGAAGACCGAATCCAGATCCAGCGGCCCAAGCATGCTGATATTCCCGCTCTCTGCTTCGCCTGAAAGCCCGATAGGCAATATGTATCGCTCTTGCTTGTCTACTTGTTGCAGATCAAGGGTGGTCAGGCGATCTTCGTGAGCCATGAGAATTTCGCTGTCGGCAGCAAGAAGAATCGCGGTAGATCGGGCGAATGACCCGACATGCGTGTACCGAAGCCCCTTGCTTCCACCGAAGTCCTCGCCAGTATCCAGACGATAGAGTAGCGTCTCATTTTTTGACAAGATGCAGACGTTTTCCCATTTCGAGGTACATGCAACATCTTGTATCGTCGAGCCAGTTCTGTAAGCGACAGTACCCTTGACTGCCAACCGCCGCCCGTCACATTGAAAGAGCTACATTACCCGCTACGTCAGTCCCAATCTATGGAGATAAAAGAAGACTTACGTGAACCGCATCATCAGCCACTCCTAGACCTTCCCCATTGTCCATCATCCTGATCGACTTCCACTCCCCATAACCATCCCGCTCCACCTCCACTGCCTCGCCGATAGCAGGTTGAGACCCATCATGCGCATCATCCTTCGCTTGACCCTTCCCTCCCCAGTCCGCCCGTCGTGCAGCCAGGAACTTGGCAAACCCTTTCTCGGGTTTCGGCTGGGCAGGCTCTGTCGTACTATCGCACAACGACACCACCGATCTGCTTTTTCGCAGTCCGGTTTCAGGTGGATTCGGAGTAGACGGTCGGGTGAGTGGGGACGGGAATGCGCTCGAGATTGCTCGCATGTTGGGCGTGCCGCGGGGCGTGGCGGAGCGATTAGGCGGCAAGGAAAAGTCTGGTGAAGGGAAGATGATGGGGTAGGAGGTAAGGGAATTCGATGTGGCGTGGAGCAAGTAGCTTGCTGAGCATCGTTGTCGACATATACCCGTTACGAGAGTTGTGAAGGCTCACTCTCGCCGTTCCGACAGACCCCGACACTGCCCTCGCCAGGCAGCTCCAGCCTTGCAGCTATCTTCAATCCGGTCTCCGATTCATACGAAAGCATGACCACCCGCGTCACCTCGCCGTTCGGACTGGGCGTGCCGCAAGGCCATGAGATCCCATCGGCGAGGAGCATGATGGTCTACCATATCATGGTTAGCTTTGTCCTTGCATAAAGCAAACTCCCTTACCTCATTCCTTCTGGCCACATTCAGGCCTCGCCAACTCCAGAACGGCGACAGTCGCAGCTTGCTGCAGCTCGCAACGTCTGACGGTCCGCGGTCCTCTGGCGCTTCGAGGTCGACCGATGCAACCACTCCCAAATTGGTGAGCGAGATCACGTCTAGCTGTCTGTACAAATCCTATCAGCATATGGCTAGCGACTGTATCGAAACCTACCCTGTATCCCTAAGCACACATAGACCAGCCCCCTCAACCACCTTGAGACACACCAGCTTCCCCGTCCCAGGGCTCCGCAACACCACCCGCACGGTCACCCTATCCTCTCTCCCTGCGCCACTCATCTTATCTGAGCCTTGGTTCGGCCCTTCACGAGGCGTCGTTCCCCCCTTAGCCTCCTCAACAGCTTTCATATCCTCCATCTCCCTCTCCTCCTCCAAAGCCTCCCTCTCCATCTCCCTCCCCACCTCAATCTCCTCGATCCGCTCCGTCAACCCCTCCTCAGGCACCACCGCCGTCCGCGTCCACCCTCTTATCCTACTTCCAACCGTCTTGGAGGACTCCGTAGAGATACCTGATTTGGGGCTGGAGGTGCCGGAGTTCTCGTGCTCCTCCTTCCCGTGGACGCCGGGAAGACCTCTTCGACCGATTGCAGACAAGCCGAGACCGAGGCCGAGTGCGGGTTGGTCTTCGGTGTGGTTCGGGTCTGGTCCGCGTTGTTCTCGGAGATGGTCCAGCAGCTCGGCGTGCTCCGACAGACTGTTCCGGTGGTGGTGTGATTCGGGGACGGCGGTAACGGATGACAGAGTTGCTGTAGGTAGCTGTCGAGCTGAGGGAGGGGGTGAGAAGGCTGAGACTCGTTTCCGTTGAGCTGAGGAGGAAGAGATCAGGGACGAGGTGGTTGATGGAGCTCGTGGTCGTCCCTGCTGGGAGCCCTTTCGACCTCCATGTTGTCGGGCGGGCGTGACATGGCCTGAAGGAGTGGTGAGGATGGTGGGTAATGGTTGAGCTGAAGGGAGTGGAAGTTCGGAAGGTGATGGGAGTAGTTTGGAAGGGAGAGTGGCGATCCAGATCGTATTGTCATGACCGGCTAAAGCTAGGCGTTTGGACGGGCCAGCGGAAGAGGGGTCGGTCCAGGATGCTAGGTGAGTAGGGCGAATGGGAAGACCGTATGGAAGAGCGTCGGGGCTGATGAGCAAGGGGATGGTGAGAGGAGCTTCTGGCATTCTGACGAGCTGGGAAGTCGTGGAGTGGCCCAGCTCGTCGTGTTGGAAGTAACAGAACGCGAAGAGAATGGGATTCAGCGCTCGGAATGCTGAGGCCCGGACGGACATCCTTGCGTGTCCGCTTCATGCTATCTGTCAGAGTTCCTGTCATACCAATCACAGCCTGATGACAGATGGTATCGATTGCTCATGCATTAGCGCTGTCTAGTGATACAGCCGCCCCATTCTATAGGTTCGGACCCACGTTCTTCCGCAATTCCGCTCTGGCCGCCTCTTTCTCTGCAGAAGAGAATATTGGGGGCTGACGGTAAGGGTCAGCGAGATCTTCATGTGACTGAGGACAGATCAGGATGTTGGACTTACTGGGGCGTTCCGTTCCCTGTCCGTGAGAGAAGGCAATGCAACGATCAGCTTCTGGCCTTTGCCTTTGGAGGCGACGCTTAGATGACCTGGACTCACCACTTCGTTCCGTCTGGGAACAATGTCGCTGCGCCGTGCATCAGCACTGGAGTAAAGCCCGTGGAGAGACTTACCTCGATAAGGATCAGGGTGCATGTCCTTGGCCAGCTTCTCCTCAGCTTGCTCCAATACCAGCGCCAGTGCTCGGGGATCGCTAATATTCCTAAGACCGGACATCAACAGTGACTCCAACGACGCAAGGCTCAGGCCTGGTCGACTACCAAGGTCCGAGGACACTGCTGTCTCACCTGTTCCTCTCGAACTCCGCCCGTATTTCAATGGCCCGTTCTCTCCATAAATCCCGTCTGATTTGCCAGTTGAGCTCGTTCACTAGCATTCGTCGATATAGCGATTTGACGTATAGCCTGTGAGCCCGTGGTGTCGAATGCCGGCGGACGATGCAGCGCGACGACAGGTGGAGAATTGGAATAGACAATGTATCGAGTTATCATGATGACCGAGAGTTTACGTTGAGGAATAACGATAGAAGAGAAGAGACAAGCTGATTAGCTAGGCCTACAGGACGTCATTTGACAACTGACCGGTGAGCAGCGGACCATGCTGTAGACGCGCCGCTGGACATCTTAGAGAGTCGTTGGCGCGTACCGAGCTGTGCAAGTGAAGCAAATGTGCAGGAAAGGAAATGCAGAACAGCAGTCCGGAACCAAGCTGGAGCTCCATGTGGCGTTATCACAAAGCCACGTCATAACCCCTGGTCTACCAGTCGTATGTCCTGTATATGGATCATCGTTCGGGTGGAGTGAATTAAGGAGTCCAGAAATCTTCAACTCCGGTCCTTGAAGAGCGCGGCGGCTCTAATATGGTAGGTCTCGCTTTCCGCCTGCCTGTGCGAAACCACCGTATGACATGGGTCACGTGACACGGGGTTGATCAAATCGGGATTTGGCGGTGATATGGAGATTTGATGTTTGGTTCGGTCGTGATCCCGTTCGGCCAATCCCGGTAGACACAATCAGGTATATAAGGCCAGCTGGCCCTCTCGTGCTTCCCTCATCCGCCTCACTCACCGAACACTAGCATCACTTCATCTTCACACCATCCACCCACACCCAACCCATCACAATGGCCCGTACCAAGCAGACCGCGCGCAAGTCCACCGGAGGCAAAGCTCCTCGCAAGCAGCGTATGTCCCTCCCAACTCCTCCCACCATTGAAGCTGACGAGACATGTCGCAGTCGCGACCAAAGCCGCTCGCAAGTCCGCACCTACCACCGGCGGCGTCAAGAAGCCTCACCGATACAGGCCCGGTACCGTCGCCCTTCGTGAGATCCGTCGATACCAAAAGTGATCTCCCCCACCACCTAGTATCTTCTCATCGCTGACGGGTGTGCCAGGTCGACGGAGCTGTTGATCCGCAAACTCCCATTCCAGCGATTGGTCCGTGAGATCGCACAGGACTTCAAGACGGACCTCCGGTTCCAGTCGTCCGCAGTCATGGCGCTTCAAGAGGCGTCCGAGGCTTACCTGGTCTCCCTCGTACGTCTCTTGTCTCACCTATTTGCACAGCCGCTGATGAGGACTAAACAGTTCGAGGACACCAACCTCGCGGCGATCCACGCCAAGCGCGTCACCATCCAGCCGAAAGACCTCCAGCTCGCCCGCCGACTCCGAGGCGAGAGGTCTTGAGCGGTCACGATCGGTTGACAGGGAAATCGGGAGGAGTACCGAGCATAGGACGCGGGTTCATCTTTGGATTCTTGTATTTTTGATATATTGTTTGTGACGGGCCGAGCATTATGCATCCACGTCCCCCGTGATTGATTTCTCGGCAAAACTCCAGTCCTCCATCCGTACATCACTTGCTCTTCAAGACTTTCGTTTACTCGGGTCACGAATAGAAACGATGATCCAGCCCATTTCTTCTCGAAATACCATCCTCCTCATCTGCGATGTACAGGAACGATTCCGTCCGCCTCTTCCCTCGTCTCCGCGATGTCGAGCTGACTAAGCCAGGCTCCGCAATCTACGGCTTCGACGCGATGTCTAGCATCATCGCCAAGATGGTCAAGGCTGCGACGGTAGATGTGCTTATCCTTGCGAGAGTTTACCACTGATACAATGCAATAGCTCCTCGAGGTATGTCGCTGGTTGTCGAGGAGCGACGTCTGACGGGAGTAGATACCCGTGCTCGCGACCGAGCAGAACCCGAAAGGTACGTCTACCTTGGTACCGTCAGCTAAAGATTGTAGCTTTGGGTGTCACGGTGTCGGAGCTCGGGATAGCATCGTTGCCCGAGAAGCTCAACCTCGGAGTCTACCCAAAGACAAAGGCTCGTTCCACCTAGTCCTCACCCGAATATACCGCTAAAACCCAGAAAAACCGCAGTTCTCGATGCACATCCCGCCCGTCCAAGAGATCCTCAAATCCCACTCTATCGAATCCGCAATCATCGTCGGTATCGAGGTGCGTCCTCGTCCCTTCCCACCCCTCCTCGTCCCGCCTGACAACCCCCAGTCACACGTCTGCGTCCTGCAATCCACGCTCGACCTCCTCTCATCCAAAATCCCCGTCTTCCTCCTCGCCGACGCCGTATCCTCATGCAATCGACAGGAGATACCGATCGCCCTGGAGCGGATGAGGCAGGCTGGGGCGGTTGTGACTACTTCAGAATCGGTGTTGTTTCAGCTCATGCGTGAGTCTCTCTTGAACTTGGCCGTGCGAGGGCTGATGGAGGGAGGTAGGGGATGCTGCGGATCCGAAGTTTAGGAGTTTCGCGGGGTTGATCAAGGAGGAGAAAGGGAAGACGGCGGAGGCGTTGGGCACTCTGTTTGATGTGCCGATGCCGAAGAGCAGCTTATAAGCTCTCGGTCCAGCCGAGGAGAATCACCTCCTTGTGTGTGTCTGTGATAATACCATGAGTGCTGTCCGCGTATCGTCGTGCACTGGCCATTCCTGCTCCTCGCTGGGCTTAGAGCCGATCCAGAACAGTCAATACTGAATCTGCATGCAATGCTATTGATGATGTCCTTCCTCCTGCCGCTTACAGCTCGTCATGTTCCATGTCCGCCTTCATCTGCTGCCAATCCACCCACTCATTCGCATCTCCAAGCTGCTCCGCCTGGTTCACGAACCCCTCGTCATCCCCACCAACACCCTCCTCATCGATCGGGCCCATGGCGGTTGGAGGCGCGGGCCTGATGAACGCGCTGCCTTTGGCGCTCAGCGAGACGCCTAGTGATCGACGGAGGAGAGCTTCGACTCGCTCAAAGTACCTGTCTAATCAGCCTGACTAGGGATTTGGACTCACGAGGTAGGATCTGCGACGCTGAATCCACTGCGGACCAGAGTCGTATCGACCAGCACCCGGA
>JAABUI010000843.1_pt1 | contig 19947 bp, 24 predicted proteins | sample 5559111 | NCBI WGS metagenome assembly JAABUI01 (sample SAMN10711870, study PRJNA513365) | rock metagenome | isolation source: Antarctica rocks | place: Antarctica: Victoria Land, Buttleship Promontory
TGGCTTGTGACTTTTTACCAGATTTAGGATCAGACTCTTCGTAGCATTCCCATCAGCTAATTGAAGTCTTGTGGTCCACGAGTCGGAAGGATCTACTGGAGGTATATCTGCCAGCTCAGTAACCTGTAATTGCGCCCATTGTTTCTCGCTTAGAACGTATCCAAGCACTCGTGGTGGACACAGAATAGACTGTTCATCCTCCCAAGTTTTATTCTGAGCTTTTTCTCGATCGAAGCTTTGCCTGTAACCTACTTCACATGCTTCGCTTTCTCTACATTGGGGACATTCGCAATCTTCTAGGCCCTCGTAGGTCGTTAAAGAGCCTACACTTGCATCTGCGGGGCCGTAGCGGAAGTACGACTCGAAATCAACCATAACTCTGGCATTGCTGTCAAGCTAGATAGAGGTGAGCTTAGCTGTATTCTCGGTAGACTTGACCCACTTTGGATGGTTTTACCCCTGTCCCAGTGGGCTCCTCCTGGTTGTCTAGAAAAGACCGCGCGTCGTCTTCCTGTTTTGCCTTCGTCAATACGTATTTGATTCGGGAGGTGAAGGGCTCACAGTGCCATCGTCCAGCCGAGAAAATCCCCTTTTCGCAAAGATTGCTTCACCGCTGTAGTCAAACATGCGCGATCCCTGCTTCGCGGTGCAATACTCCCGGTACTTTTCCCCGCGCGCAATCAGACGTTCCTTGATTTCTTCAGGTTTTTCATGAAACTCGAGAGGATAGTATGGCAATGTAGTGATAGGTTTCGGAGCATCAAAGTGCTCAAACTCGAGCCTCAGGGGCAGTCGTTTGAATGATTTTCCATCCCAGTCATAAGCCCAGCAGATTAGAGCCCATGGCCTGCCGGCTCGCCGTGGCCATGGTGAGAGATTATCGTAAACGAGGAACATCTGATCTTGCCCCAAAAAAGGCCTTCCATACACCAATGTACCACGAGGGAAGAGTGTCCAAAGGCTCTCGAAACTCACAACTTTTTGCTCTCTATTTGATTGGCGTGTTTTGAAGAATTTGTCAAGTTTTGGATCCCCGGATCCCGCAGCAATTGCGTCAAGCAGAAGTCTTAAGTCTGATCGAGCTTGCCTATCCTTTTCGTTTGTCGAATCTTTCTCTGCGGCTTCTTCGAGCTTTTCCCAATTGAGGATAAGCGCCTCGTAAGGCGAGGTGAGGGTCATCAGAGGACCAGTGAAGAGATGATTCGGGTAATATTTCAGGATCTGTCCAAGGAGGTCCCATAAGTCTTGGCTTACGATTGCAATCTCGCCATCGTTGTCGTCCGTAACATCGTACAAGTTCTTGCGTAAAGTAAACGCCTGTGTTCTTTCTCTTACCACAGGAGTCTTGGGGGGCGGATCGTTAGGTAGGTGATCTTTGCGCTCGCCTGTTTCGGGGTCGGCTCGGTTGATCAGAACTCTGGCGCGTGAAGTAGATAACTCATCCTTCACACCAGGCGGCTTTGCTGGGTCAACGTTGTCACTAGCATTTCATAGCAGGTTCCATACCTCGCTTCCTTCCGGTGCTGCGTCCGTTGTCGGGGTAGCCTTTGCGATTTAGCTTCCAGTGTGTAGCTGAGAGTCTCAGTCTATCGCATTTCTTACTTGAACAACAGAGACTTCCGGGACATCGCCATTCGATTCGCCTTTCGTTGTGAACGCTTGTTCTTGGAGACTGTTGAATCTCTCCTCTAACTTCGTAAATTTCTCTTGTAGAGTTGCTAATTTCTCCTCTATTGTCTTTTGTCAAAGTCAGCGCACGCTATACAATTCGCGAATATAGAGGCTTGCTGAAGCTTACCTGGGTGGCTTCTGGCTTGGTCGCTGCAGCGACTGCCTCTTGAGGGGTCATGATGTCGCTGCTTTGCTTTCTTCAATGTCCGTCCATGACAAGGAGGAGTTCGTTCAGTTGATGGTTGAGGATGAAGACCAGGACTCCGCCTTCTTATACCGCCTTGTTTCAGCCTGATCATTACGGCGCAGGTTTTAGTTCTGGAGCACCGCCACTCTACATCCCACGACTTTCCATATTTCTACTCACGATACATATTCTGCATGTAGACAAAGCTGCTGAACTTCCTGATCACAGGATTGACCGCAAAGCCAAACCTATTAACCCCTTCATATTCCGAGTTGTGAGTCGAGCCGACGGATTCGAGAAACATGGTAGCCTTGCGCGTGCAGGGGCAAGCATATTGCAACATGGAATTTAACCTCGGTAGCCAATCAGAAAAGTCAAGTCTTCAGCTGTTAATCTGCCGCGCCATTCAGCCCGCGTTCACAATTAGAATAGATCAGCGTCAACGACGAGTTATGCGTCTTCGGGAGATGAAGGCGGTGGAGAGGACAGCTTGGCTTGCCACCTTGGTAGTGCTTACGCGCATTGAACCTGAAGGAAGATAAAGCACACTGCGGTGCGCTGATCGACATATCAAATAAGGGTGAAGTAGCCTCAGGGAAGAACTGGTCAGCCTTGTGGGTTTTTGAGCGCCTGGGCCCTAATCATTCAAATTGACCGCTCGTTCCTCGGCTTCGAAACACCCTCCCTTTCAACGGAGGCATTCCAACGCGATCTATCAATGGAAAAATTCGTGTGGCTTTTGCGCGGAAAAAACTCACATTGACTATTCTCCCAGTGATAATTGTGACGCTAAAAAGTTGTGATCTTCGGTCAGTGAATGGTGTCGCAGTCTTCCGGCAGTGATAATAACGTTGATGATATACTCCCAGAGCGCGTCGAGAAATCCAAATCGAATTTGGCCCATTCAAAGTCTTTGTAAAATGGCTACCCTAAGAGAAGTTCCGGCTCAAAGCACAAGTCGAATGTCTGGTGAGGATCTGTGGGTACATCCATGGACACCTTTGGTTTTACACACTGAGAGTCGCATAGCAAAAAGATCGAAGGTTCGGAAAACGACCAACGCAGATTCAGAGAATGGGTTACGACAAGCCAGAACTTCTCCAGAGCCGAGAAGGATGCGATTAATTGTAATACCGCGACCCAATTCCGCAAGTATTGGGAGGATACTAGCATTTCACGAGATGCCTTCGAAAACAATCATCAGAAAGGATGCGGTTTGTGGGTGAAGCGTTATCAAAAGACGGCCGTTCTAGTCCAAGAGTTCATGGAAGACTTCAATCCTATAGTAGAGTTTGTCACCATGTTTGCTGCACCATATGGAGGTATAGCAGTGGGAACTATATCTGTTTTGTTCGCAGTGAGATTCTGGAATCATGACAAGAAGTGACATGTGCTGATCCCGGGATCCAGGTGGCAAGGAGCAAAGACAGGATAGAAGAGAGTTTAGCGTCAGCTATATCTGCTATTAAGGACCGTCTGCCGGGTTTAGATTTGTACCAGCATATCTACAATGAGGACCATCCGTTGGACAATGCTCTCCAAGCTCGAATCGTATCGGCGTACCAAGGTTTCATCGATGTCTGCATTGCAGCAACCAAGTACTACAAAAGTGGTGGACCAAGTAAGCTTTATATTCACTTGCGAACACCAGAATGCCGTTTACCGAACTATCTGACAAGTAGCCCCATAGGGCGTTGGCTGAGGGCATTAGGAATGTCAGACAGCTTTTTGGATAAAGCCAACGTGGTGCAACAAGAGATAGTTGACATCCGACGTTTGTGCGATGAGCTCCTGAGCAAAAAGGTACATTCGATCAAAGTTCTTAACGAATGTAAGTTCTTTGATCCACAAATCATTTAGCGAGCCATTTATTGACACTCACACCTAGCATTGAAGCAGCAACTGGCAGGTAGGTGACTACACCCCACAAAACTCCTGGCATTGACACTAAGTTCTCATATAGAATTGCAAAAGGGCCATGAAAGCTTGCAGAAGAGCAATAGAGAATTGCAAAAGGCTCAAGATGATCATTGTCTTCACGATGTTCAGCGGCTCCTCGGCCTCGAAATTTTCTCGACAGAAGAACACGCGAGAAATTGGGACAGACACGGCCACACATTAGCTTTCGATGACTGTCTCAACGCATTCCAGCAAATGAAAGGAAGTGAGCTCGATGCTTTCCGAGCCAGCGATCATTACCGGACCTGGATCAGTTCAGAGGAAGCGTGCTTACTGATTCTATCCGGTCATAATGATCAGAGCATTCTGTATGGTACAGATCAGTGTTGGCTCTCTCCTGTGGCTATCGCAGCAGTGAATGATTTAAGTCGCCAGAAAAGCCGTAATGTTTACAGCTACTATACCTTTCCGCGAGACAGGCAATTGATATATGGAGTCCTACCAATAATCCTTCTTCAATTACTGAGACAGAAGAGCCATGCCTTAAGGGATGGAGGGCGATATGATGAATTATGTGCCGAACTTCACAAATTCCGAGAGTATCGACAGTTAGATGAGCCAGCTGAAAAACAACGAGACGACATGGTCTCCACAATAGAGAAGGCTGCCCTACGAGTAATTGATTTCTTCGAGCAGTCGGAAGTCGTATACATCATAATCGACCGGGCTGATAGATGCTGGAGTTCATCTAGAATTGACCACCGCTATCTGTTCTTGAAGACGCTTGTCAAGATGGTTGAAGCAGCACGGAGCAAACTTAGGGTCCTAGTGATAATTGACGGCTCCAGCTGGCAAGTGCAAAAGCATCGAGACGAGCTGGGAGAGAACACGAACGGAAGAGTAATTATACACACAGCTCATCAGGGTGAAAGTGGCCCTTAAAGTCAACTCCATCCCCCTGTTCGAGATATAGAAGAAAATTGACCATCTTCAAGATATGTTCAAGCCTGTGCAATATGTATTTAAAAGTCAACTCCATCCCCCTGTTCGAGATATAGAAGAAAATTGACCATCTTCAAGATATGTTCAGGCCAGTGCAATATGTATTGAATTGTTAGCATTACCAGTAGAGCTTTGAAATAGTGTAACACTCCGGGTTGAATGTTGCCTATGCTGATGTCATAGAGCTCGGCTCTAGAATTAGATGTCAACCCTGACATACTCCCGGAGAGGACATCAGTATTCTGCAACTCCTGATGTCTTGGATCATTCACGAGAACAAGACAAGTTCTGGAGTCCAATAGAGACGGGAACATGACTCGAAGACCCATTACCGTCAGCAACTCAATCAAGTCACTAATGGCCGTCGACCAGAGGGCAACAGAGATAAAAGGGAAGGAGAAGATCGGCCCTGGAGACCCTAGCCATAGCATTTATTTCTGTCGCTTACGTTGACGCTGTACGGAGGTAGATTGCTTTACGTATGTCACGAAGCAGAATAAATGATCAGCCAAAGATGCTAGGCCTTGGAAGTAGTCTTCTTCATATTTCGCCTCCTCTTGCATCCCCTCTAGGTACATAGGCAGCATTAAGGAGTTTGTTTCAAGCTATGGGAAGCATGGAGTGTTTTGCATCGACTGATCCTTAGATAGCGAACGGCTGGAAAGCTGATTTGGCGAAGCCGAAAGCGTTGCAAAGCGCGTCGGGCACGCTCGGGGGGCGAGAAGTGATTACTGCTCAATCCGAATCTTTGTCTGCTCCTGCTCAGGCTGGTTGCAAAGCGTTGTATTATTGGGACATGCCGCACTATCCTCATATTAAACTGGAAGACTGAAAGTTTACTTACAATTTGAGATATTCTATTCTAGTTCAAAGCGCGTCTAGGGCCAGCAAGCGCGTTCCGAGGCAAGTCATCATGTTTCGTCCATTCGATGACCTCACCCATTCTGCTAAGCATATGATATGATGCCACCTGCTTTCTGCAACATGGCTTTTCCCTAATTTACATCACCTCTCCCATCCGCAGTCGCGAGCATGGCTACCCGCGCAGAAGCAATACAGCAAAAATACGAACCCCGCCCTGACCCTCAATCCCTTACTCAGAACCCAGATCCCTCCCTGAGTTCTGCTAGTGGCGTTGATTATGAACCGCATCCGGATCAGTCAATCAAAGTCTCCCCTGAGCGGGAGAAGATTGTGAAGAGCATTACAAGTCTATATTCGGGCAGTGCCAGTGAGGGCGACATGCAGGTGTATGCTCAGGAGGCGATCTATGACGATCCATGGAGCTATTGTGATACAAGATATAAAATTGCTGGGCAGTGGTATGGTATGCAACTGCTCCATTACTCCCAGCTCTTTCTGGGTCCAGTCGCTGAAGTGGCATTTCTCTCAAGGAATACCCAAAGTGATGGCCTCTTCCAAAACCCTGGCGACCGAAATTGTCTCAAGTACCGACACCGAGATTGCATTCAAGATGAAGCAAGAGTACACTCCTCGTGTAGTGCACTTTACGAAGCCTGTGAATAGCCTGGTGACCTTGACATTCGACGAGCAGGGCAAAGTGAAGTATCATAAGGATATGTGGAATCAGAAGGACTACAGCCATGAGGGATTGGCAAAGATCATGAAGACGTTGAATGGAGACCAATTGACGAAGATCACAAGACCACCTGGGGATCTGTGAGGTATAGGAATTCGCCAGACTTGATGTCCAACCTTGAGTTGTGATAAGACTGGCGTCTCATGCTTCAGCCTGAGGTATCTAGCAGGTCTCAGAGCACCGTCTATTATCCATCCGAGACTTGCTCATGTATCTATGAATGTTGCAAGACAGTTTCTGATCTGAAAGTTCATTTGGCTTAGTCTTTGCAGATATGTGAGTGAAGCATCCGGCGAGCGGCTTTCCGTCTCATAAAATGCAATCTGAAATGATGATGTTTGGAGGGGATGCTTTCAGTCTACGCCCCGAGACCAACTCTCAAAACCTGTCCCCTCCCGCAACTTGATTCTACTCTCGTCAAATGTGTCAATTTGCTCCAACCATGGAATCGCAGCCTGTGCTCCTTCAACTTCCACCGTCTTTGCTGCAGCCTCAATCGCCCACTTGACGGCTGCTGCTACATTCCCCGAACGTCCCCACTGTTTGGTGATAGCGACCGCATATGCTCCCACGAAGGTGTCTCCAGCCGCGGTGGTATCGACGACTTTGACTTGTTTCGCAGGATGATACCAGTACTGTCCTAGTCTAGTGTCCATGTAAATCGCGCCTTGAGGGCCCAGAGTGATAGTGACATGTTCGACTCCTAAAGATACGATGCATTCCATATGCTTTCCCCATTTCCGCCATGACGGCTGTTCTTCCGCGCAGTCAGTGATGATCGAAGCTTCAGACTCATTGACGATCAAATGCGTAACACCTTCCCACGCCTCCTTTGGCAATTTCTGAGCCGGCGCCGGATTCATCACAACTTCCACTCCATTCTCCCTCGCGATCTTCAAGATTTGTAGAGTAGTATCCAACGGGATCTCCAACTGCAGCACAATCAAGTCTAGCCGCGGGCTTCGCAGTTGCACAAATTCATTTGGCCTAAGACTGAAATTCGCATTTGGACTCATCAGAATTCTGTTTTCCCCGGATTGCTCCTCAACTATAATGACAGCGACTCCACTCCTCTCCCCTTTCTTGACGGCCACGCCGTCCGTTTCGATGCCATTGCTCTGTAGATCCTCGAGCAAATCATGACCGAAAGTATCATCGCCCACTGCGCCGATCATACGAACAGCGATATCTACAGGAGCTGTGGCATTCTTACGGGAAAGACGAGCACATGCTACGGCTTGATTGGCGCCTTTACCTCCAGAGCCGGTGGAGAAGGATTGTGAGATGAGCGTTTCGCCTGCTGCAGGAACACGGGTGGTTCTTGTGATTAGGTCAGTGTTCAAGGAGCCAATTACTGTGATTGAGGGTATTGCCATTGGTACTAGACTTGATGCTTACATTCTATGTATATCTAAACAGGATGGACAAAAAGTGTCAAATCTGGGGCGTCTGCCAAGCCATAGGGCTGAACGACAACCCCCCGTCGCCACTTCCGGGGCCAGCAAAGTTCATCTTAGCCGTTCCCCGGACATCAAGAAAATGTTACAAGGAACATGATATCCTAGCAGACAAAGCCCCCCATACGTGGCTCCGAAGTAAACTCAAGAGAGCTACCAACTTCCCCGTGACTTTTACTATGGCCGGTAGTCATACGGAAATTGGCACATGAGATTGAAGAATAGAGCCCGGATTAAAAAGCTCGGGGAGAATTGTGCTAGCTCTAGGATCTGTTTACTCAACGATGTCACTACTCGTCAGATACTTGACTGCCCACCATTGCCAGATGCTTGGAGAGGTTCAAGTCCGGTCTTTTCATGACATTGGCCCAAGCGTTGAGCCTGGCAACCCATGGGAGACGTTTCTTTCAAGACTTGAAATGAGGAAGTCAGTGACAGGCAGAAACTTTGTTTTTTAGCAAAAATCAGGTCTTAGACAAGTATCAGGTGCTGCTAACGGTGTCTAGAGCATCAATCTAATCCTTGTCAACTATAAGCTTTCAATGGGACAGAAGACAGGAGACATGGACGGATCTGCTCTCGTGGAGTCTGCGCAATGACGGCTACGTATCGAGCAAACTGAACTTCGCTGTTGGCGCTTACTGCCCACCTCAAGTCTCGGATCCCTCTTTGTCCAATGCTTCCAATTGACCGACGTCTTCAGTTGTTCACGCTACACCTCCACTGCATCTTCTAGTCCCCATCTTGCCAGCAAGTCTCCTCGAACAAGTCACCTTCTGATAGACTGAGGAACACACGCAACGATACTAATGATAGCAACACACATGCCTAGACTGAGTACCAAGACTAGCGTACATAGGTGTTTGACAGCGACACTGCTAGGACATGGACTGGAAGGCAGAGGGTGTTAACGCGTGACCAGTGCTGGATTTTTCGCACGGTAGATAAGCGCTAGCATGGGCCGAAGCAGTGAAGAGAAGATGTGATCCATTCGAACAACTGCTTCCAAAACTCAAGAATATGGCTGCGGAACACAGGGCGCATTTGAAGAAGGCGAAGACCATTCACTTGCAGCGGCGGAGAAACGGTCATAGGGGATAATGACAGGGATTCTCTACAGGACCCCATTGGCCGATGACCTCACTAGTGCACCCCAATTCTATATCAAGGTAATCACAAAGGTGGAGACTCGTGATGCCACAGTGCAGATTGGACCAACTGTTTCCTTCAAGACGGGGACAACTCAGACCGAAGAGAAACACTAAAAATGTCCGTCGACTTTAGTGACGTTTACGGAAATCAGCTGCTAGGTCAGTGGGTACATTACGAGATTTTTCATCGAAGCTTCAACTTATTTCTAGAATCTGCCTCTGAAAGTTGGCTAGAACTGAACATCGATCAAAAAGACTGGGACAGCATAATTGGCTTTCGTCATCTACAATCACTACATAAGTCAATCAGGACGTGCCTCTCATCATGTCTGAAATGGCATCAGCAAGCGATATTAGAGTAAACTCCCAAGTCCACCTCCGCACCATGAATGTCAGCGTCAACTTGCCGGAAGAGCTCCAAACGACCAAGAATGGGCCAGTTATTACGACCATTCCAATAGATGGTCCAGACGAACTCGAAGCGCCCACGCTCGTGTCCTTCACCCCAAATGATCCACGCAATCCCCAGAACTGGTCCAGCGCGTTCAAATGGTATTGCACGATAGTTGTTGCGTTCGCGTCCTTCGTGGTCACATTCAATAGCAGTGTCGTCACGGCAGACCTCCCGGGTGTATCAAAAGAATTTGGTGTCTCTGAGCAAGTGTCACTGCTCACAGTCTCCCTCCTCGTACTTGGTTTCGGCATAGGTATTGTCATTCGCCTGACGAGCTTTGGAACAACAAACTGACTTGTACGTCCCTCTAGGGCCTATGATCTTTTCTCCCTTCTCTGAGGTGTTTGGACGTCGTGTCGTCTATTCGAGCACACTGGCGGTTGCCACCATCCTCGTTATCCCTGCCGCCCTTGCCCCAAACATTCAGATCCTTCTCATCGCCCGAGCTCTAGATGGCATTGCCTTTAGCGCTCCAATGACCGTTAATGGCGGTACACTGGCAGATCTATGGAGACCACAACAACGAGGAGTCGCTATGGCTGCATTCAGTGTTGCGCCATTCTTAGGTCCTGTTGCTGGCCCGCTCGTGGGAGGGTATCTTTCGATGGGACATGGTTGGCGGTGGCTCTACTGGATTCAGCTTATCCTAGCTGGCATCGCCTGGATACTCATCACCTTCACCGTTCCAGAAACTTACGCTCCTACCATTCTTGCGCAACGCGCTGCTAAGCTTCGTCACGAGGACCCTGAATCGGCCTACACGATCGAGAACGACACTACCGGAACGTCCTATGTACAACGAATGCGCCTGTTCCTGGTCCGACCATTTCAACTGCTGTTCAGAGAGCCTATAGTTCTGTGCCTCTCAATGTACATGTCTGTTCTTTATGGAATTATGTACATGTTTTTCATTGCCGTGAGCGCCGATTCTTGAACCTTACCAAGCCGGACTTTAGCTAAAACCCTGCAGTATCCTTATGTTTATCAATATGGCAAGGGATACGACGCCGGTACTACAGGCCTGATGTTTATCCCCATGGGTGTTGGTGTCCTCCTCGGAGGGGCATGCTCACCATTTGTGAACAAACACTATCTGACACTATGGGAAAAACACAATGGCAAGCCTCCAGCGGAAGCTAGATTGATACCGATGATGTTGTCCTGCTGGTTTGTGCCGATGGGCGTGTTCTTTTTCGCTTGGACCAGCTTTCCGCGTCTATCGTGGGCTGGGCCAGCAATGGGTGGTCTGCCCGTCAGTTTCGGGTTCATCTTCCTCTACAACTCGGGCAACAATTACATGGGTATGATCTCTCTTCAACACCCCTTAAATCTTGTGCATGACTAAGCTTGCTTGCAGTTGATGGGTATCAGCATCAAGCAGCCTCCGCAATTGCTGCGAAAACATTCCTTCGCTCCATTTGGGGTGCGTTAACAGTACACTTCACACCATGGCTGTATGTGCGACTGGGCCTGCAATGGGCTACCACCCTGTTGGCCTGCGTTTCCTTGGCATGCTGTGCTATCCCTTTCATCTTCTATCTCTATGGCGCACGAATTAGGCGGCATTCCAAGTATACCTATAAGGGCGATGATGAGAAGACTGTGGTGGTGAAAATGAGCGCAGAGACTTTTTCGACGCTGCAGAGTGCTGCATGATTGATTACTGAGGTGGATTTGGCTAGTAAAGGGGATTATAGAATGGTTGGTTTGTAACGCTTGCTTGAGCATGTTGTTTGACTTGTGCATACTATGTTGTGGATAGAAGATAGGGACTGGTCAGCCCTTTGTCGTGGTAGTACTGATGCTTGCAAGGTGTAGAAGGCATATAAGGAGTTGATGTATAACAACTGATCAATAACAATCCTATCCTCGAGTGTTTTATTCATTCTGCCCTTACTTACGGACCATGCTCTACTCAAGCCAGCTGGAAGTCTTTGTGACAAGGATTCTAAAGATTCTTGGGTGCCTCAAGATAGTGAGAATTCGACACAATTCTCATAATGGATAGTCAGAGATCCGTGTGAATGGTATATGGCCCGTAACACAGTCATGGCATTCGTAAAATGATCTCAAAACATCTGGCTCCCTAAACTACCATCAAAAGCATACAAAATAGGGTTGTTGGGACAAACCAAAGATATCAGCAGCTACCTGCACTACCTGCAGATTGTCCGCCTCCGTGAAGCAGTATCATTCGCTCAATATGAAATAAGGTTTACCGGAACCGATCCGAGGGATCAAAAGTTACCAAATATGAAATCCAAATGTGGTTTAGCTTTGCACTGTAGAAAGTGTTGCATATCAAATGCCAAACTTCTCCCCATCTGTAGTCCAATATCTGAATCATTGGAATGGTGTCATTGGCCTGGGAGAAAGTATTACAGACATCAGTCTAAGAGCAATCAGCAGTTGCAACAGAAAAATACAAAATGGGTCCAGCGCTGCCCTGGAGGCTGTCTTGACTGTTGACATCTGCCCCCACCAGTTGCCCAATGTCTTGTTCTGTGAATGATTATGACATACATCGGAGATTAATCTGAGCGGCCAGACCGAAGAGATCAAAAATTACGAAATACGAAATTCCAAATAAGGTTTAGCCATGCCATTCATCCAGTGTTGATGTCGGCCTGCCAGAATGTCGGGCTCTGTGAATGGCTATGAGCTTTGTCGGAAATTGGATCGGCCTGATGGTCTGGCCGAAGAGATCAGACAGTTCATAAGATGAAACTCCCAAATAGGTTTGGCTTGGTCTTGCATGATGGGTTGGGTGTTGATATCTGCCAGATGTCTGTCTACCTGTGGCTCGTCATAGAGCTGTCAGGGCTATTGGCCAGCTCAGGGGTTTCATGAACATCAGAGTATGTGTCACGACTCTCGCCTGACTACAGCTAAGTGTTTGTGGTCTACTGTATCAATATATCTCACCCCTTCGCACCTGCCATACCATCTGGAATCATTGCTTCTTACTTGTACATGGCAATATGTCTGGCTCCATGCAACACCTCATTCTACCTGCGAAATTGAGTCGGCCTAACCATCAGGCCGAAGAGATCCAACAATACAGAATGAAAACCCCCAAATAGGTTTGGCTGATGTGCCTCATCCTCCTAGTGGTGGAATGTCCGGTTCCGTGAAACACTATCACTTACCCGGACCCACTTTAGTAGAGACGGAGATTAAGTGCGTGCATCCAAAACTGCAAGATAAAAAATCCCTAATAGGTTTGGTTGATATGTCAAACCCTCCGAGTGGTGGGCTGTCTGGCTCCGTGACAAACTATCTTTCAAGCGGACCCACCCTAGAAAGGGCGGAGACTAAGTGCGTGCATCCAGAACTACGAGACTCAAAATCCTAACATAGTTAGCAGTGCTCTACAGGGCGTGTTGATATCTGCCATACTGTGTCTAGGTATCTGAAGCAATATGATTCTCTTCAGATTGAGCAACTTTTACCGCTGGAATCAGAAGCTACGAGATACGAATTCCCAAGGAAGGGCACGCTTAGCCTTGTAAAGTGTACTGTTCACTGGGACTTTCAATGGGAATTTGGATAAGTGTTGCAATTTGGCAATTGGGCATTTTGCTGTTGACAGAGGAGAAGTAGGACTTACAAGTGTGTACGTCCAGTCATAGCTTGACCAAGCTTTCTACCCCTCATCTTGGCCATGATGGGCTCATCATCTTTCGCCTGTCTCCTTTCCTTCCTATACATACAAACGACTTTCATCCAACCCGTCACCCCATTGCTGCTTATGCGAATACCCCCGCATGGAGGCCCTCGGTTCGTTTTGTCTCTGCCTGGCTTTCGATACTGACTACCGTGGCCTAGGCCCCTATGGTAATGTCAATGAAGGTCTTTGAGAAAACGAAGTCAATGTTCTGGACGAAAGGGGGCAGCATCCTTAAAGTCATTTCCGTCTTAAGTCATGCGATCATCTGATCAATCATCTTGCAAATCTTGGTCTTTTGAGTCTTGCAAACACTACTCGAATGAGCAGGGATTGAAAACCCTTGCCGACGCAGTGCTGGGTCACCAAACTTCCTAGGACACTGCCATCAAATGCTTCAGGTCGAGATGCTTTGGACGTCGAGAGGAGCGAGAACACACACGGAGAGATTTGAACAGTGACCATCTATCTCACTGCATATTTAGTAAGTCCTTCTTCGTGGCCAGATAATGAGGACCTGATAGATGCTTATCATATGAGTACATAGAAGCCCCGAGTTGGTCACCAGTATCTGTTACATTTTTGGGATTTTCGGAATTTGCTATTTGGCTGACCGAAGTTTACTTCGCAATTGAGAAAGAATTGCAGAACCATGTTCAGTCTGAACAGGTTTTGGCATTGGACTCTGTTGGCAATACGACGAGATGAATGGGCGAGTTCCTTTATCAGTCGATCCAAAGGATGTTCAGGAATGGAGGTTCAACTGCTTGAGCATGATTTGGACGGTTGGGACCAAGGAGCATGAGGGACAATTAACGCGATGTTCGGTTTTTATTATTTCCTTATTCACAGACTGACGAAAGCGATGGATCAGCAGCGTCGCTATGCAGCCGCTTGGAGAAAACAAAGCCTAGGCAAACAATACATTGTCCTTGCTCATCGGGACAATGTATGAGGTAGGAAAGAGACAAAGGTCTTTATGTCCTTATTGCACACTTAAATGGGAGAACCACCGCAGCTGATTATTAGATTCTTCAGCTATCGCGACTTTCGATATTCAGATACAAAATCGGGCTTCCACCAGCATTTACAGGACCGTACTTCTGAGATCTTACAGTGGACCACTACCTAGTGACTTCAGAGCGAGATGGAAGCCTTGTTTGGATCAGTCCAGGAGACGCTAAGCATGGCATTCAGGAGGATTGGCAGCGTGGCAGGAAAACTGCCCCCAACCTCATCCGCGATGGCCGATGAGACGCCTCCCTCTGCGGAGCGATATCGAGCACCTCACATTAGTGACGGCCCCTGCAACTTCGTCATCGCCAATGATGGCACGAAAGACTGTATCGCCCTTCTCATCACCCGCGAAATGATTGCTCCATTCCAGAATTCCAGTGACACGGACTGCATTGATCTTACCTTTCGCATTGACCGACGGGACTTCGAAGACGCGGATTTGATACCCTATCATGATGCGCTGGAATATCCCGAGTCTCTGGACTCAGAGTCCAGCTATCAATATGCAGAGTCGGAGCAGGATGACCAATCGACCGAGTCAGAGCATAGTTACCAGTCCGCTAGATCGCAGCAGAGCGACTCCTCTCTCATATCATCCGGCAGACTTCTTCGACGAGCAGTGTACGCGAAATACCGTCGCACTGAACGGGCCCTGTGGGACGCTGAGTACGACTTCGACGTTGTACAAGACGCATACAGTGATGCATTGGACGAGTGGCAGGAAGGCCATACTAAATGGACTCGCTCGCTCGACACGAGGAGTGCATTTGATAAAGCGATATTGCATGATAAGATGCTGGCTACCACGCAATTGATGGACGACGAGGAGACCTTTGAGCTTGCGAGAGCAGAAGCGGATAAGCATGGTATGCTTGATGACATTGATAGGCACTCCTTGTTCTTCAATCCTGATTGCGATTATCGTCGGTATGATCCAGTATTCGAGGGACCGGTGCGTATGGACCCAGTGGATAAAAGGAGGATTGAGGACTGGGTCGAGGAGGTAGGTGAAGGGTGCCCTGCTATCCAAAGCCGAGATCTAGAGATTGATGAGTGGTACGCGGGGCCTGTCAAATTCGGTGAGAGTCTAAGTGTGATTGATTACGAAGGTATGCAGATCACGGGTTGGGCGCAGGCACGCGAGGCGCTGAGGAAGGAGATTGGGTTTGAAACGCAGAGAGAAGATCTCCCTTGGGAACTTGACTCGACAGAGATTCCAAGGCGGCATTCGTGGAGTGGAGTCATGGTCTGATGATGGGAAGAATTCCAGCCATCCGAACGGACAAGATGGAATCTGTCTAGAGTACATTACGCTGTTGTGTGAACATCAAATGTAGACATGTTTTTAAGACAGATCCTAGCATAACGGCTTTTTGTAGGAGGGAGTCGCTGGCCTATAAAATGACCTTCTTTGATTGTATCTTTTTGGTCAGCTCCAAATGGTATAAACGATCCCATACTCGCACAATCGTAAAACTGAATCCCTGTGATCTACGGGAGCTTTCGCCCTTTGGGAGATGATGGTCAGTGGTATAATTCTACCTTCCAAGTCATGCACTTTGTTTGCGAATATGTATGATTCGCTCAGTCTGAGAGCGGAATATCTTATTCCAGGAATTAGATATTAGCTTCATAAGGCTGGATGAGGGTAAATGTCATTCGTGATTAGAAACAAACAATGGTGGCTTTTCAAACAGCGGTACGCATGCAGTATCTCGTCTGGGCGGGCTGGGTTTCGTACTCTAAATACGTAGGAGAAACAGAGAACCGTTGCGCTCAGTAGGCAACTTAACCAAGGCAACGGCATCGAACAAATCAGAAGACTGATACCTAACACGAACAGGCATATTAGGCGATTCCAACATAGCAAGACTCCTACGTGGATTGCGGCTGACCCGTGGTGTCTCGATTTGTTCCCTATTCCAGAGCAAAGATTGCAGGATTCTTGTAGCCTTGTTCGAGTTGTCTGAATCTGTCAAGCCCGGCCAGGCTCGCGCTCCTGCAGGATCCGGCTTGACCAAGGCTAGAATCTTCTGGACTCGATTGGCCTCGGGATCCTGCTCTGTTGGCTCTTTAGCTATCTCGAGACACATACTGAATGTCAAATAATGGGATCAGAGAGATATCTGTGTAGCTGCTGAGACGGCACGAATGGTGGTTCGTGCCCTACGACCGAGCAATGCCACCTCGCAATCTCCTTTCGAGCCTCATGGAATGGGGATACACAATCAATGCAGGGTTGATGAGCAGACTGGGATGTTCTCGGCTCTGTACCAAGTAGAGTCCCAGTTGATAGACGAGCGAGATGCTGTATACATATTAGCATCTCGGCACCTGAAGCAGGCTTGAGAGAAGGTTTGCGTCAACGCACAGCGCCGGCGTCAAAGCACGACCGGAGAATTAAAGCAAGTCTAGGCCTTTGTTGGAGGATGGGATCTGAGATGCCATGGATCCTGGATGATTGACACGTTTATGGAAGGTCGACACTGTATTCCCAACAGCCACATGGCATCTCAGAGCGAGAAACGATGGAAGTATCTCTGCGGCGAAATTACTATGGGGAGTGACACCGCGTTCGCCAACCCTTACTACTGTGCGCTAGTCCCAATATGGTCCCAAGGGCCGCACCATCCACGGGATTTAAGATATCTTCTTGCGCGCCAACCAGGACGTCAGCAGTCGAGCATCCTCCCATCCACCATCTCTCCCGAATCCACCGTGTGCTTCGACATCCAGCGCTTTGGGTACCCCCATGGCCTACAATGTCACGCTAGTCAGCACTAATGCTGATAATTTTCCGAGCAATGTGGCGATTCAGGGGATCCCCAGACTCTCCACCTTCGACCACCCTTCCGTCCTTTTAGCTCGACCGTCAGCAACGGTACAACTCGCTGATCCCTCTTGCGAAGCCTGCCTCATCTTCTCTAGCCAGTCTCATCTATCTCGGCTGTGGCTCCCGTGGAAGAATCCGAGCATTGCTCAAACCAAGCCCCGCCTTGCGAAGCCTCCTCCTCGGCTCCTCCAGGATCTCACGAGGGCGGCATGCCGCGTGTGTGCAACCATCGGAAACATTTATATGATATGGTCCAACGGTCTGTCTCGGGACATTGCATGCTGATAAGAAACGTGGAGGGATAGAGACGCTCCATCTGGCAGCCTCGTGAGCTCCTGCATAGGACATTATCGTTATGGCAATGCAACATGGTGACAGGAGAGCCAATGACGTTTCGTGCACCGGCGGGCCTGTGCGACTGTGCCATCTCCGTATACGCGCAAAATCATTGGGTGCTGTGACGCGCCAGTCCAAGCCCATTTTTCTGCCCTGGCAGGCCGTCGTGGTGGGCGCACTTAGCACCCCTGCTAACGATCCCGCTAATCTTCGACTTGCATGGATCTCTTCCGTCACTCCTCAGCTCGCACCTCTTCCGATTAACGAGGCAATGGCCCATTTCTTGGACCCATTTGATTGCATTTTCCTTAATAGCCCCTCCAAGTTGCCACTTTTCTTATTGCCCTGGTGAGACGAATTGCTGTTCCCATGCGTGAGGATCAGATCTGTCTTGCAACTCGCGACAATGTTCGACCTGATCAAGCGCGAGACGAGCGGCGTCACAGGTGCCTTGCCGTACAATCCCATTGAATATTGTATACTTGCTGCGGGCACCGCCATTGCCTGGGCTTACACCATTGAGCTGGACTTGGTCATATTCTACACCTTTCGACGACGCAAGGGATTGTATTTCTGGTCGCTCCTGATCAGTTCGTGGGGTTGCTCGCTGCATGCTCTGGGTTTTATCCTCAAGTTCCTCGTCGGCTCATCATGGCTGGTCGATTTGCCTTTTGTGGAAATCGGTAAGACTCAATTCATGGTTGCATAATGCAGTTCATATTACTCATGCCTCGACGACAGGATGGGTGGCCATGGTGACAGGACAGGCCTTCGTACTTTATTCTCGACTCCACCTGGTTGTTCGAAACCAACAAACTCTACGCTACGTACTCTCGATGATAATTTTCGACGCAATTGCATTACACGTCCCTACCATTATCTTCACGTATGGTAGTAATTCTCCCAACCACGATTTCTGGACTCCAAAATTCAATATTATGGAACGGATCCAACTCGTCGGCTTCTGTCTACAGGAATTTGTCATTTCAACCATCTACATTACATCGACAGTCAGGCTTTTGGGCTCCATCTACCACAGCATGACCCGGAAAGTGATGGTCCAGCTTCTGACCATCAATTGCATTTGTATTGGGATGGACATTATTTTGATCGGTCTCGAGTTCACAGGTAACTACGTTGGAGAAGCCGCAATCAAACCCATGATCTATGCGATCAAGCTGAAGCTCGAATTCGCCGTTCTTAATCAACTGATGGGTCTGACCAAAGCTGGCTTCACCGAGGAGAATCAATTCAGAGGTCAGGAAAACGGTGCAAGCCATGAACTCCGCAACCGGACTCTTGCTACAAAGTTGGACCCCGAAGTGCCAGCAGAGCGCAAAGTAGGCACATGGACCACAGCTTCGGCCAAAGGCTTACGAGGATCCTTTTCCGGGGCTCGCATGAGCCTCACCCACCCAGAGCAGATCTTCCAAACCCACCACGTCGATGTTGTTAGCGAACCCAAATCCAAAGACGCATCAAACCCGTCGTCTTCGACAGCAGTCACTGTCGGCGAGACAGGACCTTCGCCAAAGGTCAAATCGCTGATGGGTACGCCAATTGTCCACATGCCTGGACGAGCGCGTGGCCGCCCCGACCCCGAGGGGCGAAATCACAGTCCGAGTGAGAGCGAAAAGGAGATATTCCGTAAAAGTACCGACAGTGAGAAAGAGGGCACGCGATGGATCGACGGGGACGGACACGATCTCTAACTAATTTTCCTTTGCTAGCTGGCATAGCAAGCCATGTACGAAACTATCTACGCGGTTTGGGATGAGGATGATACCAAGGGATGCGACTGGATGAATTCGGCGAACGTGTGTGTATATTAGGGGGATTATTACCCCGACAGATCTCAATGTATAAACACTATTGACAGATCCACCAATTTACTTGACCAGATCTGACAGATTCGGCCACGTACGGTTGAATCACTATTGCTCCCTGCAGTAGCCAATGCTTCTTGCAGTATTCGGTCGCATCTTGGTGAGATGGTTCATCTCACGCACCTGACGCTATCCGCATTTTTCACGCCCCATGCGAAATCAGTTGTATCGATTGGTCCAGCTTGCTCACTATACTCGAGCTGAAGGATCCGCCATCTCACGTGCCTGACGCTATCCCCATTCTGAACAGACCCAGTGGTCCTGCTCGCTCACCGTCCTCTAGTCGGAAAACTGACCATCTCACGTACCTGACGCTACCTCACAAGGCCCACCACCCCATCCCAATCCAGTCGCCCAGTCCTGACCGACAGGTCCACCTCGCTCGAGCGGGGCCTCGTCTCGGCCCTTTCACTCCTCATCTCGCGTCATCGATATGCGTGCCTATCGGCAGCGAAACGCCAAGAGATCGTCTCCGCGACGGGAGCACCATGGCGTAAGCTTTGATCTAGATGTAAGAGGGGTTTTTAGCTCCCACCGACGCTTGCGCGATTGCTTTACCGGCATAAGGTGTGTAGACGGTGCGGAGAGAAGTAAGCAATTGGGTGGGGTCCCTGGTTGTTGGAGGATGTGGTGGCGTTTGTGGAGTGCATTAGCGGGAAGTGGTTTGGACCAAGCATTCTCTGTGGGTCCCTGCTGATCGCGTGATGGATGGGAGGTGATTGGTGCGTTTATAGTTTTGGGGGCTGGAGAGGTGTGGCCTTCTGCAGCTAGGGGTGACTAGTGGTAT
>JAABUI010000844.1_pt1 | contig 19941 bp, 13 predicted proteins | sample 5559111 | NCBI WGS metagenome assembly JAABUI01 (sample SAMN10711870, study PRJNA513365) | rock metagenome | isolation source: Antarctica rocks | place: Antarctica: Victoria Land, Buttleship Promontory
CCCCCTAATAGAACACCCCCTCTAAATCTTTATAACTACGCGAGCTACTAAAAATTGCTTTATATAAAATCTTCCTAAAATCAAAATATATATAAGTTTTATATATAAAGCTTTCTTATAAAATAATCTGCGTCGTGGTGAAAGGGCTGTCCTTTTCTGCTTCCAGCCAAGGCGCGACCCGGTTAGGTTTGGCGCGGCCTCTTCGGGTAAGGCGGCCGGCGTCGCTCTACCCGCCGCTTTCTTAAGGTATAAAGACCTGCACCGTTCGCTGTTTTCCCACCCTTCCTTTCGTCTTTCTTCCACATCTGCTGTCCGTCCCCTCGCTCCTGCTCGTATTATAAGGGTCTATAGCCCCTATTACCTACTGCCTAGCTAGCTTCTGCCGACTATCCCCGATCGCCGTGCTTTAACCCTGCATTAGGCATTTTGTAATTACTTACGACACTTCTCACCCTTACCCTCGTCACCTCCTGACCTGCCCGCTTTCGTCTACGGCTAGAACCAGCGGTATAGGCGCGCCCTCTCATTCGCCGCCTCGTCCCTCGTCGCCCGCGCTGCAGCTCAGCTCGGAGATAATTCCTGCTTTCGACAATATTAGAGCGCCTCGTCGCTCGATTCTGCCGCTCTAGATCTCTCTGCCCCGACCTTCCTTTGCTAGCCACTATTTCACCACCGCTCAGCTAATCTCCGACTCTGTTACGATATTAACTTAGAGCTTTTAGCTTACGCTGAGGACCCTAGGACGAAGCTAACACTGTATAAGAGGGCGCATGCTACATAACCAATGAAGAAAACACCTCGTCCTAACCGCTCGGGCTTTCCACTAGTCTACCTTAGCTGTGGCGGCACGACACCTAGGCAGTGATCTAATAACCTGGCACTAAGGGCCTAAGCGTTAAGCTAAAATATTAACTAGCGAGCTAAAGCTAGCTAAACAAGTTATAGGAGTATTGGCCTCGACGCGATCGGCGGCGATCTATGCGTGTCTACCTAGCTGTGCCGACAAAAATTAGATAATTTTAACGTGGCTTCGAGATGTCGATCTCGTCTTTCGCTAAGGATCGTGGAAAGCGCGGTCTAGCTAATCCGGCATAGCGGTCTCAGCTCGAGGATTCAGCCGTTAGTAGCTGACGTGGCTCTACGGATATAGACGTTTCCGAAGGGCGCAGTAAAAGTCGAGCTGTATAGGATTTTAATTAAATACGAGGCTCTAATGGCTAGACGCCGCGTAGGGGTGTGCTACCTAATATGAGATAAGTGAGTATAGTTTGCGCGTACTAGGTGTGGGCGGTCAGGCGGCGACCGTCTAGAGATCGGCGATCCGTGGCGTTTTAGGAAAAGGAGGGTTAGAATGGGGGTTATAAGCCGGGAAGATTCTAATAGATGGCCTAGTAGCCTTTAGAGTATAAGGTCCTCGTCTCGACGCCTGTGTCCACCTCGGATTCTTCTCTTAGACTCCCTAGCCAAAAGGATCGGTCTATCTATACCATCTGATTACCTTCGAATTTGTGTCGTATAATAACTTTTATTAATATGGATTCCGTTTATTTCTACCGACCTCCGATAAAGGCCGGCCTGCCTAGTGATGGGCGGCCTATAGCGACAAACACCGATGTACCTAGTATTGGTAGAGACGGCAAAGCTCCCACGGCTCTCGGACGAAGCTATGAATTAAGTGGAATACTCCGAAACGACGATCCGATCGAGATCATTAATACTACTGCTTTATCCCCGAAGAATTGCCTCAGCCCTTCCTACGTGTTGGTTCCAGATCTCAAGGATGCCGAAGCAAACGCGGGAGGTAAAATTCACTATCTTATATTTACGGACGGTAGTTAACGACTCCTCAGATGACTCGAACGAGCCCTATACTACCTACGTTCGTAGCGGTAGCAATGAAATCGATGATTTCCTAACTCTCGAAGAGTTGCTATCTAATGCCGGAGCGGTGTAAGAGTCAGAACGAGTAGGCTTAAGCGGTGAATACGTTACGGAGAATTTAGAAGATATAATCCAGAACGACTGCGATGGTGACACCCATCCTAAACCGAGACGAGGTGAAATCACGGGTAGGTATATCGACTCCGCCTATCGCTGAAAATAACGTTAACGGTCCACAGCCGAGCCGGTAGCAATCGGAAACGACGCCGAGATTAGCGATCTCGAAAGCGCTTAATATAAGACTAGCGGGAGCTGCAGCGTCTATATCAGCGACCGCTCGACTGCCGAGGAATAGAATGAGGGTAAGGATTCACCCGACACCTAACCGACTTCCGTGGCGAGCTCAGAAGCTGGGTAAGGCCCCTAAACCCCTGCTCGATGATTTTAAGGCTAACAGAGATGCTGTCGGTCTAGATGTATACCTCTCTATAAGGAAATCGTGTAGTCTATCCTAGTTACCCCTCCGTACCGTAACGGCCTTTTTCCGTCGACGCCCTAGAAAAAACCATACAACTCCAACCGCCGAGTCTTTAAGGATCCCGAGCCTAGTTCCTCGGCCGTGAAGGGCAAGAAAGGTCGATAGGATAATAAAGAGGCGGAAGCGGATAACGTGGAAGAGGAAGAGGAAGAGGAAGAGGAAGAGGAAGAGGAAGAGGAAGAGGAAGTGGAAGAGGAAGAGGAAGCGGAAGAGGAAGAGGAAGAGGAAGAGGAGAGGGAAGGACCAAACGACGATAGCGACGTGAATAAGACGCCTTTATTGCGGTCTACGAAGAAGCGCTTTCTATCTATCGTTAGAAGGAGGGCTCCCTTAGAACGTCGTATTAAGCGTCGCCGCTTTTCGTCACCGCTCTCTTCGGACGAGAAAACAGAGACCGGGGACGAGTCGGATATCAGTACCTATGCACCTTCCAAACCTCACCACATCTTAACACGTCGACCAACTGCTTCCCACTTAACCGGCCTCAAGGAAGATCTAGGTAACGATAGTACGATAGAAATAGTAAGTAAACGATCAAACCGGGGCCCGGCGTCTCGGATAGCTGTTATCTACGAGCAGCAGTGTTAGGAAGGAGAGATTATCGACGAGAGGCATATAAAGCAAGGGCCCGGGAGGCCGCGTAAGTAGTATCTCGTTCGATGGAAACAGTCCTGGGTGGACGGAGGTCGTCTCACCGCGCCGGAACTGCTGTAAAACTAGAAGGAGATGAAGGCGTTAAAATGCAGGTGACAATACACTAATAGCTCGAATTCGTCTGTCCTAAGGGTAATTATTTAGGGACATTCATCCGTTTATAAGCTATTTATGGTTAAGATAGTTTAATTTAAAGGAGGAGAAGTCGCCTTTAATCATTCCCACCTAATAAGCATTATTCTAATGGATTTCTGGATCCGTCTGCCTCAAAATCTCAGCGAGGGACTCCCATTCCGCTTCTAGCTATCGTATTTCTCTATCCGTTTCTTCCTCTTTAATTTCCTCTGCTTCGCCGTCTTCCTTACTTTTTGCTACTCCGCTTCCGTGTCCTGCACCATCTCCGTCGTCTTTCTCTACTACTTTCGACTTCGGGTTATTCTATGCCTTCGGAATCCGAGGGTAACCTTAAGCGCGCACTACTGAATCTTGTGCTCCCAGTCCATATAATGAAGCGTCCTAAACGGGATCATTATTCCTTACAGGCCTCTCGACCTCCAGGAGATTAGCTAAGTATTCTATCTCACTTTCCTATAACGTATCCTAAAAGTGGGTCTCGAATCGTGCGATTATCCGGGTAAGGAATAGGCGTCTCCGTGCTAGGGATAAATGCCGTTTCGCACACAGCCTGCGCTGCTAGTTTTGCTTCGTCCTAAGAATGACAGTGAGTTTCGTACTATAACTAACCGCGCAATTAGCGCGGGTTATGCTCCCTTACCGGTCAGTAAAAGTGGCCAGTAGATGCCTACTTGCATTTTCTGATTCGCTGCTTATTAATCTCTAGGTTGTGGTATAGGAATTAAGTCCTATTACTACTTTATCGTAAGAAATCGGTTGTAGTGACTAGTAGATAAAGATTAACTTAGAGACTAGATCCTTTATAATAAAGGATTACACGATTCGTAAGGCTATATAGACACCTAGCTCGGAATCTTTCGGTAGGCTATCTAGACAGCAATTCTAAAGATCGCCAAAGCTATAGGGTCATCACTTTTTGCAGAGTCTATAAGAGTCATCGTTATGCCGCCTTTTAATCTGAATATGGTACAACCTGCGATGGCTGAATTTGCAATAATAAACGAGATTCGGGCTATATTAACTACAGAATTATAGGCCTGTGATACGGCGGGCTACTTTATTTTATGGAGTTGCTAGTACGCATCATCTCTATGTCAGGCCTTAACGCGCCCGGGTCCTATCTTTTTCAAACATTTTCTAATCTTTATAGGTATAGGTAGCACAGCAGTCTTATTAATCTCTTCCCCTCCCTCTTCGATGGTCGTTATACTTCCACTTTCGACCGTGCTCTTTACGTTCCTATTAGCTGACCTAAAGCCTAAGAGCTCTGCTAACCCACGAATATAAATAATGCCTGACCGGTCGGTGCTTTAAATCTTGGCGTTCGGAAAGCCATCAGGAAGTCTAATAATCAGGCTGCGTTTACAGTCAGCTCTACAACACGGGTCAGGGAGTAGTCACCAACTGGCAAAACTGGTACGTGGGTACGCGGGGAAAGGAACCCGTCGAACCTATTACAGCCGGATACTAAGACTCCGTAGTCATAAGAATGGCCGCTCCATTCGAAACGACCTTCCATCTAAGCGTAATCTAATCTCACAGGGATTAGCAGTCGACCGGTCCTTAAGTCTATAAGTTGAACTAATATCATGTGAGATCGAAAGTGCGTTACAAACCTGTGACCCTCTGGACTGACCTCATTATATGGGCCGGGAGCGTAATTGTACACGACGACTGTTCGCGAGAATAATGGGGATGGAGGTTGAATATAGTGGGACAGGAGGAAGAGTCAACTCTCATCCGCCGAGGATACTACGACACCCTCACCGAAACCCATAGCTAAGTCCTTAAAGAGAAAGCGAAGTAGTAGAAGAAGTTCTTATTTTAGCCTCTCCTATATTCGCAGCAATATTCAAGTCTTAATTCAAAGAAGGTATAAGCAATTATCTAATATCAGTAAAGCCTCTAATTCCCCTAGACTTTCATCGTACTCTACAATACCATCTACGGTTAAACGGCTTGAATTCTCGAGGTAATACGTAGTCTAGACCTATACTTTCTTACCGTTAATAGCTTTAAGCTCGACTTTACTATATTGTTGCCCTTAATTAGCCTCTAACTAAAAGAAGCACAGAACGGAGCACACTGCCGAGGCTTTCTTACTAGATATACAGCATGTCCTATAATGTAGCAGAGCGATTAATAGAACGAGAGTAACGCAGAATTTTAACGTTACGTCGGTATAGATGAAAAAGAGGTTAACTTATAAGACCAAGGGAGCATCCTCCGGGATGAGACCTAGGAAGCCGCTGTTTTGCCAGAGAAACACTCGTCAATTAATAGGGTATAAATATTGAGATAGCTTTGCGGAGCGTGAAAGCTCGTCGACGTTATAGAAAGATATATGTAGGTTTTTGTAGGCTTACCGTTTGCCGTAGGCATAGTCACTATTTATTTGGGAAATGTAAGCGGAAATAAGTATGGAAGAGAGATTATGCTTATAGGTGTAGAGGTAGATATATACCTCGAGATAGTTAAGATACTCTTTTCTCCTAAAGTCATCTCTAGAACGCCCTTATCCCAGCCTAGCTTCTATTAGCCGATGGCTAAGTCTTCGGGTTTATATAGGTCTAAGGCACCTTTAATGACCTTGCCAACGCCAATTCTTATTTAGAAGTCGCTGCGATCTTTGGACGAGTCGAATCTGGATATAGGGAAACATTGATTAGTGTCGGGTCTTACAAAGTCTATCTGTGGCCAAATGCAGCGTGTAATGTACGCACTGCTTACCTCTAAAGTAATTCTCTAAGCCTGCGTTCGAATCGTAGAGGTTGCCCGTGTATATAACTATAACCTCATCTCCCTCCTTAGGCCTCTTACTACCGATACCCTGCTTGATGATTTCTCGAGTGACACCCATTGTGCTAGTGAAGCTGGCGTAATTATTAGGAACGGATCGTAGAAATGGAGTAGTTGTAACGTGTAGGTTCACTCAGGTGGCAATAAAATGGAAGTAGGACTATTTAGCTTGGTCTTAATGCACAGACCCTTATGGCTCATTGCCCACTAGAAGGAAAGGACACGTTAAAACGCTTATGGAAGCAAGCCTTAGAGTCAGCCAAGAGCCCAAGGCTAGTAGATTCTGGTCTAAGTTCTAAGTAAGGAGGATAAAGTACTACTAGATCTGCCTCGATTAGAGCAATGCAGCGCTCGTAGCAGCGACCAGTCCTAGAGGACTCTCCTTATAGTAATCTTTTAAAATGCGAAGCGCAGAAACCCACCTCTTCGAAAGCGCTAACGGGAGAGAGAGTCCTTAATCCTCCCTACCACATACTAATCCGTAAATCCGTCGGATGTCATGCTCATGGTATTAGAATAGATGGATTTGTGGAGATAGAAGAGGCGATGCAGGGTGTAGGGGACCGGGTGTGTAATGAAGTAGGAATGGGATATGCCGGGGAACTGTGGAGATAGGGTCTTAATTCGCTCGATTCATTGATTAATGCAGGCTGGTAATGGTAGCACTTTGGTGCATTTAGCGTAAGAAAATATTCCTCCCGTGCTTATGCGCTAGTAGGGTGCACTGACGTTGTCACAAGCTTATTGGCCTAACGCCGAGCGTTAGCGCAAGAAAATATTCTTCCCGCACCCCCGTAATTTACGTCAGTTCATAGTCGTGAAAACGCCTTATTCCAAACATGGCCGGCAATAAGGACCGAGTGTATTGGAATAATTCGAAGATAACCGTTAGAAAAAAGCTAAGCCTGTAGGACAATGAGGATTTCTCTAAATTTAAGGTGGGGTTGCTTCTTACCCTGTCCTCTTACACAGAAATGGACTAAGACTCCTAATTAGAATATATATTCTAATGCCTATCGATTTAAGCTTTCCTTAGACCCTATACTCAACTAGGACAAGCTAGATAGGTCAAGTGTGACCGCTGCACAAAGCATAATTAGAGGGGAGTGTCGGGGGGGAGATTTGAAACTAGTGGATAAGGATAAGGACTTCAATGATTTGATAGAGTGGAAGCTTTACTAACTGCATAAACCGGTGCATGCAAAATCGACGAAAAGGCAGACTAGTAGTGGCATATACAGCCCGCCAATAGAAGATAGGAAGGCTAACCTCCGTGCCTAGTTGCTGCTGAGTCCTCCGCTCATGCTAATCAACCCCCGGCCTCAACACCTCAGCCAGGATCGTCACGGGACTTTAACCCCGTGAAGACGGCAGCAAAAGAAGCAGCAAGAGATGTGAAATAATCTTAATTGTATAAAAAGGCTTGCGTACGTTGCGATTCACAGCGATTGTATTCTACGTCTTAATTATCTCGCTCGCTAAATCATCACGTACTATTCTTTAGTTTATGAAATCGGTTAAGGGGAATCTTTTCAGATGGCTTACGTACACCAAGCCCCCAATACTATGCACGCGCCCTCTAGTACGGACACCACACCCCCTATCCTTACTTCACAACGCTATGCTGTCTTACGTCATCTCCCCACCCTCTTTAAGACCTAGAACAGATACCCAACCCACTTTAGCATCTATCTCCGAAGGACATCTGAATCCAGCTGAATCCTTAACGCTCGTTGATCCTAATACGCTTTTATTTATATTAGCATACGATACAGATCACGTATACGTAAGACCTACCACTTCCGATAATGACTGTATTCCGGCATGCGCATTAGAAGCCGAGGAACCAGCTCCCTTAGCTTATAGTTATTACGGTTCGAACATGAGACCTAATGATCCTCTTCACATCCGTAAAGATAGCATTTGATAATAGGAATGCACATCTTATAAATATGTTAATATCTCGATGTCCTCCTACTGCGACCAGAGATTCCAAAGTTGCGAAGTATGCCCCTACCGCGGGCAAGGCCTCGAGCTTTATAGTAGTACAGCTCATATCATACTGTGTAGGTCGTGTTAATATGTCTAGTAAAATTAGCGCTCAGTGGGGCGTACTCGGTACCGACAGAAGGCAACGAGAGAAGCTAGGGTAATAGGGAACGTGCATCCTACTTATGCTAGTTAATAAGCACGGGATGGAGATTTTAAGCGCTAGAGGTTTTATACGTAAACTCGCACGCAGGGAGAGGCGTGCAACCTCCGAACCGAGGGTCTCTATCTGCGCTAACATCGAGTTAGTTGCTAAAGTCAGATAAGGGTGTAAGCTCCACCTTATCTAAGGGCCGCCTTCTATGCCATTTAGATGAGGGGTGTATGCCGCGCCATTTTAACTATAACGAATTGAGCTTCGGCGCCGATTAAGCTATAGCTCGGCTATGGTAGAGAAAAGTTCCGGTTGAGCCAAGGTAAAGCCGGCCGACTTCTACCCTAGCCGAAGTTTACCTAGGGGCGCATCTCCCCGATGTTGGGCCCACTACTAGGCTTTCGTCGGACTTCCTAAAAACTTCGCTATATTGGGTAAAGATTAGGTGGTGTAGGAACCTAGTATTTAAAGGAGAGCTTTGCTAAGATCCGTATCAACAGCTTATATGATCTGTATTGAACCTCTTCTGCCACTGAAACTTTTAGTTAGTTATATTAGATGTTTAGGGAAGTGACCGTTAATGGTACGCAGAAGATGTCAAATGAATATATTCTCTCCTAGAAAATGCGAACTAAGAACTTAGATGGTAGACTCCCTTACGTATAACTCTACCAACGTAGATACGTAGATACTAACGATAAATCACGGTCGAAACTTCAAGATGGTAGTCTTGGCTAGTAGTGCGTTATGGAATAGAGGAAGGAATAGCTAAAGAACGCGAGATATGGCCGAATGTTAACGGTACTGCGAACACGATCATTGTGACTAAAACAAAGAGAGTAGGGAGAAGTAGGCTCAGGTCGAGACGCGGCTAATAGAATAAGATTACTTTCAGGTGCCCGTTATGTTATAAAGTCAGCGCCTTCATGCGCGTACGTCTAAGGAGTCGCCTAATTGCTTCCTCCGCTATATCGATCTTAGATCCTACCGTCGGTATAATAGGTTAGGACCAATCCCTTTTAACCCTATATCCTTTAACCAAACCAAATCGACGCGGTTAACTAATTCGGGCCACTCCGTCTCTAGTAGTATGCGTATTAACTTCAATTCCTCTCCTTTGGAAACATGGTCCAGGATGAACTCGTTCATCTTAGGGAGCTAACCGGGCGGTGGAGGAGAGAGGACGTTGGAGGGAGAAGTTTAAGGATCGATAGAAGAAGAGGACTCTTTCCGTGTAGTCTAAGAGTCAGAATGGAGCCCGTAATAAAGAAGGATTAACGAGAGTCGAGTCTTACCGATATTACTATAATAATCCCCTAGGTTTAAGTCCTGGGTCAACGGCTTCGTTAATATAGATGCAGGTAGTCTTCCATTCTAGCTAGTATATCGGCTACCCGTTAACTTCTTATAGGCTCCGTCCGGCATACTTCGGGGATTCTTCTTACGAGCTTAAGTAGCGACACATCCAAGAATACGGACTAAAAGATACACGGAGGTGCAGAATAATAAGATCTATATTCCTTATCATTTATGGTGTACTAGCCGAGGGTTCCATTCTCACTAACCTTAGGGAGCAGATCTCGAGCCCTTAACACTCTCCACCCGACGGATAAAGATAATAACGATAAAAAAACCACAATAAAGCAAGCTATAGAGTAACTTACGAGTGGGGATATCCATTTTCGAGCGAGTAAAAGGTTATTCAAGAGCCATATATAAGCTAAACCGAAGAGTAGAAAGTGCAGAAAGCTTATGCTAGAAATCGTCTAGAATTAATATAACTCTTTGCGCCATCTACAAGGTGGATTAGTCCCCGTAAGTATAATAATAGAATGAACTTACTTAATTAGAGGTAGGAACACCGAAAGATTAAGAACGATGGTGGCAGTAAGACCAGGGCGATGTATCACCCATCCGAGACCGGTCTTCGAGGCTTACTTATACGCGGTCCATAAGAAGAAATGCTACAATTGATTCTAAGTATTAATTTAATATTATTTATTAAGAGAATACTTACCTCTAAGCTTATTATATATATAGAGGAGCAATAAAGTAAGATATAATCGACTAACCGAATAGTTCCTATCCGTTAAGCCGTCTATTATTATATGCTCAGAATTAAATAAGCCTTTAGCTTACCGTTATCTAGTTAAATTCTCTTTAAAGAGTTTAAAGCCCTAAGAGTAGCTAGCATAAGATTAAGAACTAATTTCAAAAGTAATGCTAGTGTCTAAAGGAGTCTCCCGCGAATAGGAATTTTACAGACGATCGCCTAAAGTAAGGCGAGAAACGCGGTAAGACTAGTATAAAAAACATAAGAGAGAATAATAAAATAGACTGTCGGTGAGACTCTTTCCATAATAAGAAAGAGATAGGGGTGGTAAGCGTGCAGGTGAGACTATAGGAGACAAAGCGATGCCTAATAAACGAGGTAATAAAACACCTATAGGAGAGAAATGAGGCAAGAAATGTAGAGTAGAAAGGCACCCTAGGGGCCCGGCAGCCTTTTTAAGGAAACTATGCAAAGCATACTCGACCATAATCACGTTAAGGAGAGCAGGAAGTCCTAGCACCGGGGGGAAGTAGAAGACGTGCCGAGAAGGGAGTTTAGCGATATCTAAATTAGAGACTGTATCCGTGTTCAGTGAGCCTTTACTACAACACCGTGACGGATTTAAGCTAGGCTCATGTCGAGCTAGGCTTATAGAACAATGTGATAGGATTCCCGCCGTTCTTATAGGTCGAAGAGTTGCGGTAAAAAGCCCCGTAGTTCGTCGTCTAGGTTGCAAGAGCAGGATCCAGATGTTAGTGGGGAAATTTTTAACAGAGAAGTCGTCGCAGAATGCAATCTGAAGGGTCATGCCTAATAAAGCCTATATAAATCGATTTAGGTGTCGTTTAAGCACTGCAGTCACTAAATTAGTCACTATTTAGGCGCTCCGGTCACTAAATTAGGCACCATTAGGGTCCTCTAATCGCCGACCTTTAGCGCTGCTCGCAAATTATGGCAATGTAGATCGAGTTTAAGTGATAAGATAGTCATATCTTTCCTTTATGCTAAAGCATAACGTAAAGTATATCGTAGAACCTGCTCGCTCCGCGCGTAGGAAAGGTCATCTTATTAACATCGGCGACCATAGGAGTGCTTAAATTAGGACCTCAGTTTCCTCACGAAAGCGAACTAGAATAATCTAAGGATATCAGGTCAGCGCCCAGCTGTGCTAGAAAGCCCCCGCTAATAAAAGTTTATAAGCAGCGCTCTTTACCCTCCTACCGTATATCCTTCTCTGCAGACCGTCGTCATTTTCGCCATTCCACATTGCTCTAAATACACTACCTATATAATTTTTTATAGACTCTTAAGCTCTTGAAGCTTTGTCGTCATGTTTAGCTCGAATAAGTGCTATTTCGCACCAGTGGTAAAGGACGGTCGTCGAATTTACCGTAGGCTCGCCGCTCAGCGTCGATAGAATCATTATGTAAATAGAACGTCCATATCCTTACGTATATCTAGGCATAGGAGACGCGGTAACTCTTTAGGTCTACCTCTTTATATGTCGCTCGGATCCGGGACCGAGCTTATAATGGTAACGAGTGAGGGCGTCTCTATAGCACAAATCATTAATTCTTGGCGCCTGAATTCGTGTCGCATGCCCCCCTATCATCTAACAACGTCGAGAAAGTAATGGCTGCTGAAGCTGCTAAAGCTCCTACTTCTACCAGCGGTGATCTCTCGAGAAGAGAATTAAATGAGGATGGTTTCGTCGTCTTAAGAGGGTCTGTTTTTGGTCAGCGAATTGAGGGCTTCGCAAGGAAGGGATTGCCTTTTAAAACTATAGAGGGGTTAGACTTTTGCAGAGCTAACGTACTTAACGACGTCGTAAGCAAGCTCTATACTCTCTCTTTACGTCTTCTAACATAGTAGATAGCGTATCCGTAGGGTTCTTAAGTCCGCATTCCTATAGTGCGGACTTAGAGCGTATATAATACTAGATGCTCCTTAACGGGTCCCTAGATTCTTTCTTCACCCGCAGGAACGAGAACGAGAAGCGCTTATTATTTATTTGTAGAGTAACAGATTAAAGGTTATACTTTATAGAGGCTCTTATCTCTGCTAGTCGCTAGAGCCTACCGCCGGCGATATACTATTAGAGGTATCTACCGATCAGCTTCCGATGGAGGCCGTGGAGATGGAATTTGACGAAGGAGGATTATAAATCTGTTTCGTGCTGCGTTATAGATATAAGTTGACCCGTGCAAGGGCTATCTTAGACGGCCGACTCTCCTTTAAACTCCTAAACGGTTACGATATAATTATGGTATTTGCGGTCTAGGAACGACTCAGTAAATTTGTAAAAATGATACTCCCCGACACGCCTAAACTTAGAGCCTAAGTTAGCGATATGACTACTCCGAAGATTAGGTTTAATTATGAATACAGAGGGTAATGGATCTACATTATAGGGTTATGGGCTATGGTATGTTTCGGTACGGATCACCATTCAGACTGCACCTGTACTAAAACTCGTGCACTATCCTCTAGCTAAGAGATTATTAAACACCTAAGCCAAAGAGTACGGTTATCTTAAATCCTTTAAGCTTTACTTTAAGCGAAACGAATAATGCTCGGTAACGAGCTAACGTCCTTTTATTATTTGGTTACTAGTGCATTGAGTGGACTATCTAAGTTGGCGCTGTAATAAATCAGCGCGAAGCTTTATATACGATTGAACTAGCTAGAAACTCCGACTAGATTTTATAAGGTCGCAGATTGTCCTAGGCTAGCCGCTAGATAGCTCTCGTGCCCGAACTGATCGGACGCTATAGTAGAGCTTTAAGGTAGCTTATGCGATTAAACTAATCAGCAACTCCACCTGGATCATGATAGGAAGCTGAAACTTAATCTGTACTGACTAGAAAGGAGGTAGGGCGGTGCAAATCGCCCCTGACGGCACTAGGATCTCGTGAGAATACCGGGGCCTATATTATAGTAGCCGTAGAGTAGCATATGCTGTTTTGCTGCGTTAAAATTACGCCCGAGACCGGAAAATAGGTTAGATTATGCCCTAGAGCGGTCGAAAGGCTGTTGATGCGATTGTGGTGGCTAGCAACCCCATTATGGTCTCGAGAGAATATTGTAGCTTGCCCTGAACCTTTCCCTAATGCGAATGATTACTAGTAGTCTATAGGAGAACTTTGACTAGCTGCTGCTGTAATATCCTGAGAGAACATCGGAGCTTGCGCCAAAATAATTGAAGGCTGATCTTCGCGTTAGAGCTGCGTAGTGACCCCTCTATAGCTCTAGTTAAATGTAGGAGCTTGCTCGCGAGAATCTATAGATAGCTATGCCGGGTCCAGCTGCGTAGGGACTCCACTGGGGTCCTAAAAGAATCGTGGAGCTTGTTCCAAAGCTATAGAGTAGTAACTTGTGCCATCACTTTGACTCCTAATAGCGCCAAGATCCCGTAAAAACATAGGCGCCTGGTCTACTGCAGGCGCAGACTAGGTTAACACGGCTGACGCGTTCGGGTACGCGACGGAGAGTCTTAAGGATGGTCGTGCTAGTGAAGAGCCTAAGGCTTACGCATTGGTTAGGCTAGGACAATATTCGAGAGGACGACGCACCTTCTTTAGGGATCAGATCTAAGTCCTGATTCGTAGACCGTCCCGTACCCTCGCGGTGCTTATTTAACTCTATGTGTCGAGTGAGAGAAGACGATGAAGATAAGTCCACATGACATTGCTCGCAGCGGTGCGAGTAATCTTTCGGCAGAGACGCTGTAGAAAGGCGCGTCAAAATTAGCACAATATAACGCGAAGGAGCACACATACAGCGATCACTCGGTGAGTAAGTGTGACGAACCAGGTAGATTAGCCTTGTGAAACTTTTATCGCACTTCTCGCAGTAGGTATTATCGAGAGAAGGAGCAAGAGCCGGATGCTTATATTAGATATAACTTCGAACATGGTCTAATCTCTTAAAAGACATTGAGCACTCTAGATACTAGTGGGGCTTCTCTGAGATTTAAGCTCTAAGAGCTTTAATAAGGGAGTGTTATAAGATGATCGTCTGCTTATAATGCTCTTCTGTGTAATGCTACTTTCGCTTTTACTTCTTCGCGTTAATAGCGGGAGGTTTAGTATGATTGCGAGCCTAGACGGCTTCGACAGATGTGGGTTTTAAAGATCTAAGCCGCGTCCGTCTTCTTCTCGTTATTCCTACTATTATGCTCAGCTTTTCATGTGTTTTAACGGGACACTAGCCCTACCTTTTTGCTTATGACTAGGGGGATGGGAGTTTGCATTAGTAGAGATAAAGGTAGATGATACCATTTTAGGGCGAAGACCTTGCAACACTGCGCGCTGAAGCGTTAAATCTTATGTTAGAGCTCTCTACTACGAAAGCCTAGGTAGGACTAGCGGAAACTAAGAGCAGACATACTTTATACTAAAGGTATTAAAGACGTTAGATACTAGCTTCTAACCATCGAAGTAGAGAGACGTCGTAAAGCCGCGCCGTCCCAAACTAGAGTAGCTTACGTAAACATTCGGTATCGTCCTATTACTTCTAGCATAGGACACACCATTATAGTAAATAGAGCACCACAAAATCTCTACCTCTCGACTATTTTGCCTAACCGTTCTCTAGCCATCCGTACTCAATTTTGCGGTACCTTATCTACCGCCACGTACTTCGCCCTACGCGACGACGAAATGCTTAGATTACCTCGAGAACCCCGACACGATTACCTGCATAGGCCACCTAACGTTCGGATTACGGATTAAAGAGAAGCAGGACTCTTTTTTTAGGATCGACACGGCTCGAGTCGCAAAACCAGCAGTTATTTCCTGAGAATATACCAAATAAATAACGACGACGCAATGCTCCGCGTTTTGCACTTTATGACGGACCAGGGGTTAAGCGGCAAAGATCTTCATGAATTTGCAAAATAGAAGATTTATAGGATCTCGCAAAAACCTGCGAACTAGCAAATAGTAGGCTTTATTTTAGTGGTGGGCTACTTTATCATCTAAGCTAAAAGTAAAGCCTAGGCCTATTGCGTATATAACAAATAGGGATCTAGACACACTGCGCCTAAGTGGGCAGTGGAAAAAGGCTCTAAGCATGCCTTGGAAGCTCTTAATAGAAATAAGTTGACCGGTTTCTTCGTCGCCTAAGGAGAACTCATTAAGGTGTAGTCCACTATAACTAGAGGAGGAATAGTCAAACGTTTCTACACCAGTTACTTATTCATTTTGCACTAAGCCCAAAGCCTTCATGAAAGCGTGGTTAACTTAGTCGACTGCTAGAAATTTTGTTATTACTCCTCCTCCGCCTAACAGAATCTTTGACCGTCTTAATTGTAGGTTGCGCTAAAGGTAAGAGTCTTTATTTGCGCGAGCTCCCTTGTAGTTATTCTCAAACTCCTTATCTAAGGCAACGATCTCCTCGAGATGAGAAATAGTTAACTGCACCCCCTTATAGACGGCTAGAGCGTAGGCCCCGCTGACGATGTTTTTAATCTAGGATTAGACGCCGATTAGCAAATATTCTAAGGTGCCCCTTAGTCGATGACAGACCTATCGACTATTAACTTCACGTTTTGCTAGCTAAATAAGATCTTTCCCGTCGTACTTTGCTGGTCCACTAGCATTGCTTGCTCTCTTTAAAAGGCTGTCCTAAACGGTCCTTCTTATATCGAAGGCCAGGGTTTCATATCTTAGACCCAGGGTTATTCTGCTTTAAACGGCATCGTTAAAGTCTCTGACTCGGTTCGTCGTGAGGAATATAATCCCTCGATTATATTCGAGCTTGCGTAAGAAGACTAACACTAGAGGATTCTATATGGCGCAGAGCGCGCGTGCTTATACGAACACGTCCGCTTTATCGAGAAGAATAAATGCCTTCCAATAATGGGCAAGGCAGAATATCTGGGACAATCGGTCTTCTAGGGGTTAGGGATCGTTGCCCAGCTCCCCAGCGGAGATCTAATGCGTCAGAATAGTCGAGGCTATAGGCTAGAAAACATACCGAGTAAAGTAGTCTGCGAAGATACTCAGCGAGACCTTCGGCAGTTAGGGTCTTACCAACTCTAGGAGGACCACTAAAGAACGTTAGTTCATTATAAAGGAGGCGAGAATGCGGCATATTACTATAGAAGTATAATTAGACCCTGCCCTTTCTCTTCTATAAAGTCGTCGAATGTGTTGCGCGATATCCGGCCCGTATACGCTTCGGTAAGAGCTAAGATGACTTTTTTCTTCTTAGGAGATATGGCAAGATGAGTGAAGGATGACGGGTTCTAGACGATATCCGAGATGTCGTCTACGGCAAATTCAACTTCACAGGTCATTAGTAACCGCAACATTAAATTACAACAGAGCGATGTGCTTACACCATTATTTATTGCTAAAGCTCCACCCAAACGCAGTTAGGCTGCAGATCAATAGGTCGTCTTCTTACATCTCCTCCAGGTCTAAGCCATTACTCTTGACCTCGTCAGACTGCTTATCGGATCCGAGGATCAACCAGCCGTTACTCGACGTATCCTACTTCGCCAATCCGTCTATCCGTGGTCTAGCGTAGTTTAGATTAACCTCGCGAAAGCGAGCTGCATCGACTATGATTCGGCTGTTAATATAAACCTTAATCACTTCCCCGTTCTATACATAGAAGGCATTCCCACAATATTAAACGTGATACACGCCTATTAGGGTGGCGAATCGTCTTCCGCACCTAAGTAGCTGGGTCCTCATACTCGTCCTATCTTCATAGTATGCGAGAGGGAAGACTTCAAGGGTTTTAATACGTTTCGCACCCCGAAATTTCCGAATCGCAAGCGCCGTCGAGACCTCGCTAAAAACGTGTCCGTCGTAGTCGAGAAAGCGGCACTTAAGACGGAAATATACCGTCCCGTTGGACGTTGTTATCTCCTCGCCGTAATCGTATTTAAAGCAACTTGGCTTGGCAGTATTAAGAAATGTAGTAAATATTGCAGATTTAGGCTTAAAGAGAGCCTAAAGCAAGTCGTACGTGATCTTGCGGTCCTTAAGAAGTAGGGCGAGACGATCCTTCGTTAATGCGTAGGTACTTTGCATGAACCCCAGCAGTAAGTCGAGATGCTTTAAATCCGTAGTGTCTTAATCGCCTCCTTCTCTTAGTTTCGCTTAATGCGCTTCTAGGTCGGAGAGGTAGTAGTATAAGAGGTTTCGCTCGATCTGTACGGTTAGTTAAGTTCACCTAGTGGAAGATAAGAGTCTATACCGTAGGCGCGTCTTCTTTAAGGGATATTCCACGAACATCTCGCAGGACGGTTCTTAGTACATCTGCTAATCCTTTCGATTTAATGTTAATGAAGAACGCTGGATCTCTAGTATTCCTGTCTAAGGCATCTTCCTTAGCGTTGAAGACACTTAGAATGCTGCTTTGCTTACCGATTCGTGCACGAACGATAAATACATATTCGTCTAGATCGCTCACCTCATCCGTAGGTACCGAGGGCTCAATTGTCTTATACTTATATATCTTATTATCCCAGCTATTAATGACGCATTAGCAGAGCTAACGTGCATAATACGGAAGATATACACTTCGTCGACTATTTTATATTCTACCTTCGAGGCAGCTCTCTTTAGTTCGTCAGCTTAAGCATTATCTACAGCTTCAGCTTTAGTCTCGTTTCTAGAGTCCGATTAGTTAGCTGCTTAGACAATCTCTACTAATGCCTACTTAAGGTCGTCAACTGTGATGCTACGCGAGTTTAGTAGTAATAGTGGGCTGCTTAGGGGGGTGTAGGTGTGAAGGAGCGGAGAAGGCGGGGGACCGAGAGATGGTTCGGGAGGTTTCATATTAAAGAATTGGATCGTCGATAGTAAAGCTTTGATGGTGTAGGCTTAGAAGGAATGATGGCTTGTTTTCGCAAAGATGTAAGTGGTGATAATAAATCCAGCTCGTGAAGAGCCCACACCTTTATATATTCATCTATCCTCCTTCTAGTGCGAATCCCCCTCGCGATCTGAGGTTCTCGTATTAACAGTAGCTTGCTCAAAGCTCGGTTTACTTAGTCTCTAGACCACATCTTTTGCTTAATGCGGGAAGGTGCATATATGAATATGGTCATCCTCCAGACGGAAAGCGTATTCCTATACTAATATCACGCTTAAGCGGTAGAATATGCAGTGACAAACACTACATATCGAGATTAGTAGCTTTGCGGGGGATGATAAGAATCATTCTCGCATTAGCTAAGTGGAAAGTTCACTAAATTAGGTTAATAGATCTACAAATCCTGCAAAACTAAGAAATTACAAAGTTTCCGCATTACTCTATACTAAACTAATACTTATAAAATTTCAACTTCGTCAATTTCTACAAAATTCTTTCGCAAACCTTTCTAAAAACTACTATGCTAACGGCTTTGACCTTGGAGTTAGAGGCTCTGGCTAGGAAGGCGGAGTATACTGTGGAGAAGCTTTATTCGACGAAAGCTAAACTAACCTAGGAAGAGTACCACGTCTTCGAGTCTCTAAGCGTGCGGTTTTCGGAAGTAACGGCGAGATTTTTAGACTAAATTAATTAATTGAAGGGAGAATATGTAGATTGGGTTAAAGGAGAAGGCAAAAATCTCGTTGCCCGGGCGGAGTCAGCGCGCGCAAACCTCATCGCGGACGGTTAGCTAAAAGGCGCTGTAACATTCAGGAGAAATTTAACATTATTTTTCCAAGGTCCCATGGAATCCGCTCTTAACTCTAGTGCAGTCAGATCTAGGAATAAGCAGACTCGCAAAAGATGCGAGAGAATCTATTACTTAAGTCCGAGCGGTGTTATTTCCTGGGCAGCAGCTTTTCCGCCTACGGACTAGACAGTAGGTTTCATGAACGATCAAGCGTTTGACTATCTTATAGATGAGATAGAGCCCACTGAAGCATGTGCGTAGCCAGCCAAGGTTTTCGAAATGCTGCACACCTTTGGAGCCGAGGGCACGTTATAAGGGTCTAGCAATTACCGTCAATTTATAGGAGGTTAGATCTACTTGAAATCCGGAGCTGGACTGAAATACTAATAAATCGCCTAGCTCTTAATGATCAAAAGGTTTAAGTAACTTGTTTAACGCGACTAAAGAAGCGTAGGCACATTGAAGATAGATAGGTAGTAGCACAACCGCCACGTCAAGACCAGCCCGTTTGCCAACGAGATCTACCGGTCTCTGACGACCTTATGAACCCTATAACAACAAATCAAAGGCAGATCGGACGAACTTTATTAATATAAGGGAGTCAACAGGATGAGAAGCTGGGAGTCAATGGTGAGTTGCATGCTAAGTCGATAGAGGATTCTGTGTTGACTCGTGGTAAAACCACCGTAAGCAGCTATAGAGACAGCGTTTCTAGTGGCCCTAGACACCTTTCAGATGTTATAGAACCTCCACCGTTAATCTTCTACACGAAAGCTCTATTCTATCATTATGACGCTTCTATACGAAGATCGTGTTACGTCACTTATACTCTCCATCCTACGTGCGGATGCGGTCTAATTCGCATATTAATTCAACTTAGAGAGGATCTTCGACTCTAACGCTACTTCCGCGTGATGAACTTCACTTCGACTGATAACGCTTTAAATGGATATCCAATTAGTATATATCCTATGTACACTCCCTTCTTCCGCGTAGTTTCCTATAGTACGTCGGTGCTCTGCTCCTTCCGAACCCTAATACACCTAATAAACTCGACTGGCGGCATTAGTCTAAAAATAACTATACGCTCTTTCGTATGGCTTAGAAAGGGCCTT
>JAABUI010000845.1_pt1 | contig 19940 bp, 8 predicted proteins | sample 5559111 | NCBI WGS metagenome assembly JAABUI01 (sample SAMN10711870, study PRJNA513365) | rock metagenome | isolation source: Antarctica rocks | place: Antarctica: Victoria Land, Buttleship Promontory
TTAGGCTAATCTATACGTAAATTAACGCTAGAAAAAGCTAGTAATACGGAGCTTTTTAGCCTTATACCTCGAACTCCCCCTCCTTTACGATATTAGACTAAATAAGGTCTATCGCCTTATTTAATAATCTGCGTCGTGGTGAAAGGGCTGTCCTTTTCTGCTTCTAGCCAAGGCGCGACCCGGTCAGGTTTGGCGCGGCCTCTTCGGGCAAGGCGGCCGGCGTCGCTCCACCCGCCGCTTTCTCAAGGTATAAAGACCTGCACCGTTCGCTGTTTTCCCACCCTTCCTTTCGTCTTTCTTCCACATCTGCTATCCGTCCCCTCGCTCCTGCTCGTATTATAAGGGTCTACAGCCCCCATTACCTGCTGCCTAGCTAGCTTCTGCCGACCATCCCCGATCGCCGTGCTTTGACCCTGCATCAGGCATTTTGTGATTACTTACGACACTTCTCACCCTCACCCTCGTCACCTCCTGACCTGCCCGCTTTCGTCTACGGCTGGAACCAGCGGTATAGGCGCGCCCTCTCATTCGCCGCCTCGTCCCTCGTCGCCCGCGCTATAGCTCAGCTCGGAGATGATTCCTGCTTTCGATAATGTTAGAGCGCCTCGTCGCTCGATTCTGCCGCTCTGGATCTCTCTGCCCCGACCTTCCTTTGCTAGCCACTGTTTCACCACCGCTCAGCTAATCTCCGACTCTGTCACGATATTAACTTAGAGCTTTTAGCTTACGCTGAGGACCCTGGGACGAAGCTAACACTGCATGAGAGGGCGCATGCTGTATGACTAATGAAGAAAACACCTCGTCCTGACCGCTCGGGCTTTCCACTAGTCTGCCTTAGCTATGGCGGCACGACACCTAGGTAGTGATCTGATGACCTGGCACTAAGGGCCTGAGCGTTAAGCTAAAACATTAACTAGCGAGCTAAAGCTAGCTAAATAAGTTGTAGGAGCATTGGCCTCGACGCGATCGGCGGCGATCTATGCGTGTCTACCTAGCTGTGCCGACAAAAATTAGATAATTTTAACGTAGCTTCGAGATGTCGATCTCGTCTTTCGCTGAGGATCGTGGAAAGCGCGGTCTAGCTGATCCGGCATAGCGGTCTCAGCTCGAGGATTCAGCCGTTAGCAGCTAACGTGGCTCCACGGATATAGACGTTTCCGAAGGGCGCAGTGAAAGTCGAGCTGTATGGGATTTCAATTGAATACGAGGCTCTAATGGCTAGACGCCGCGCAGGGGTGTGCCACCTAATATGAGATAAGTGAGTGTAGTTTGCGCGTACTAGGTGTGGGCGGTCAGGCGGCGACCGTCTAGAGATCGGCGATCCGTGGCTTTTTAGGAAAAGGAGGGTTAGAATAGGGGTTGCAAGCCGGGAAGATTCTAATGGATGGCCTAGCAGCCTTTAGAGTATAAGGTCCTCGTCTCGACGCCTATGTCCACCTCGGATTCTTCTCTTAGACTCCCCAGCCAAAAGGATCGGTCTATCTATACCATCTGATTACCTTCGAATTTGTGTCGTATAATGACTTTTATTAATATGGATTCCGTTTATTTCTACCGACCTCCGACAAAGGCCGGCCTGCCTAGTGATGGGCGGCCTATAGCGATAAACACCGATATACCTAGTGTTGGTGGAGACGGCAAAGCTCCTACGGCTCTCGGACGAAGCCATGAATTAAGTGGAACACTCCGAAACGACGATCCGATCGAGATCATTAATACCACTGCTTCATCCCCGAAGAATTGCCTCAGCCCTTCCCACGTGTTGGTTCCAGATCTCAAGGATACCGAAGCAAACGCGGGAGGTAAAATTCACCATCTTATATTTACGGACGGTGGTTGACGACTCCTTAGATGACTCGAACGAGCCCTATACCACCTACGTTCGTAGCGGTAGCAATAAAATCGATGATTTCCTAACTCTCGAAGAGTTGCTATCTAATGCCGGAGCGGTGTAAGAGTCAGAACGAGTAGGCTTAAGCGGTGAATACGTTACGGAGAATTTAGAAGATGTAATCTAGAACGACTGCGATGGTGACACCCATCCTGAACCGAGACGAGGTGAAATCACGGGTAGGTATATCGACTCCGCCTATCGCTGAAAATAACGTTAACGGTCCACAGCCGAGCCGGCAGCAATCGGAAACGACGCCGAGATCAGCGATCTCGAAAGCGCTTAATATGAGACTGGCGGGAGCTGCAGCGTCTATATCAGCGACCGCTCGACTACCGAGGAATAGAATGAGGGTAAGGATTCACCCGACACCTAACCGACTTCCGTGGCGAGCTTAGAAGCTGGGTAAGGCCCCTAAACCCCTGCTCGATGATTTTAAGGCTAACAGAGATGCTGTCGGTCCAGATATATGCCTCTCTATAAGGAAATCGTGCAGTCTATCCTAGTTACCCCTCCGTACCGTAACGGCCTTTTTCCGTCGACGCCCTGGAAAAAACCATGTAACTCCAACCGCCGAGTCTTTAAGGATCCCGAGCCTAGTTCCTCGGCCGTGAAGGGCAAGAAAGGTCGATGGGATGATAAAGAGGCGGAAGCGGATAACGTGGAAGAGGAAGAGGAAGAGGAAGAGGAGAGGGAAGGACCAAACGACGATAGCGACGTGAACAAGACGCCTTTGTTGCGGTCCACGAAGAAGCGCTTTCTGTCTATCGTTAGAAGGAGGGCTCCCTTAGAACGTCGTATTAAGCGTCGCCGCTTTTCGTTACCGCTCTCTTCGGACGAGAAAACAGAGACCGGGGACGAGTCGGATATTAGTACCTATGCACCTTCTAAACCTCACCACATCTTAACACGTCGACTAACTGCTTCCCACTTAACCGGCCTCAAGGAAGATCTAGGTAACGATAGTACGATGGAAATGGTAAGTAAACGATTAAACCGGGGCCCGGCGTCTCGGATGGCTGTTATCTACGAGCAGCAGTGTTGGGAAGGAGAGATTATCGACGAGAGGTATGTGAAGCAAGGGCCCGGGAGGCCGCGTAAGCAGTATCTCGTTCGATGGAAATAGTCCTGGGTGGACGGAGGTCGTCTCACCGCGCCGGAACTGCTGTAAAACTGGAAGGAGATAAAGGCGTTAAAATGCAGGTGACAATACACTAATAGCTCGAATTCGTCTGTCCTAAGGGTAATTGTTTAGGGATATTCATCCGTTTATAAGCTATTTGTGGTTAAGATAGTTTAATTTGGAGGAGGAGAAGTCGCCTTTGATTATTCCCACCTAATAAGCATTATTCTAATGGATTTCTGGATCCGTCTGCCTCAAAATCTTAGCGAGGGACTCCCATTCCGCTTCCAGCCATCGTATTTCTCTATCCGTTTCTTCCTCTTTAATTTCCTCTGCTTCGCCGTCTTCCTTACTTTTTGCTACTCCGCTTCCGTGTCCTATACTATCTCCGTCGTCTTTCTCTGCTGCTTTCGACTTCGGGTCATTCTATGCCTTCGGAATCCGAGGGTGACCTTAAGCGCGCACTACTGAATCTTATGCTCCTAGTCTATATGATGAAGCGTCCTGAACGGGATTATTATTCCTTGCAGGCCTCTCGACCTCTAGGAGATTAGCTAAGTATTCTATCTCACTTTCCTATAACGTATCCTAAAAGTGGGTCTCGAATCGTGCGATTATCCGGGTAAGGAACAGGCGTCTCCGTGCTAGGGATAAATGCCGTTTCGCATATAGCCTACGCTGCTGGTTTTGCTTCGTCCTAAGAATAACAGTGAGTTTCGTACTATAACTGACCGCGCAATTAGCGCGGGTCATGCTCCCTTACCGGTTAGTGAAAGTGGCTAGTGGATGCCTGCTTACATTTTCTGATTCGCTGCTTATTAATCTCTGGGTTGTGGCACAGGAATTAAGTCCCATTGCTGCTTTGTCGTAAGAAATCGGTTGTAGTGACTAGTAGATAAAGATTGACTTGGAGACTAGATCCTTTATAATAAAGGATTGCACGATTCGTAAGGCTATATGGACACCTAGCTCGGAATCTTTCGGTAGGCTGTCTAGACAGCCATTCCAAAGATCGCTAAAGCTGTGGGGTCATCACTTTTTGTAGAGTCTATGAGAGTTATCGTTGTGCCGCCTTTTAATCTGAATATGGTACAACCTGCGATGGCTGAATTTGTAATAATAAACGAGATTCGGGCTATATTAACTACAGAATTATAGGCCTGTGATACGGCGGGCTACTTTGTTTTATGGAGTTGCTAGTACGCATCATCTCTATGTCAGGCCTTGACGCGCCCGGGTCCCATCTTTTTTAAACATTTTCTAATCTTTATAGGTATAGGTAGCACAGCAGTCTTATTAATCTCTTCCCCTCCCTCTTCGATAGTCGTCACACTTCCACTTTCGACCGTGCTCTTTGCGTTCCCATTAGCTGACCTAAAGCCTAAGAGCTCTGCTGACCCACGAATATAAATAATGCCTAACCGGTCGGTGCTTTAAATCTTAGCGTTCGGAAAGCCATCAGGAAGTCTAATAATCAGGCTGCGTTTGCAGTCAGCTCTACAACACGGGTCAGGGAGTGGTCACCAACTAGCAAAACTGGTACGTGGGTACGCGGGGAAAGGAACCCGTCGAACCTATTGCAGCCGGATACTAAGACTCCGTAGTCATAAGAATGGCCGCTCTATTCGAAACGACCTTCCATCTGAGCGTAATCTAATCTCACAGGGATCAGCAGTCGACCGGTCCTTAAGTCCATAAGTTGAACTGATATCATGTGAGATCGAAAGTGCGTTACAAACCTGTGACCCTCTAGACTGTACGATTGGAGATGCCAGTCAACGAAGGTGAAAAAAGAGCGATGTCCGTCTGGGTGGTTAAGACACTCGTCACTGGAAGCGCCAGAGACGACCTCATCATATGGGCCGGGAGCGTGATTGTACACGACGACTGTTCGCGAGAACAATGGGGATGGAGGTTGAATGTAGTGGGACAGGAGGAAGAGTCAACTCTCATCCGCCGAGGATACCACGACACCCTCACCGAAACCTATAGCCAAGTCCTTGAAGAGAAAGCGAAGCAGTAGAAGAAGTTCTTATTTTAGCCTCTCCTGTATTCGCAGCAATATTCAAGTCTTAATTCAAAGAAGGCATAAGCAATTATCTGACATCAGCAAAGCCTCCAATTCCCCTAGACTTTCATCGTACTCTGCAATGCCATCCACGGTTAAACGGCTTAAATTCTCGAGGTAATACGTAGTCTAGACCTGTGCTTTCTTGCCGTTAATGGCTTTAAGCTCGACTTCACTATATTGTTGCCCTTAATTAGCCTCTAACTAAAAGAAGCATAGAACGGAGTACACTGCCGAGGCTTTCTTGCTAGATATATAGCATATCCTATAATGTAGCAGAGCGATTAATAGAACGAGAGCAACGCAGAATTTTAACGTTACGTCGGTATAGATGAAAAAGAGGTCAACTTATAAGACTAAGGGAGCATCCTCCGGGATGAGACCTAGGAAGCCGCTATTTTGCTAGAGAAACACTCGTTAATTAATGGGGTATAAATATTGAGATGGCTTTGCGGAGCGTGAAAGCTCGTCGACGTTGTAGAAAGATATATGTAGGTTTTTATAGGCTTACCATTTGCCGTAGGCATAGTCACTATTTGTTTGGGAAATGTAAGCGGAAATAAGTATGGAAGAGAGATTATGCTTATAGGTGTAGAGGTAGATATATACCTCGAGATAGTTAAGATACTCTTTTCTCCTAAAGTCATCTCTAGAACGCCCTTATCCCAGCCTAGCTTCTATTAGCCGATGGCTAAGTCTTCGGGTTTATACAGGTCTAAGGCACCTTTAATAACCTTGCTAACGCTAATTCTTATTTAGAAGTCGCTGCGATCTTTGGACGAGTCGAATCTAGATATAGGGAAATATTAATTAGTGTCGGGTCTTATAAAGTCTGTCTGTGGCTAAATGCAGCGTGTAATGTACGCACTGCTTACCTCTAAAGTAATTCTCTAAGCCTGCGTTCGAATCGTAGAGGTTGCCCGTGTATATAATTGTAACCTCATCTCCCTCCTTAGGCCTCTCACTACCGATACCCGGCTTAATGATTTCTCGAGTGACACCCATTGTGCTAGTGAAGCTGGCGTAATTGTTGGGAATGGATCGTAGAAATGGAGTAGTTGTAACGTGCAGGTTCGGTCAGGTGGCAATAAAATAGAAGTACAGGTAATACCAGAAATTATCTTGTCCCGAGAGCGGGAGGATCTAATATATGTCTTGAAGTAGGACTATTTAGCTTAGTCGGAATGCACAGACCCTTATGGCTCATTGCCCACTTAAAGGAAAGGCCACGTCAAAACCCTCATGGAAGCAAGCCTTAGAGTCAGCCAAGAGCCCAAGGCTAGTAGATTCTAGTCTAAGTTCCAAGTAAGGAGAATAAAGCACTACCAGATCTGCCTCGATTAGAGCAGTACAGCGACCAGTCCTAGAGGACTCTCCTCACAGTAGTCTTTTAAAATGCGAAGCGCAGAAACCCACCTCTTCGAAAGCGCTAACGGGAGAGAGAGTCCTTGATCCTCCCTACTATATACTGATCCGTAAATCCGTCGGATATCATGCTTATGGTATTAGAATAGATGGATTTATGGAGACAGAAGAGGCGATGTAGGGTGTAGGGGACCGGGTGTGTAATGAAGTAGGAATGGGACATGCCGGGGAACTGTGGAGATAGGGTCTTAATTCGCTCGATTCATTAATCAATACAGGCTGGTAATGGTAGCACTTTGGTACATTTAGCGCAAGAAAATATTCCTCCCGTGCTTATGCGCTAGCAGGGTGCACTAACGTTGTCACAGCCTAACGCCGAGCGTTAGCGCAAGAAAATATTCTTCCCGCACCCCCGTAATTTACGTCAGTTCACAGTCGTGAAAACGCCTCATTCCAAATATGGCCGGCAATAAGGACCGAGTGTATTAGAATGATTCGAAGATAACCGTCAGAAAAAAGCTAAGCCTGCAGGACAATGAGGATTTCTCTAAATTTAAGGTGGGGTTGCTTCTCACCCTGTCCTCTTACATAGAAATGGACTAAGACTCCCAATTAGAATATATATTCTAATGCCTATCGATTTAAGCTTTCCTTAGACCCTATGCTTAACTGGGACAAGCTGGATAGGTCAAGTGTGACCGCTGTATAAAGCATGATTAGAGGGGAGTGTCGGGGGGGAGATTTAAAACTAGTAGATAAGGATGAGGACTTTAATGATTTGATAGAGTGGAAGCTTTACCAACTACATAAACCGATGTATATAAGATCGACGAAAAGGTAGACTAGTAGTGGCATATACAGCCCGCTAATAGAAGATAGGAAGGCTAACCTCCGTGCCTAGTTGCTGCTAAGTCCTCCGCTTATGCTAATTAACCCCCGGCCTCAACACCTTAGCCAGGATCGTCACGGGACTTTAACCCCGTGAAGACGGCAGTAAAAGAAGTAGTAAGAGATGTGAAATGATCTTGATTATATAAAAAGGCTTGCGTACGTTGCGATTTACAGCGATTGTATTCTACGTCTTAATTATCTCGCTCGCTAAATTATCACGTACTATTCTTTGGTTCATAAAATCGGTTAAGGGGAATCTTTTTAGATGGCTTACGTACACCAAGCCCCTAATACTATGCACGCGCCCTCTGGTACGGACACCACACCCCCTATCCTTGCTTCATAACGCCATGCAGTCTTGCGTTATCTCCCCACCCTCTTTAAGACCTAGAGTAGATACCTAACCCACTTTAGCATCCATCTCCGAAGGACGTCTGAATCTAGCTAAATCCTTGACGCTCGTTGATCCTAATACGCTTTTATTTATGTTAGCATACGATACAGATCACGTATACGTAAGACCCACCACTTCCGACAATGACTATATTCCGGCATGCGCATTGGAAGCCGAGGAACCAGCTCCCTTAGCTTATAGTTATCACGGTTCGAACATGAGACCTAATGATCCTCTTCACATCCGCAAAGATAGCATTTAATAATAGGAATGCACATCTTGTAAATACGTTAATATCTCGATGTCCTCCTACTGCGACTAGAGATTCTAAAGTTGCGAAGTATGCCCCTACCGCGGGCAAGGCCTCGAGCTTTATAGTAGTACAGCTTATATTATGCTGTGTAGGTCGTGTTAATATGTCTAGTAAAATTAGCGCTCAGTGGGGCGTACTCGGTACCGACAGAAGGTAATGAGAGAAGCCAGGGTGATAGGGAACGTGCATCCTGCTTATGCTAGTTAATAAGCACGGGATGGAGATTTTAAGCGCTAGAGGTTTTATACGCAAACTCGCACGCAGGGAGAGGCGTGCAACCTCCGAACCGAGGGTCTCTATCTGCGCCAACATCGAGTTGGTTGCTAAAGTCAGATAAGGGTGTGAGCTCCACCTTATCTAAGGGCCGCCTTCTATGCCATTCAGATGAGGGGTGTATGCCGCGCCATTTTAACTATAACGAATTGAGCTTCGGCGCCGATTAAGCTACAGCTCGGCTATGGTAGAGAAAAGTTCCGGTTGAGCTAAGGTAAAGCCGGCCGACTTCTACCCTAGCCGAAGTTTACCTAGGGGCGCATCTCCCCGATGTTAGGCCCACTACTAGGCTTTCGTCGGACTTCCTGAAAACTTCGCTATGTTGGGTAAAGATTAGGTAGTGTAGGAACCTAGTATTTGAAGGAGAGCTTTGCTAAGATCCGTATCAACAGCTTATATAATCTGTGTTAAACCTCTTCTGCCACTGAAACTTTTAGTTAGTCATATTGGATGTTTGGGGAAGTGACCGTTGATGGTACGCAGAAGATGTTAAATGAATATATTCTCTCCTAGAAAATGCGAACTGAGAACTTAGATAGTGGACTCCCTTACGTACAACTCTACCAACGTAGATACGTAGATACTAACGACAAATTACGGTCGAAACTTCAAGATGGTAGTCTTGGCTAGTAGTGCGTTATGGAATGGAGGAAGGAATAGCTAAAGAACGCGAGATATGGCCGAATATCAACGGTACTACGAACACGATCATTGTGACTAAAATAAAGAGAGTAGGGAGAAGTAGGCTCAGGTCGAGACGCGGCTAATAGAATAAGATTACTTTTAGGTGCCCGTTATGTTATGAAGTCAGCGCCTTTATGCGCGTACGTCTAAGGAGTCGCCTAATTACTTCCTCCGCTGTATCGATCTTAGATCCTACCGTCGGTGTGATAGGTTAGGACCAATCCCTTTTGACCCTATATCCTTTAACTAAACCAAATCGACGCGGTTAACTAATTCGGGCCACTCCGTCTCTAGTAGCATGCGTATTAACTTCAATTCCTCTCCTTTGGAAACATGGTCCAGGATGAACTCGTTCATCTTAGGGAGCCAACCGGGCGGTAGAGGAGAGAGGACGTTAGAGGGAGAAGTTTGAGGATCGATGGAAGAAGAGGACTCTTTCCGTGTAGTCTAAGAGTCAGAATGGAGCCCGTAATGAAGAAGGATTAACGAGAGTCGAGTCTTACCGATATCACTGTAATAATCCCCTAGGTTTAAGTCCTGGGTTAACGGCTTCGTTAATATAGATGCAGGTGGTCTTCTATTCTGGCTAGTATGTCGGCTACCCGTCAACTTCTTATAGGCTCCGTCCGGCATACTTCGGGGATTCTTCTTGCGAGCTTAAGCAGCGACACATCTAAGAATACGGACTGAAAGATGCACGGAGGTGCAGAATAATAAGATCTGTATTCCTTATCATTTATGGTGTACTAGCCGAGGGTTCTATTCTTACTAACCTTAGGGAGTAGATCTCGAGCCCTTGGCACTCTCCACCCGACGGATAAAGACAGTGACGATAAAAAAACCATAATAAAGCAAGCTATGGAGTAACTTACGAGAGGGGATGTCCATTTTCGAGCGAGTGAAAGGTTGTTTAAGAGCCATATGTAAGCTAAACCGAAGAGTAGAAAGTGTAGAAAGCTTATGCCAGAAATCGTCTAGAATTGATATGACTCTTTGCGCCATCTACAAGGTGGATTAGTCCCCGTAAGTATGATAATAGAATGAACTTACTTAATTAGAGGTAGGAACACCGAAAGATTGAGAACGATGGTGGCAGCAAGACTAGGGCGATGTATCACCTATCCGAGACCGGTCTTCGAGGCTTGCTTATACGCGGTCCATAAGAAGAAATGCTACAATTGATTCTAAGTATTGATTTGATATCATTCATTAAGAGAATACTTACCTCTAAGCTTGTTATATATATAGAGGAGCAACAAAGCAAGATATAATCGACTAACCAAATGGTTCCTATCCGTCAAGCCGTCTGTTATTATATGCTTAGAATCAAATAAGCCTTTAGCTTACCGTCATCTAGTTAAATTCTCTTTAAAGAGTTTAAAGCCCTAAGAGTGGCTGGCATAAGATTAAGAACTAATTTCAAAAGCAATGCTAGTGTCTGAAGGAGTCTCCCGCGAATAGGAATTTTGCAGACGATCGCCTAAAGTAAGGCGAGAAACGCGGCAAGACTAGTACAAAAAACATAAGAGAGAATAACAAAATGGACTGTCGGTGAGACTCTTTCCATAATAAGAAAGAGACAGGGGTGGTAAGCGTGCAGGTGAGACTGCAGGAGACAAAGCGATGCCTAATAAACGAGGCAATAAAACACCTATAGGAGAGAAATGAGGTAAGAAATGCAGAGTAGAAAGGCACCCTAGGGGCCCCGCAGCCTTTTTAAGGAAACCATGCAAAGCATACTCGACCACAATCACGTTAAGGAGAGCAGGAAGTCCTAGCACCGGGGGGAAGTGGAAGACGTGCCGAGAAGGGAGTTTAGCGATATCTAAATTAGAGACTGTATCTATGTTCAGTGAGCCTTTACTATAATACCGTGACGGATTTAAGCTAGGCTTATGTCGAGCTAGGCTTATGGAATAATGTGATGGGATTCCCGCCGTTCTTGCAGGTCGAAGAGTTGCGGTAAAAAGCCCCGTAGTTCGTCGTCTAGGTTGCAAGAGTAGGATCTAGATGTTAGTGGGGAAATTTTTAATAGAGAAGTCGTCGCAGAATGTAATCTAAAGGGTCATGCCTAATAAAGCCCATATAAATCGATTTGGGTGTCGTTTAAGCACTGCAGTTACTAAATTGGTCACTGTTTAGGCGCTCCGGTCACTAAATTAGGCACCGTTAGGGTCCTCTAATCGCCGACCTTTAGCGCTGCTCGTAAATTATGGCAATGTAGATCGAGTTTAAGTGATGAGATAGTCATATCTTTCCTTTATGCTAAAGTATAACGTAAAGCATATCGTAGAACCTGCTCGCTCCGCGCGTAGGAAAGGTCATCTTATTAACATCGGCGACTACAGGAGTGCTCAAATTAGGACCTCAGTTTCCTTACGAAAGCGAACTAGAATAATCTGAGGATATCAGGTCAGCGCCCAGCTATGCTGGAAAGCCCCCGCTGATAAAAGTTTATAAGTAGCGCTCTTCACCCTCCTACCGTACATCCTTCTCTGCAGACCGTCGTCATTTTCGCCATTCCACATTGCTCTAAATATACTACCTGTATGATTTTTCATGGACTCTTAAGCTCTTAAAGCTTTGTCGTCATGTTTAGCTCGAATGAGTGCTGTTTCGCACCAGTGGTAAAGGACGGTCGTCGAATTTACCGTAGGCTCGCCGCTCAGCGTCGACAGAATTATTACGTGAACAGAACGTCCATATCCTTACGTATATCTAGGCATAGGAGACGCGGTAACTCTTTAGGTCTACCTCTTCATGTGTCGCTCGGATCCGGGACCGAGCTTATGATGGTAACGAGTGAGGGCGTCTCTGCAGCACAAATCATTAATTCTTGGCGCCTGAATTCGTGTCGCATGCCCCGCTATCATCTAACAACGTCGAGAAAGTAATGGCTGCTGAAGCTGCTGAAGCTCCTACTTCTACTAGCGGTGATCTCTCGAGAAGAGAATTAAATGAGGATGGTTTCGTCGTCTTAAGAGGGTCTATTTTTGGTCAGCGAATTGAGGGCTTCGCAAGGAAGGGATTGCCTTTTAAAACTATAGAGGGGTTGGACTTTTATAGAGCTAACGTACTTAACGACGTCGTAAGCAAGCTCTATACTCTCTCTTTACGTCTTCTAATATAGTAGACAGCGTATCCGTAGGGTTCTTAAGTCCGCATTCCTATGGTGCGGACTTAGAGCGTATATAATACTGGATGCTCCTTAACGGGTCCCTGGATTCTTTCTTCACCCGCAGGAACGAGAACGAGAAGCGCTTGTCATTCATTTATAGAGTAACAGATTAAAGGTTGTGCTTTATAGAGGCTCTCATCTCTGCTAGTCGCTAGAGCCTACCGCCGGCGATATACTATTAGAGGTATCTACCGATCAGCTTCCGATGGAGGCCGTGGAGATGGAATTTGACGAAGGAGGATTGTAAATCTGTTTCGTACTGCGTTGTGGATATAAGTTGACCCGTGCAAGGGCTATCTTAGACGGCCGACTCTCCTTTAAACTCCTGAACGGTTACGATATAATCATGGTATTTGCGGTCTAGGAACGACTCAGCAAATTTGCAAAAATAATACTCCCCGACACGCCTGAACTTAGAGCCTAAGTTGGCGATATGACCACTCCGAAGATTGGGTTTAATTATGAATACAGAGGGTGATGGATCTATATTATAGGGTCATGGGCTATGGTATGTTTCGGTACGGATCACCATTTAGACTGCACCTATACTAAAACTCGTGCACTATCCTCTAGCTAAGAGATTGTTAAATACCTAAGCCAAAGAGTACGGTTGTCTTAAATCCTTTGAGCTTCACTTTAAGCGAAACGAATAATGCTCGGTAACGAGCTGACGTCCTTTTATCATTTAGTCACTGGTGCATTAAGTGGACTATCTAAGTTGGCGCTGCAATAAATTAGCGCGAAGCTTCATATACGATTGAACTAGCTAGAAACTCCGACTAGATTTTGTAAGGTCGCAGATTATCCTGGGCTAGCCGCTAGATAGCTCTCGTGCCCGAACTGATCGGACGCTGTAGTAGAGCTTCAAGGTAGCTCATGCGATTAAACTAATCAGCAACTCCACCTAGATCATGATAGGAAGCTGAAACTTAATCTGTGCTGACTGGAAAGGAGGTAGGGCGGTGCAAATCGCCCCTAACGGCACTAGGATCTCGTGAGAATACCGGGGCCTGTATTACAGTAGCCGTAGAGTAGCATATGCTATTTTGCTGCGTTAAAATTACGCCCGAGACCGGAAAATAGGTTGGATTATGCCCTGGAGCGGTCGAAAGGCTGTTGATGCGATTATGGTGGCTAGCAACCCTATTATAGTCTCGAGAGAATATTGCAGCTTGCCCTGAACCTTTCCCTGATGCGAATGATTGCTAGTAGTCTATAGGAGAACTTTGACTAGCTGCTGCTATAATATCCTGAGAGAACATCGGAGCTTGCGCCAAAATAATTAAAGGCTAATCTTCGCGTTAGAGCTGCGTAGTGACCCCTCTATAGCTCTAGTTGAATGTAGGAGCTTACTCGCGAGAATCCATAGATAGCTATGCCGGGTCCAGCTGCGTAGGGACTCTACTAGGGTCCTGAAAGAATCGTGGAGCTTATTCCAAAGCTGTAGAGTGGTAACTTGTGCCATCACTTTAACTCCCAATAGCGCTAAGATCCCGTGAAAACACAGGCGCCTAGTCTACTATAGGCGCAGACTAGGTTAACACGGCTAACGCGTTCGGGTACGCGACGGAGAGTCTTAAGGATGGTCGTGCTAGTGAAGAGCCTAAGGCTTACGCATTGGTTAGGCTAGGACAATATTCGAGAGGACGACGCACCTTCTTTAGGGATCAGATCTAAGTCCTAATTCGTAGACCGTCCCGCACCCTCGCGGTGCTTATTTGACTCTATGTGTCGAGTGAGAGAAGACGATAAAGATAAGTCTATATGACATTGCTCGCAGCGGTGCGAGTGATCTTTCGGCAGAGACGCTATAGAAAGGCGCGTCAAAATTGGCACAATATAACGCGAAGGAGCATATATACAGCGATTACTCGGTGAGTAAGTATGACGAACTAGGTAGATTGGCCTTGTGAAACTTTTATCGCACTTCTCGCAGTAGGTATTGTCGAGAGAAGGAGTAAGAGCCGGATGCTTATATTAGATATAACTTCGAATATGGTCTAATCTCTTAAAAGACATTAAGCACTCTAGATACTAGTGGGGCTTCTCTAAGATTTGAGCTCTAAGAGCTTTAATAAGGGAGTGTTATAAGATGATCGTCTGCTTATAATGCTCTTCTATATAATGCTGCTTTCGCTTTTACTTCTTCGCGTTAATAGCGGGAGGTTTAGTATAATTGCGAGCCTGGACGGCTTCGACAGATGTGGGTTTTAAAGATCTAAGCCGCGTCCGTCTTCTTCTCGTTGTTCCTGCTATTATGCTCAGCTTTTCATGTGTTTCAACGGGACACTAGCCCTACCTTTTTGCTTATGACTAGGGGGATGGGAGTTTGCATTGGTAGAGATGAAGGTAGATAATGCCATTTTAGGGCGAAGACCTTATAACACTGCGCGCTAAAGCGTTAAATCTTATATCAGAGCTCTCCACTGCGAAAGCCTAGGTAGGACTGGCGGAAACTAAGAGCAGACATACTTTATACTAAAGGTATCAAAGACGTTAGATGCCAGCTTCTAACCATCGAAGTAGAGAGACGTCGTAAAGCCGCGCCGTCCCAAACTAGAGCAGCTTACGTAAACATTCGGTATCGTCCTATTACTTCTAGCACAGGACACACTATTATAGTAAATAGAGCACCATAAAATCTCTACCTCTCGACTATTTTGCCTAACCGTTCTCTAGCCATCCGTACTCAATTTTGCGGTGCCTTATCTACCGCCACGTACTTCGCCCTACGCGACGACGAAATACTTAGATTACCTCGAGAACCCCGACACGATTACCTGCACAGGCCACCTAACGTTCGGATTACGGATTAAAGAGAAGTAGGACTCTTTTTTTAGGATCGACACGGCTCGAGTCGTAAAACCAGCAGTTATTTCCTAAGAATATGCCAAATAAATAACGACGACGCAATGCTCCGCGTTTTACACTTTATGACGGACTAGGGGTTAAGCGGCAAAGATCTTTATGAATTTGCAAAATAGAAGATTTACAGGATCTCGCAAAAACCTGCGAACTAGCAAATAGCAGGCTTTATTTTAGTGGTGGGCTACTTTATCATCTAAGCTAAAAGTAAAGCCTAGGCCCATTGCGTATATAACAAATAGGGATCTAGACACACTGCGCCTAAGTGGGTAGTGGAAAAAGGCTCTAAGCATGCCTTGGAAGCTCTTAATGGAAATGAGTTGACCGGTTTCTTCGTCGCCTGAGGAGAACTCATTGAGGTGTAGTCTACTATGACTAGAGGAGGAATAGTTAAACGTTTCTATACTAGTCACTTGTTCATTTTGCACTGAGCCTAAAGCCTTTATGAAAGCGTAGTTAACTTAGTCGACTGCTAGAAATTTTGTTATTACTCCTCCTCCGCCTAACAGAATCTTTAACCGTCTTAATTATAGGTTGCGCTAAAGGTAAGAGTCTTTATTTACGCGAGCTCCCTTGTAGTTATTCTTAAACTCCTCATCTAAGGTAACGATCTCCTCGAGATAAGAAATAGTTAACTGCACCCCCTTATGGACGGCTAGAGCGTAGGCCCCGCTGACGATGTTTTTGATCTAGGATTAGACGCCGATTAGCAAATATTCTAAGGTGCCCCTTAGTCGATGATAGACCTGTCGACTATTGACTTCACGTTTTGCTAGCTAAATAAGATCTTTCCCGTCGTACTTTGCTAGTCCACTAGCATTGCTTGCTCTCTTTAAAAGGCTGTCCCAAACGGTCCTTCTTATATCGAAGGCCAGGGTTTCATATCTCAGACCTAGGGTTATTCTGCTTTAAACGGCATCGTCAAAGTCTCTGACTCGGTTCGTCGTAAGGAATATGATCCCTCGATTATATTCGAGCTTGCGTAAGAAGACTGACACCAGAGGATTCTGTATGGCGCAGAGCGCGCGTGCTTGTACGAACACGTCCGCTTTATCGAGAAGAATAAATGCCTTCTAATGATGGGTAAGGTAGAATATCTGGGACAATCGGTCTTCTAGGGGTTAGGGATCGTTGCCCAGCTCCCTAGCGGAGATCTAATGCGTCAGAATAGTCGAGGCTGTAGGCTAGAAAACATACCGAGTAAAGTGGTCTGCGAAGATACTCAGCGAGACCTTCGGTAGTTAGGGTCTTGCCAACTCTAGGAGGACCACTAAAGAACGTCAGTTCATCATAAAGGAGGCGAGAATGCGGCATATTACTATAGAAGTATAATCAGACCCTGCCCTTTCCCTTCTATGAAGTCGTCGAATGTGTTGCGCGATGTCCGGCCCGTATGCGCTTCGGTAAGAGCTAAGATGACTTTTTTCTTCTTAGGAGATATGGCAAGATGAGTGAAGGATAACGGGTTCTAGACGATATCCGAGATATCGTCTACGGCAAATTTAACTTCACAGGTTATTAGTAACCGCAACATTGAATTGCAACAGAGCGATGTGCTTACACCATTGTTTATTGCCAAAGCTCCACCCAAACACAGTTAGGCTATAGATTAATAGGTCGTCTTCTTACATCTCCTCCGGGTCTAAGCTATTACTCTTGACCTCGTTAGACTACTTATCGGATCCGAGGATTAACTAGCCGTCACTCGACGTATCCTGCTTCGCCAATCCGTCTATCCGTGGTCTAGCGTAGTTTGGATTAACCTCGCGAAAGCGAGCTGTATCGACCATGATTCGGCTGTTGACATAAACCTCAATCACTTCCCCGTTCTATATATAGAAGGCATTCCCACAATATTAAACGTGATACACGCCCATTAGGGTGGCGAATCGTCTTCCGCACCTAAGTAGCTGGGTCCTTATACTCGTCCTATCTTCATGGTATGCGAGAGGGAAGACTTTAAGGGTTTCAATACGTTTCGCACCCCGAAATTTCCGAATCGCAAGCGCCGTCGAGACCTCGCCAAAAACGTGTCCGTCGTAGTCGAGAAAGCGGCACTTAAGACGGAAATATACCGTCCCGTTAGACGTTGTTATCTCCTCGCCGTAATCGTATTTAAAGTAACTTAGCTTGGCAGTATTAAGAAATATAGTGAATATTATAGATTTAGGCTTAAAGAGAGCCTAAAGCAAGTCGTACGTGATCTTGCGGTCCTTAAGAAGTGGGGCGAGACGATCCTTCGTTGATGCGTAGGTACTTTGCATGAACCCCAGTAGTAAGTCGAGATGCTTTAAATCCGTAGTGTCTTAATCGCCTCCTTCTCTTAGTTTCGCTTAATGCGCTTCTAGGTCGGAGAGGTAGTAGTATAAGAGGTTTCGCTCGATCTGCACGGTTAGTTAAGTTCACCTAGTGGAAGATAAGAGTCTATACCGTAGGCGCGTCTTCTTTAAGGGATATTCTACGAACATCTCGCAGGACGGTTCTTAGTACATCTGCCAATCCTTTCGATTTAACGTTAATGAAGAACGCTGGATCTCTAGTATTCCTGTCTAAGGCATCTTCCTTAGCGTTGAAGACACTTAGAATACTACTTTGCTTACCGATTCGTGTACGAACGACAAATACATATTCGTCTAGATCGCTCACCTCATCCGTAGGCACCGAGGGCTTAATTATCTTATACTTATATATCTTATTGTCCCAGCTATTAATAACGCATTAGCAGAGCTAACGTGCATAATACGGAAGATATATACTTCGTCGACTATTTTATATTCTACCTTCGAGGCAGCTCTCTTTGGTTCGTCAGCTTAAGTATTATCTACAGCTTTAGCTTTAGTCTCGTTTCTAGAGTCCGATTTATTAGCTGCTTAGACAATCTCTACTAATGCCTACTTAAGGTCGTCAACTATAATACCACGCGAGTTTAGTAGTAATGGTGGGCTGCTTGGGGGGGTGTGGGTGTGAAGGAGCGGAGAAGGCGGGGGACCGAGAGATGGTTCGGGAGGTTTCATATTGAAGAATTAGATCGTCGATAGTGAAGCTTTAATGGTGTAGGCTTAGAAGGAATAATGGCTTGTTTTCGCAAAGATGTGAGTGGTGATAACAAATCTAGCTCGTAAAGAGCCCACACCTTTATATATTCATCTATCCTCCTTCTAGTGCGAATCCCCCTCGCGATCTGAGGTTCTCGCATTAATAGTAGCTTGCTCAAAGCTCGGTTTACTTGGTCTCCAGACTACATCTTTTGCTTAATGCGGGAAGGTGCATATATAAATATGGTTATCCTCTAGACGGAAAGCGTGTTCCTATACTAATATCACGCTTAAGCGGTAGAATATATAGTGACAAATACTACATGTCGAGATCAGTAGCTTTACGGGGGATGATAAGAATCATTCTCGTATTAGCTAAGTGGAAAGTTCACTGAATTGGGTTAATAGATCTACAAATCCTGTAAAACTAAGAAATTATAAAGTTTCCGCATTACTCTATACTAAACTAATACTTATAAAATTTCAACTTCGTCAATTTCTGCAAAATTCTTTCGCAAACCTTTCTAAAAACTACTATGCTAACGGCTTTGACCTTGGAGTTAGAGGCTCTAGCTAGGAAGGCGGAGTATACTATGGAGAAGCTTTATTCGACGAAAGCCAAACTAACCTAGGAAGAGTACCACGTCTTCGAGTCTCTAAGCGTGCGGTTTTCGGAAGTGACGGCGAGATTTTTAGACTAAATTGATCAATTGAAGGGAGAATATGCAGATTGGGTTGAAGGAGAAGGCAAAAATCTCGTTACCCGGGCGGAGTTAGCGCGCGTAAACCTCATCGCGGACGGTTAGCTAAAAGGCGCTGCAACATTTAGGAGAAATTTGACATTATTTTTCTAAGGTCCTATGGAATCCGCTCTTAACTCTAGTGCAGTCAGATCTAGGAATAAGTAGACTCGTAAAAGATGCGAGAGAATCTATTGCTTAAGTCCGAGCGTTATTATTTCCTGGGTAGTAGCTTTTCCGCCTACGGACTGGATAGTAGGTTTCATGAACGATTAAGCGTTTGACTATCTTATGGATGAGATAGAGCCCACTGAAGCATGTGCGTGGCTAGCTAAGGTTTTCGAAATGCTGCACACCTTTAGAGCCGAGGGCACGTTATAAGGGTCTAGCAATTACCGTTAATTTATAGGAGGTTAGATCTACTTGAAATCCGGAGCTGGACTAAAATACTGATGAATCGCCTAGCTCTTGATGATCAAAAGGTTTAAGTAACTTGTTTAACGCGACTAAAGAAGCGCAGGCACATTGAAGATGGATAGGTGGCAGCATAACCGCCACGTTAAGACCAGCCCGTTTGCTAACGAGATCTACCGGTCTCTGACGACCTTGTGAACCCTATAATAACAAATTAAAGGCAGATCGGACGAACTTTATTAATATAAGGGAGTTAACAGGATGAGAAGCTGGGAGTTAATGGTGAGTTGTATACTAAGTCGACAGAGGATTCTGTGTTGACTCGTAGTAAAACCACCGTAAGCAGCTATAGAGATAGCGTTTCTAGTGGCCCTAGACACCTTTTAGATGTTATGGAACCTCCACCGTTAATCTTCTGCACGAAAGCTCCATTCTATCATTATGACGCTTCTATACGAAGATCGTGTTACGTCACTTATACTCTCTATCCCACGTGCGGATACGGTCCAATTCGCATATTAATTTAACTTAGAGAGGATCTTCGACTCTAACGCTACTTCCGCGTGATGAACTTCACTTCGACTGACAACGCTTTAAATGGACATCTAATTAGTATATATCCTATGTACACTCCCTTCTTCCGCGTAGTTTCCTATAGTACGTCGGTGCTCTGCTCCTTCCGAACCCTAATACACCTAATAAACTC
>JAABUI010000847.1_pt1 | contig 19922 bp, 32 predicted proteins | sample 5559111 | NCBI WGS metagenome assembly JAABUI01 (sample SAMN10711870, study PRJNA513365) | rock metagenome | isolation source: Antarctica rocks | place: Antarctica: Victoria Land, Buttleship Promontory
TCCTTCCGCCGGGGTATACCTTATAGGTGATCTCGGCGGACTGATAGCCTGCACCGCTTCCTGCCTCTCCTCCACCTCCTCATCGTCCTCGGGCAGGACCGTATTCCGCGGCGGAGGACTCGGAAATCGCCTCGGCGTAGCTTCTCCAGCCCCATGTCCACCTTTCCAGCTCCATGCATTGAATGACTCGCTCGACCGCCTGGAGTCATCAGGTGGAGGAGAACTGGTGGTGATGTGTAACCCGGAGAGCTTGTCTTCCTCCTTGACTGTATCCAAGCTGGGCTCGGCGAGCGGGGTGGGCGGACGGGATGAGAGGTTCGGAACTGAACCCCGTCGCTCACCCGGTATTCGTCGGGGACTCGCGAGTGGGGCGGGGCTGGACCAGCTTGACCCGTAAGGTGATGGTGAAGGACTATTCCAGCTTGAAGCGCTCGAGGCAGATCGCATTCTTCGCCAAATGGATTTCGCGCCGGATTTCGCAATTTCGCCGATATCCACCGGCTCGGACCTACCTCCATCAGTACCAAAGCGATTAGAGATGGACCCACCAATTATTCGCCTCGTACTGCTTCTTGTACAGCTCCCACTGATCATCGGTCATATACACCGTCCCCGGTTTCGCCTGCTGGGACTGATTGGACAAAAGGTGCTTCCTCGCCGCGACCCCAAGGGTGATCGAGCTTCGTCTCTTCAGATCAGGTGGGACTTGCGGGAGAGGAGCGAAATGGATCTTTGCAGAGCTCAGCTGATGGGGCGAGACTAGCTCGGATACGAATGACGAAGTTGACAGGGATGGGGAATATCCTGCGGAGGAGCCCGCTGCCGAGGAAGAACGTGGACCATTGAGGAGGATAGGCGGACCGGGCTGACCTTGGGAGTTGCTCAGTGAAGACACAGAGGTCCGGCGAGTGGCGATTGACATGATGAGAGTGGTAGAGAGCGGGGACCTCGATGGAGAGGTGAGACAAGCGAAGAACAGGCCCACGTTGACGGCCTTCGCAGGGATTCCAGGAGCGAGATCAGGAGGATGGGAGAGCCGGTGCCTGAATCGGAAACCCCGCAGTCTCCGGGACAAGACGTGAAGCTTCGAAATACCGTTTCAATTGCATCCTTCATTCCCGTCGGAATCTTCTCCTCTATTTTAAGGGATAGATTTTGCATCAAATCAATTCGCAGAACCATAATCCAGTTCTTGCATCCGACATCTGGAGATATTGGCATACTGACGTGGACCGCTCAGATCAAAGCGAAACACGTAGTTTGTTGGCTGCTGAGCAGATGCAGGGATCTGACGAGTTGAAGAGCATCCAGAGACATGATGGACGACGGGTCGATGTCCAGCTCGATGAAATTCCACGCGATTGCTGAACGAGAGCAAAGGGTCAGAACCGTCTCTGGATGATCGATAACGTTCACGACGAAGGGGATCAAGGCAGACCTTCTTATACGGCTGACAGGTTGGATGCTACTACCTAAGTACACAAACCGAGTGATGCGGACTGACTACATGAAATGCTTGGTGCAGAGTGATGGAATGGTCAGAGCGGATGTACAAGCTGGACAAATGGCAGTGAAGGAGTTGCAAGACCTATATTTGCTGGACTACATAGATGGCTGTCAGCTAGACTATCGGCGAGAGGGATGAACGTACTCTGGGCGATGAGAAATTGCTTTTCGTCCTAGAAACGGGGTCAGCGTGGACTCGCGACTCGGAGATATGGTACGCACGTTGAATTGCTCGTCTGCACACGGAACTTCGTGAGCAGTTGAACTGGCACGCACCCGAGTACTCACCATCCTTGTCATTGTGGAACTCTCTCAAGAACAACAGCAGCTTGTCCTTGTTTCTCCGCAATATACTCCCGATTTGTGGCGGCTTATTCGGATTGGCTACGAAGACCTTCCCACATCATGAGCAGCGTCCCATAAGAGATGCCTGAGCCCACCTTGAAGACATGAAACGCCTCGAACTGGATATTCCGACTTTTATCCCGTAGGAAGTTCATCATCATCTTCAGATTGTCCTCCGAGGCGATGTAGCGGGTCATGATCGAGTAGTTTGCCCGGTCGAGGAGGATCTCGCCTAGCAATTTGAGCGATTGACGTTTGGTAACGTAGTTGGACGAGAGGATAAGGGTTGTGTACATGGTGAAGAACTGGGCCAAGTTAGTGACGTCCAGTATGTGTCGTGACTCGACAGACTCGATCGTAGTTTCCATCGAGATAGGAGGCTACCATCGGCTTATGTCGTGTGAGGGTTTCCTAGACGCCGATCAGCCGTGCGCGGAGAGGGAGACGATGACTCACCTTCATGTTGCCGAACGCATCGCAAGAAAGTCCGAAGGTGGTGTTTTCGATGTAAATGGGGAATGTGTAGAATCTGAATCACCGTCAGCACTCGACGAAGACCTAACACTAGGCAGCTGTGACTGCGCAGGTATCCCAGGGACTGACTGATCCGAGTAGAGCAATATTCTCGCCAGCGGCTCATATCGTAAGATCTCCCTCAGGATTACCCCTGTATTCAATGCCACCTCTGCGTTGACATATCTAGATATTGTATCAGCGATACTCGGCTTGCACCAATGGAATGCGCGACTTACCCCTTCAAGGTGTTGAAAATGATGTCGGGTCGATTTGAGATATACTCGACCGTGGGCGACCGAGTCCCGATCTGTCTTAGAAGAAGGGTGTTGTAAATGTTGCAGATGTCTTTTCGGGCCTAGGCAAGCGATCAATTCAGGCAGACTCAGCGACATACGCGGCTCCTAAACTTCACTCACTTCAAATTCGAGCTTTGCGATATGCACTACCATCAGACTCAGCAGGTCCTGCGAGTACACCTCATTGGCGACTTGCGCGACGACATCGGAAGAGGGTTCGACATCGCCCTCGCCGGACAGATATATCTTGACAGTCGAGATCAGGCGAGAAATCTCCTCATTTGTCTAGCCACATGACCGTCAGCTGAAACGCAAGTGGTGAAGTATGCGCCGTGAGAGGCTCTGTCGACGACCAGGTCTCGACGAAACTCGCCAGCCCTATGAGGCCTATCTCCTTTAAGCCCCGGGCTGGGGGCGCGATATCTTCAGAGCTGAAGATCAAGCTCACTCTTCGCTTCGACTCTCCTGATTCCGACTGATCTAGCCGCTGGATATTCTCCCGTAAGCTCTTGACGGTGTCGGCTGGTGTCCGAGCTTTCTGACGGTTGAAGAAGTTCATGTTGAGTGGCGGGTTGAAATAGGTGTGGTAATGTTGAGGGGCGATCAAGCGAGAGCAAAAGTCATATAGAATCTCGAAACCTGATCGGAAACAATTGATGGAAATTGACGAGGTGGTGATGGGACGATGACGATGGACCGGTTGCTGGCCGAGAGGAATGATCAGGTTGTGAAGTCTGAAATCAATCCGAACGCGCCCAGGATTCCCTGGATATCCACCTCAATTTATTCCGTCCGCCCATATACTTATCACTCACCACGCACGAATCTCTGAGCTTGTCTTTCCAAACCGTACCCGTCCTGAGCGACTCGACATCCACATTTTGGCAGCATGGACAATTCGCCGACGTAAGCTGACAGACCCGTTGCGTGTTCCAAGGCTGACTCAAATGCTGCCTTTTCCGCGTTTCAATGCCTCCCCTACTTCCACGTTGTCTTGCTACTGCCACCCTCAGCGCGTTATTCGAGAACTACGATGAGGATCTGAAGCAGCTCGTGGAGAGCCTCAAGGGAAAACTGGAGGGAGATGTGAAGGCATTGAAAGGCGGTGAGCTTACCTCAATTATCGTTTGCAAAATGCTGAAAGTCGGCTAGAGCAGCGGAAGGCCTCTTTAAAGAAGGTTGGGGATGAGCTGGATGAGGCGGAAGAGATTGTGCGGACCCTTGCGCGAACGAGCTTCGTGAGCTGACCAGGCGTCTGTGTGTCTGTTCTGTCCCATTAGGTTGCGCAAATGGAAGTGGAATTACCATCTATGCCCGTCTCAATCCGACAAAATTACCAAGGTCGACTAGCAGCATCTAAAGCCGCTCTCGACAAGGTCAAGAAGATCGTGGTGCGTCATCTTATACCTCCCGTGTGGCAAGCTAAGTCAATTATCTAGAGAGATACCCGTGCCGAATCTCAGCGGTCCGACCTTCTCTCCGGCCCAGGCTTCCCTCACGGCGATGACCCATACTCGGACGACCCATCAAATTATTCATCGCGAACACGATTGTTACAGGGTACGGAGACGCTCGCGGATGGGAGTCGAAGATTGGATAATGCGCAGAGGATCGCGATGGAGACGGAGGATGTCGGTGCGGGAATCTTGCGGAATCTGAGAGGGCAAAGGGAGCAGATCGAGCACACTCGAGATACGGTGAGAACAGATCTGCGTGGCTCGTGACGAGCACTGAAGATACACAGCTGGTGCAAGCGGACTCGTCCATTGACCGGGCAGCGGGGACACTGAAGAAGATGATCTTCAAGTAAATCGAGAAGTTTCGGATTCAGCTAAGGATATCTGACGTCCATTGTAGGATGTATCAGCAAAAATTCCTCTCCGCGGGGATCATTGCAGTCTTGGTCATCCTGATCATCATCGTGCTTTGGTCGAAGTTCCGCCGCTAGCGACCGGAACGGGCTGAGGCGGTCTCCACTGTTTCTCGGTATTTTAGACAAAGAAGATCAACGGAGTATCCGAAACATGTATAACATCTGCTTTACCGATCGTCCCTGCTGTAGATCTACAAGCTAAACGGCTATCGCAAACAGTTCCGCTCGTCTCCTTTGTGAGATCCTCCTTCATCACTCCTTTGTGCCGTACTGAAAGGGAACTTACAGAGTTCGGCTACTGATGATGGCTAAGCTTACTCACCTTCGCATTTTCAACGACGAAGCAGACATCGATCACGATGGCTCCGGACCAGGCGAATAGCGAAGCAATGCCCGAGTTGGATAATGTCTTCAAGCAGCACCCTCAACCCGAGGTTATGCAGGTGAAGCGGAGACTGCCTCCATTTTTCAAAGCTGAACCTCACGATCTTCCAGGACATGAAATCCTTTTATCGGGTCCTCGCCCGCACGCACCTCCAACAGACTATCCCAGGTAAGATCACCCATCTGCGCGTCCTCCTCGACTCCGGATCCGATGCATCGTCCGTGCTCTGGCCAGGCCATACCGCCACCGAGGCGTTCAACAAGGTCACCTTGCTCCAGCCTGCGGATCCGGAAATCGCCAAGCTCGGGCTGAAAGTCACCATGCCAGACCAGGTCGTCGGCCCCTCGGATGAAATATCTGACGAGGAGAACGATGAACCATCCGAGACGACAGATGCGGAGAATGGGGATGCCAAGAAGGGCTCGAAGGTCGGTGCAAGGTGGTTTGACGTCTTTCCTCAGAACGAGGTCCAAGACAAACTCGTCAAGATGTCCGTCAAGTTCGTTGTTCCCAGTGTGTTTACCCTTCACTCGGAGTATTGACAGGACGAAGGGAAACCGAAGACACCAATATCATCTTCCAGGACTTACGTACCTGGCTGGAGCTCGAGGTCCCCGTCATCGAAGACGGTAATTCCTTCGGTAGGTCCCTTCCACAGTTGTAAATCCCGCTATAGATGCTGACAGGTGCGCTCAATCAGGCGCCGAGGTTCAAGGCCATATGATCAAGGAGCTTAACGAAGCGTGCAAGCGTTCCAACGCGTTCAATCATGGGTGTAGGCAGCATTATGTGGACCGCCTGAAACTAGCGGTGGATTGGGTCAGGTATCCGAATCTCATGGTGAGTCATTGAATGTCCGTACTCTGCGTCTAGAACTGATCATCGGCACGATCTAGGACTTCCCGGTAGGTAACGACCAGCTCGTAAGGTGAGGCGGTTGAGCTGATGGTGGGCGTAATTCAGGCTGCGATCACCGCTGTGAGTCTTTGCGACCGCAAATTCGCTTTCTGACACGCATGGATCGTAGAGTGACCGCTTCGACCATTTCCTGTACCGCTCGTATCTCCGAACCCTGCTCATCATCTACAGCGGCATCCTCAACAAGTTCGAGCGCAACTGGGAGAAGGTGATCAAGCCCAAGGGAAGCGGCTCGAGTGGGGGGATGTACTAGAATGAGAATGTCGAATGCTTCTTCCGTATGGCGCGTCGAATATGGACATATGACCGGATGATAGTGCATAATGCATGATGGTATGATGGATGAGTGATTTGTACGATTCGCGGACAATGATTATACCAATGGACGTTAAGCGTGACTCGTGAGTTTCCGAAAATGTCCCTTTTCCCACATCTAGAGAGCATGGGGCGATCCCTCCAACGCAAACTGTGGACTTCGCAATCTATCCACGACCCTGGCACATCATCAGTCCGCGTTCCAAATCGGGCGAAAAGCAGACTTACTCAATGATGACCTTCCCCACCTCCCGCTCTTGTGGCGGCTCGTAGCCGAAAGCCATCGGGTCGCTCCGCCGATTGTTGCTCGGCAGTTTCTCGATTATCCTCACCACCGTCGTCTCTCCTGCGTGTTTCAGAGACGGTACACCCCAAAGCTCGTGTTCTCGCGCGTCGAAATGAAGCCAAGCAGGCATCGCACCGCCCCCTTGGACCTCTGCCCGGTAGGTTGATTGAGGATTCGAGGACCAAGTGGCGGCGGAGAGGGAAACCGTGGGTGGAGGGTGGATAGGAGGGTGAATGGAGAACGTCTCGTTTGCGCAAGCGAGCACACGGCCGGCGCTGCCTGAACCTGGTCGGGAGGACCCGCCGCCAGATCCGGATGTGTTGGTCCGGCGATGCCGGATGAAGGATCCCACTTGTGGCAGAGGCGGTGAAAGGGGCATTTGATGTGTAGGGATGGCGCGGATCGTCGAGCTTCGCGCTTCGCTCGGGTTGACCGATGATCGCTGATCATACTCGCCGTCCGGATTCGGTGTCCCAAAGAAGATGGTCGAAGCCGGGTTTCCCGACCCCGTCACGTCGCTCGGCGCATACGTCGAACGCCGAGCCTCGTCCGCATCGTCGTAGACGCCCTCCTCGGATCCTGCCAACGCATTTCTCGATTGCTCGGTCGGTGGTGTCTGTCGAGCCGATAAGATACGCTCTCTGCTCGGCCGCAGCTTCGGTGTCGGGCGCTGCTCGGTCGCATGAGATTGGCGAGTTTCGAAGGATTGCCGTTCTGCCATCGACACGACCGCCGCGCCTTCCACAGACGTTGCGTCCTCGTCATCCTCATCGATGCTCTTGAATCCAGAGTCACCGAATCGTCCTAGTCCACTCGGTCCGGAGGGGAAATTCGACCCAGACCCGAACATCGAACGCGACGCGTGCGTTCCCGAATCCTCCTGCGACCCAAACTCGCTGAATCCCTGTGATCCGTCCAACGTGTGCTGCGATGTCAATCTCGCCAATACCGTAGGCGAGCTGTTCCTCGGATATCGGGGAGTGAAGTTTTCTCGTGGACGAGGTATACTGGGTGTCGTCGACTCGCGATTCCTCATCCCGCCGGCGTTCTCCGCCGATGACCATCGAAAGGACCGCTGGCTCTCCCAACTCGCCCTGGAACTCCCTGACGAATCGAAGCTTTCGGTGAATGATGACGCATCCTGGCTGGGCCGATTGACCGCATCGCTGACTCCGATGATATCGCCGGACCCGACGAAGCTGCTCGAGCTGTCGCCTAGTCTTGGCGTGGCAATCACAACTTCCTTCTCCTTCACGTCGGACCACCCGAAGATCCCCTTCAATCCATCCAGGCGCTTTGGATTTTCCGCTGCGGTCGTGCCTGTCCCAGCAGACATCGGTCGTATAGTGGTCTCAGCATCGGATCCCTGGCGGATGTGGAAGCCAGAGACTCGCGCGATCTCGCCGAGGAGATTGCGCGGCGGTCCGAGGCCATCACTCCGTCTGAACGGATCCTGGACGGGTGAGCCTGCGACAAAGCTGTCCGCATCATCCTTTTCCTTCTCCTCAGCCTTCGTCTTTCGACGCCGACAGCAGAGCAAGAGGAGCATGAGCAGTGCTATGACTCCGAGTAGTCCAAACACCACCGCCAAAGCGATCTTAGCGCCCTTTGACAGACCGCCGTGACCACTCGAGCGGGAGGTACCGCTTGTCGGGACACCCGCTGTAGCGGTCGAGCTTGACGATCCAGCCACGCCGGCCATGGTGATCTTGAGCTCGGTACTGGAGGTCAAGGCGTTCCCGCTTACTGCTGCGAGTTCAACAGTTGAAGCTAAACCTGCACTCGTTGCCTGGAAGGTCACGTCCACCTCGCTGTACTTGACACTTTTCGGTACGGATCCAGCGAGCGTGAGGTTGCTCGGGTACCACACGAGCCACTGCGACGCATCGGTCGGGTTGACAGTCGTGTTGATCGGCGCGGAGTGGTTGTGAAGGTACGGGGTGAGGCTAAAGGAGAAGGATTGGGAGGGATTGGCGGTGACGGTGGGGATGCTGAACGTGGTGAAGAAGGATGGGAGGATATCCATGCCGAGCCATGTGGTGAAGGACAGAGTGCTGGTGGTGTCGGCGGGGCTGATCGTGATGGGGACGGAGAAGGGCGTGATCGTGCCGTTGAGGTACTGGTCGGGCGTAGTTCCGGTCAGGGTATTCGTGGAGCTGCAGCAAATCAGCAGTGATCGATCGAAGAAGCATATTACCCACCTATCCAGAGACAACCAAGGGAGACCCGAGTTGTCCAAGCTCAACACCACATCACTCGCCGAGACCGCCTGACCGCCCAGGGTCACCTTGCTCAGATCCACCTTGTAATCCACCTGGCTCCGCGCCATGGTCACCAGATCCGTAAAATTCTCTCCCTTCATCATCTCCACCGCCTCCCCTTCTCCCACCTCGATGATGAAGCTCGTCAGGGCGGCTGAATAACCCCAAAAGTCCGTCCCAGTCGCCACGATAGTGTACGTCCCATTGCCGGGAGCCACGCCGTTAAAAGTGAACGAGTCATTGTTGAACTCGAGCCACGACGGGAGTCCGGTCTTTCCCCGTTGGTGCGCGGCGAAGTATAGCTCGCCGTTGTTGGGTTCGGAGAACGACTGTCGGAAGGTGTCGTATGCGAAACCGAGGGAGAAGGACCAGTATGGAGGGATGGAGACGCCCGAGCTGCCGGTCAGGGCTGATGCAGATGCAAAGACGCGGAGGGGAGGATTCGCGATCTGGGTGGTAAAGCTTTCGTGAATGTCGGGAGACGAGTAGGTGGTCACGATCAGGGTGTAGTCGGAAGTCGTCGAGCCAGTATTGTCCGCCGCCGTCACGGTCACAGCCGATTGTCCGGCATCCGACGTCGACGGTGTCCCGTAGAAAAGGAGAATGTACGGGTCGAAGGCTAGCCAGGAGGGAAGGGAGGAGGTGGTGTAGGTGATGTTGGATGTCGAGCTGAATGTCGACGGGAGGAGGTCGAAGAGGAAGGGCTTGCCTATCCGCGCAACCGGAGGTTCTTGGTCCATGAGCGGGTAGACGAGGTTTGGCGCCGCCTGGGCGAGGCCGGCCACTAGGGCCAGGATGGGGAGAAACATGGCCGCGGCTCTGCCACGTTCAGTCCTAGTGGCTCCTTTTAGAGAATGATGTTGATGTCGATGATGCTATTGCTTGGACTGATGTCGAGGCCGTAGATCCATGAGCGCGAGAGAAGGTGGTGTGAATGATAGTGTCCGTTCGATTTCCCGCTAATCGATAGCGCAAATCCCTCTCAAAGGGTGATCCCGTCGTTGTCGGGTCGTCCAGCGTCAAGCTAACGAGTTTCAAGAACAGAGTAAAGCAACCAAGTCCGTTCCAGGAGACCAAGCGGAAGGTGAGCTGTGACGAAGTCGCACGCTGCCTAGCTCAACCGATCCAGGGTCCGGTAAACATGTGAAAAGAAAGTCCGAAAGTGAACGCGCTTCCAAACATTCTCAGGGTCAAGAAGCAAATCATAAGGTCGAAGGGGTGAGGTAACGAGAAAGGGGAAAACATCTTCCAAGCGCACGAAAAGTCAAGCGCGCTTGAAAGCGTTTCGTAAGTTGCCCCTTTCGGTATTATTTCTTGGTTTGGAAGCTGAAACAGGACGCGAACCGAGAAAGCTTGTCACGCTCTGATTTGGGATTTATGGCCCTCCTATGGTTCGGATGCAGCAGAGATCTCAGCCAGGTGATGGGCGGCGCATCTTCCTGATTCCATACTCTTGCTCGCTCCTATGAATACTTTTCCGTCATGACTAGCTGATCGTCAATGATTACTTTTGGCTCAAATCGTGGAGACTTACTCATCGTGATGAGCGCCGTCCATCCGGTGAAAGGGTGACTGCTCTCATCAGCTGTGACCGATTCGTTAGCCTGAATGACCCACCTTCGTCGCCCCTCCCCAGTCTCCGCATCATACTGCTCCCAAACGTACCCCGTTCTCTTCCACTCCTACTCTCCTTCAGCTCGCTAGATCCGCAATTGAAGAAGGACTCACATTGAAGACATTCTCCACCACATTCGTCCTCAATGCAGCATACACTTCTTTAGCTCTCTCTCTTTCAGATCCTTCCTCCACTACGTATCTCTCCTTCAGACTCTTCAAGGCCAACCAATTCATCTGCATCCATATCGGTCCTCGCCAGTAGTTCTCGTCCTTACCGAACAGCGGATGCGACCTCGATAGCGAGCGGATTCCGTAAGATGACCAGAGGTGTGTTGAGGAGGTAATGAGGTCGAGCATTGGGGTGAGGTGTGGTGACGTGGGCGGGAGCAATCCGAGCAGGAAGGGGAAGAGGGATATGTAGCCTTTGTGGCAGACATGGATAGACTCGTCTGAGGAGATTCAGTCACGATCTCTCGCCACATACTGGGCGGACAGACCTTCCTCGTTGACACTGACGTCGCAGTACATCTGCTCTTCTTCGCTCCAGTGCAGGTCTACCGTCAGCCTTGCTTGTGCTCCAGACCTACCATCCAGATTCGCCAAAATGCCCTTCTCATGCCGCAAATACTCCTCGCGATCGCTCTCGATGTCTAAAAACTCGCTGATCTCGCCCATAGTCCGAGCAAAGAATCCCATCCAGCTCATCAGGTCCAGGTGTAGCTCGCCGTTGTGCGGTGGCCTAGCGCGAGGATAGTCGTCTAGTCCAGACGTCAAGACGTGATCTGCAGTTCGGCCTCGCCATCGGTATGCCTCAGTCCGTGATGTCGGATTCCGTCCATATGGCTTGAGCAGACCGCGCTGAGTGCGGCGGAACCAGAGGTAATGCCGGCGGAGTGCGGGATAGATGGAATGGAGGTACGAGTGGGCGAGGGATGGGTTTGCGAGATGCAAGCTGGGCAACTTCGAAGCGGGCGTTTCGGGAGAGAAGGAAGTAGGAGGGATGTGGAAGCCGAGCTGAGAATCCAGGATGGACGAGGAAGAATGCGCCCGAAGGCGACGGATGAAGGAGGTCACTGCCATCGTCAGAGTAGGTGGATTGGCATATGACGGGTACTGTGTCCAGAACTCGCGCGGAACCTCATCTGATCAGTCACCTTCCTATGCGTTATACTCACCTTACTGCGGGATTCCTCCCCGAGAATCTGCTCTCGTGCAACCCATCCGTCCTCGTCTATGAGCGCAATCCAGTCTGCCAAGATCTCCAGACTGCCTCCATCAGCTGTTTTGATCGAATTGCGTTGCGCTGCACACCTGAGGTCGTTGTCCCATTCCCCTAATAGAGCCAAATGGAACCCCTCATCCCAGTAGAAACCTCTCGGAAAGAAGCTCCGGCTCGGCGTCGCCGTCAACAGCTCCCTCTCCTCCGTCAAGCGAGGCCTCTCCACGCCTACCTCTCCCTCGTCGTCTTCATCGTCATCGTAGTCATGCCGGAAGGAGCGGTCGACTATGGATGCGCCTTGGTAGTAACCAATACCGCCGATGAGATTCGATGTCATGGCCTGGGCGAAGGTGGAATATTCCGGTGTATTGTATGGCGATGGCAGGGGGAAGGACTTCTCGAATCGACTGACGTACGACTGGGATGCAGCGTTCAAGGTCTGGCTTAAAGACTCATCTGCGCGATTCAGCAACGTCGCACTGAAGAAGCACCGCATACAGCTCATCCCGTCAATCTCCTCCGCTTCCTCTAGGCTCTCATAGTAGACATCAAATCCCCACTTGCCGCCAGGCTCCCTCGCATTCCTCCCAAAAGCCTTTTGAAACGCAAAGACATTCGCCCCCGAGTACACCTCGTTCTGAAGGCGGAAGAGGGCGAGGGGGTCTGGCGGGGACTCTGGCGTATAGCGTCCCCCCGACATGAGCGCTTGGGCGCCAGTACTGATCGAGCGGAGGATATGGTCTATTAGCAGTCAGCTGGTCAAGGTCGAGGAATAGGAGCAAGATTGCCAAAACAGCAGAGCCTGTCAAGCTTACCTTTGATTCGCCATACCTCTCCGGTGGGGATGCTCACACCGAAAAAAGACGTCTTGCCAGCCATATATGTGAAATCTTCAGGGTGAATTGCTATCCTGAGAGGAGCGGCCGCGGGATCTAATGCAGAGTGTCAGAGTCTTCACCACAGCCGAGGCGAAGCTCACGATCCACGATGCGTATTCGGAAGTTGCCCAGCTGAGGTGAGGATCCGCGCAGCGTGATTGCCCCTTCCAGCCCCTGGCATAATCAGCACCAAGCCATCGTTTGTCCACCTACATCCTCATCCGGCTCATTGTCCAAAGCCAGCTCGCCTAACCCCTCCAACCCTAGATGGTAGATTAAGCTAGTCCGCGCGGGTTTTGCTGTACACTCCATCAGCTTTGTCACAAATATTCCGCGAAGCTCAGCGTACCGAGATCGATGGCATCTCCCTCGATTCTGACACTCCAGTCACTCCCATCCTCACTCTTCAACCATCCAACGGTAAGCTTCACGTTGTTCTTCCCATCTACCAAGTCTTCGCTGGAGTAGTATCGTCCGTCATGCTGGGTGTACGAGTACGAGCTCAGGGCATCGGATTGCTCAGCCGTATGTCGGATCTCTATGGTGGAGTCCCAATCAGAATACTCCGGACGGATAGCTGGACCCACCGTTGTTGCCATTGTAGTCGTTCAGGCCGAACCACATGAGACCGGTCATGAGGGAGTGAGGAATGCGTGGTCGGATGCCATGATACAGCTGGGGTCGGTAGGTATTCCAAAACAGAGAGTGCTGCGACCACAGGCAGGCAACGTAAATCTTCGATTCACCTCCCACTATACTATCAATGGCTCACATTCGTCATGAGTGCAGCAGAATGGACGGCATCGCTCTCGTTTGCTCCGAGGACCAGCGTCAGGCTTGCGACAAGAGCGAGAAGGAAGCTGATCGTCCTCATTGTGATTTTGAGGCTGATGAGCGACACCTGCGTAAGCCTTACGAAGGGACTTTGGGTAGGACAAGGTAATGCAGGCATACCCGTTTCGTTCAGCTGTGCAACTGATCCCACGTGTCGAGGATGGGGAGCCTTCCTAGGAGGATGGGGCGCCTTCCTAGGAGGATGGGGCTCCTTCCTAGGAGGATGGGGCGCCTTCCTAGGAGGATGGGGCTCCTTCCTAGGAGGAAGGGGGCACCCCCCTTGCATCTTATCTCAAGTTTCCGGGCCAAAGATACAGGTCGGAGCAGGTGTGCTTGCATTAGGAGTTCACCAACTTATGCTCAAGGATGCCAAACACTCCCGCCGCTATCTTCCTTCCTCGGCTCCCCAGCGACCTCCCACTCCGGACCCGGCATAAAGCGTATCGCCACGGATATGCTCGGGATTGCTAAGGACCATCTTTTCGGCATTGAAAGGCAGGACAGAAGCAGTTCTCTCCTTTAACCCATTCCAACTTATGACCTTTCGCTTCCAATCCTGCCGCTTGAACGTCGGAAACCCCGTCGACGGTGATGCCTTGATGAGTGGAGGATCGCTCTACCAAGCTGACATGTGAGAGGATCTGGTTGTGTAGGCGAGTTGCCCGGAATTGTCTGCAGCAGAGGCAGCAAGAATCCCCGATTATCGCTGCATCAGCAATCAAGCGAGCAAACAAACCGGCAACCAAAGCAGCAACTAAAGCAGCATCCAATCGAAAGATTGTCGATCCAGATTCATCAAAGCTGGAGAAGATCGCAGATATGATGATGGACAAAGCCGCCAGCATCCAAAGTATACGTAAAGCCATCGATCAGTACCCCGAGCACTCTTTGGAGACCGGAGGCTGGCTGCCGGGCCTCGAGCCGATCAACGGCACTGTTTGTCCGATTTGTGATGTGTCACTACCTGAGCAAGTCAGGCCAGTGAAGGGCCACGAAACGTCCGGAACAAAAATCGCTACTATGCGCCAGCGATACTACGCCCACATCTACGATTGTGCCCGATACGAGGCCATGTCGACTTTCTGGCCGGATTTCCCAGGACAGGTACGCTGAGGTACAATCCCGGTGCCCCATCCTTTCTGGTGCGTCGTGATGCGGTGTGAAGGCTCGAACCCCGAAGGCACTCCACCGCCATCTGTCGACCGATCATGCGGTCATAGAGTCTTGCAATTGCAATCACGAATTCGAGCCGGAGTGCAGTATTCGCTTTGTCATCTCTCACCTCCAAGCCTCTCACAACTTCTTCGCCGGTACCGCTGGCAAGCAGAAACGTGTGACCACTCGATTGACGACGGGCGATATGCCCCTCGCTCCATGTTCCGTCTGGGTCACCACTTTCATCCAGATCCTCTCGAGTGGGTCTTCACATGCGAAGCGACACGGGAGTCGATCTTCAGTAACTATGCCCCTCGAGACGATCTGACCCATCCCGCCGAATACACTGTCGTCAAAGGTGGTGCCCAACACACCGTCGTCCGGTTGGTCCATCACATGGCGCCGAGCGCACAAGGGTACTGTCCAATTTGCGTCAACAATCCCGAACTCGACATCACTGAGCCAATGACACCGTTTCACGAGACGCTCACGCTGTCAGTCATATCGAGCATCACTGCTTTTCATTGCCAAGTCGGAGCTAGAAACCATACCGGAAATCGCCCCAGATTTCGACACGGATATGCCCACCGAGGTGATCGAGCGCGAGCTGGCGCTGGACACTTGCGCCGACCCGGTCTACTAAGGCCAGAAACATCTCAAGCTCTATGAACTGATGAATCACTATCTGGTGTATCATCGGCTCCGGATTCACAAGATGCCTGAGAAGGGTAGGGGTGATACCGCGTCGAAGTCGACTTCCCTCCGACAACGAGGATGGTTACGACCATCTGCTCAAAAGGCATAAGAACCCGCTTCGGAATGGATCGCAAGTAGGACGGACGGGAAAGCCAAGGAAGCGATCGTTTGTGAAGGGTGAAGAGGAGATGAGGACGAGGACCAGGAGGCCGATATCGACGAAGGTGGTAGCGAGAACGCGCACGTTGACGACACGTACCGGTAGGAGGACTTTCTCGAGGGATATCCGGCGTGATAGCGGGGTGGACATACTATTGCGAGGATAGAAGATATCATGATTGGCCTTCATGCGACAGAGTTTCAAACATGTATCACACTATGCACTATGCCTTCCATTGCGTCATCACCGCTGTACTCTCTGAGGAAGAGCCCGGTGGCCCTGTAGGTATCACTTGCGATACCACTTGACCCCTTGTCTGTTCCTTCGCATCTTCCTGTGATGCGTCAGCGACAGCCAGCGGAGAACTAGATCACGAACCTCATTAGCTGCAGCATGCTGAAGAGCAATGCCTCAGCGGTTGGGGGGCTGTTGCTCGCTGTCAGAAACCTCCTAGACAATGAGAAGGACAGACTGACCATCCCGGAACATAAACGTCGACTGGGACAATCCGGTCGCATCCACGAACCACGGAGTACGAGTAGTGGTAGTAACCGCCTCTGGACAGGATCAGCCAGTGAATCTGAGCGCAATAGGTGGCGACGGACCCGTTCGCACAAGATCCCATCGAGATCACCCATCGCGGTTCGGGCATCTGATCGTAAACTTTTCCGTGCATCAGGAACCAATCTCCCATCTGCAGAGGTATAGCGTACCTTTTCTCAAGGCCGGTGCCATCTTATTCGTCAATGTCCCGGCGACGATCATGACATCACTCTGCCTAGGACTGGCACGGAATACGACTCCAAGTCGGTCCTGATCGTATCGAGCAGCCGCCATGTGCCTGTTGATTTGGTCAGTGGAGTTTAGAATGGACCAGCTACAAAGGGGGATTTGAGGGTGGCAAAATAGGGAGAGGGGGACGAGATGGGGATAAGGGGAAGAGATGGACGAGAGTGGGATAGGGCTGCAGATGGGTGAGAGGGCGAGGAAGGAGATCTCGAAAAGGGGGGAAAGGGGGCGACAGAGACAGAGGCCGGAGGGGGGGGGGGGTAAGGGGGGAAGGAGGGCGACAGGGGGGAAACGGGACGATAAGGAGATGACGGGGGCGGAAGAGTGCACATACATCATCTCAACTGCACAGCATGCCAGACCGAAGGTCATCGGCCATATCGAACCCTGACGAGCCCAGTTGACCATCTTGTCCATGGTCGAAAGCACATATTCTGTGATTACGCGAACATGTCAGCGAGTACTTCACGTAAGAATGGCCACAACCGCCAGAATGACTCACCGGCACCGTTCTTGGGAGTCTCCAGGCTTAGCTGATTGCTTCCTCGCTGCGCGATGGCGGTATTCGTCATGGTAGTGGAGGGCGAGCCATCGGAGCTGTTGAGCGCTGCTGTGGGGGTATTTGGGCGAAGAGCAATAGCCGTGGAAGATAGAGGGCGTGCTGTGATGAGATCGAGGCGTCAGGAACTGCTTGATACTGCGGACATAAATTGAGCCATACCGATGGCAAGACCCGGTCGGAGTGCAGACGTGGACGCCTTTGCAAATGCGCCTGAAACCGATCGGCATCAGAATCGACAGCTTGATGACGGTAAGAAACTCACCAGTACACAAGCCTGTCGAGAAAATGTTGGTCATGATGCTCAAGGTTGACTGCGATCTCTCGACAGAATGGTTAAAATGAACGAGATCGAATCCGATCAAAGATGAGCAGAAGTATCGAATCAAATGCATGCTTTATATTTGCAGCCCCGATAATGCAACCACGTGGCTGTTGTCGAGCATCGGGTCCTAAATTTCTGGATCTTCTGCATCGTGCTGGTCAAAGAATCGGATCGCAAAAGCGGGAAGTAGAGAAAGCAAGAGGAGCCTCGTCTCGATGTTATTACGAGCTGTCGTGAGGCGATCGCTTTGCCTGGAAGGCATGTATGTCACCTGATACCCCCCTGACTGAGTAACAGTAGTTCCTCATACTGAATTGGTCACATAGCTCCGCCTCGACTTCGTCAGCATGGATCCCCTCCCGGAGCTTGTCCACTGCTTTCATACGAGTGAGGAGCCTGGGCATCATTGGCCATTCTCGGCTGATCAGCTTCACAGCCATCTGCTGTCGCACTAGGCAAGCGACCGATGCCGCCGCCCTCCCTATCAACATCACGCACTTGCAATACGTCTCGGCATCTGTCGTGGATACCTTGGAAGACTCCAGCATCCAGTCCTTCACCGGATGACCTTCTCTCGTCTCCCACCTCTTCAGCGACATTTCAACACGATCCTCTCGTAACCTCAGATCATCCCGATCTTCCGGCCTCACCGGTCGCTCCTTCGCCTTCAGATTCTGCTTCATCCGCTCCTCAACCCGATACCGCTCTCGCCACGTCCGCTGAATCCACCCTCGATACTACCGCAATCTCTTTACCACCCCTCGATCCGAACGCCAGCCTAGGCGAGCTGATTTCCAATTCCGGCCGTTCCCTCGAGGATATCCTCAACTCGCCTGAAGCCATTCATGCGGCAGTCAGCATTCCTGATCTCAGTCTCATCGGTCTCGACCACCGGTGGTTCTCCTTTCCTGGCTATGCGGTAGATGCTTTGGTGGGATTGCACAATGCCACAGGACTTCCATGGTACGCCGGCCAGCATTCTGCTTAAGAACTGCCTTTAAGTGACTCATCAGGTGGGGCACCATCGCCCTCATCACAATTCTCACTCGACTGTTTCTCTCTCGTCTCGTCATCAGTACTCAAAGACACAATGTCCGATATCTAGCCGTTCTACCGCAGATGACGCAATTGATACAGCGGGTACAACAAGCTCAAGCATCGGGCGACCAACAGGCCCAAATGGTTCTGACTCAGACCCTCAAAAACCTCCTCACCGAACACGACGTCAGCCCAGTCAAGCCAGCGTTGGTCCCCATGGCGCAGCTTCCCATCTTCCTCAGCGTATTCTATGCGTTGCGAAGGTTGTCGGAGGCTCCTTTGCCGCAATTCAAGGAGGGCGGTTTTGGATGGGTCACCGATTTGACATTGCCGGATCCATATTACATCCTGCCCATTTCGAGTATGGTCTTGACCAATATCATGTTGAGAGTATGTGGAGTCTTTCGTCCATTTTAGCTGTATACTGATAACGCTCAGACCGGGGCGGACGGTACTGGGACATTGACATCCTCAGGAATGGCCCAGCACCTCCCTAATGTTTTCGGATTACTCTCGGTCGTTCTGGTGCCAATCATCGGTACCTTTCCTGCGGTAAGTCCAAGTGAATCACGCCAATGGGATTAAACCGGATTGACTTGGAGTCCAGGCTCTCCTTTTCTACTGGACCTTTGCGAATGCCTGCACCCTCATTCAAGCGACACTCCTCCGTCAGCCCAGGATCAAGCGATACCTCCGCATCCCGACGCCCGTAGAGTTGCCTCTTCCACCTGGCGAAGCCAAGCCAACCAGGCCGACCATGGTCGGATCATTCAAGGCGATACGAGACGGTATCAGGGATCATTACAGGAGCACGATGGAGCGAGCCGAGAAACAGACGGAACTAGCAATCGCGAATGAGAGGCAGAGGGGGCTGAGGGCGGGGACGGCGAATATGGTCACGGAGAAGATCAGTGAGAACACGGATGGGGCTTCGGGGCGATCGGCTTCGTCTTCAGAGACGAGCTACCTGGAGAGTCCGGGACAGGTACCACACAGACCTGGCCAACAACGGCGGAGGCCTGGGAATCCAGCGATATTGAAGAAGCCACCACCGCCTCCGAGGCGTCGGTCACCATGATAGCCGCATGCATTGTACCCATCTCACCGCTGCTGAAGCATTGGGGGACATCGAGGTCCCGACCGAAAGTACGGTACCGGGAACCATTGTTTCTTTGTAATCAGAGATGCCGCCACTCCTTCCGTAAGCCTCATTTTCGCCAACTCATGCTTCAGTGCTGCATCAAGTAACGAAAGCTGAATTATGAAGTATTGCATGCTGCAAGAGGGGAAGCCGGGCGTTATGCTAATTGCGCTGCTGTACTCCTCCGTCCCCTCTTCTTCTGAGGAGCCCTGACCGCCTCAGTCCCCTCCATCCGCTCTACCTCCTCTGTCTCTGTTTTCATCTCCGCCTCGATCTCCTCCATCACCTCTTCGACTACCTGCTTCGTCGCGCTCTTTCGCGGCTTCTTCGGTTTATCGACGAGCATCTTTTCTAACGGCGCATTGGCCTCTTCCCCAGCTTTCGCGTCGATCCCTTCCACGACCTCTTCCGCAACTTTCTTCGTCATACTCTTCCTCGCCTTCTTCGGTTTCACTGTTGAGGTCTCCTCTAGCTTAGCAGTTGACCCCCCAGCCTCTTCACCAGCCTTGGCATCAATTCCCTCCATCACCTGCTCCGCAGCCTTCTTCGCCATGGTTCTACTGGCCTTCTTCGGCATTTCTACCGGGGCCTCCTCTGGCTTAGCGGTCGACCCTTCAGCCTCGTCCCCATTTGTCGGCCCTGTTGCCTCGATCATTTCCGCTGTGACCTTCTTCGTCGCACTCTTCCGTGATCTCTTCGGCTTGAGCTTCGCCTCGATCTCGTTCCCTTCCGTAGCTATGCCGTCCGTGATCTTCGCCTTCCTCGATCGTTTGTGCTGTGTTTCCTCTTTAAGCTCTGCCATACTCTCAT
>JAABUI010000849.1_pt1 | contig 19907 bp, 22 predicted proteins | sample 5559111 | NCBI WGS metagenome assembly JAABUI01 (sample SAMN10711870, study PRJNA513365) | rock metagenome | isolation source: Antarctica rocks | place: Antarctica: Victoria Land, Buttleship Promontory
GATCCCGATGTTCGTTTTCAGCTGTCTCCAGGTGATTTTAGGCTCCGATCGTAACTGACGTAACAGTACCCTAGCTGCTCGAGGAGTAATTGATAAGAGCCTTCCTGATCTGGATTTATTAACTCCGGAGGGTGTTGTTTGAAGCCTTCCCAAAACGCTCCGAACGGTGCTTGGGGGAACATTCAAACTTCGTGCTATTTGGGTGGGTGTAAGGCCTAATTTAGCTTGTCCTGATATTTCACCTTTGGCGAGCAAAGAAAGCTTCTTTCTAGAAGTCTTGTTACCAGAAATTGAAGTTAACGGAGCTCTTCTGAGCATTGTGGATGCAGTTGAAGAAGATGAGTTGTTTTGAAGATACGCGATTTAACATGTTTTCGCGATTTACGCGAAGACTTAGTGCGGGGTACTGTACGTATGTTCATACGTATGTGCATACGTACCCCGTTTCCAACATAAAATGTACTATAGTAGCCGAAGCTCGCACTCTCTCCTACATCTTCTCTTCCACTTCCACATCCTCTTCCACGTCCACGTCCACATCCACGTCCGCATCCTCTAACCTCTCCACCTCCAAACCCCAACCACCCACCCACCTAAAACCTCAGTCCTCAACATCCCAACAAAAAAAACCCCCCATCAGCCGCTCCAAAATTTCATCAGCGAGACAAGAATTCTCATCCTACGGCCAACTCACCCTTCGCACTCACGTCTATCGCTTCCGCTGGTTCTTCTTCGTTGTTTGTTGCTGGTGGTGCTATCATGTGGGGAGTTCATGGTTTTATGAATCTGCTTGAAAAGTAGTGGGAGTTGGTTTGAGGGGTCTGAGGGATGGTGGTGAGGGTGGCGGGGAGTGAGGGGCGGCGGAGGGAGTGAGTGGGGGAAAGAGCACCGGGGGGGAGAAAAGGTATAGCGGGTTTTTGGGTGAGAGGGACTTTGGTAAATAAAACCGGAAAGTGGGGGGTTGTGGTTGTTGTAATAGTGAAGTATGGTCGGCCGTTTTCTCATGAATTATATGAATCTCTATGTTCATAACCAACGTATATACCCCCCTAACCCCCCCAAACCACCCACTCATCCCCCACCCCTCCCAATCCTCCGCTCGTAAGCCCCCCACGCCTCCTTCCGATACCTTTCCGCCTCCCTCCGCCTATCCCTTGCCCCTAGTATCCCCCTTCCTACGATAACAACATCCGCCCCTTCCTTGCCCACAACCTCCGCGGGTGTCCTCCATCTCTGGCCCAGGCCATCCCCTTTGTTACTTTCATCGTCTTCCTCGCCTTCGGGTGGAAGAGAAACGCCTGGTGTGATGTTTAGAAACGCGTCGGTAGGTTTTTGATTTAGCGAGTGCTGGGAGATGAAGCCGAGGACGAAGTCCGGGTGGGCGCGGGCGGCGGAGAGGCAGGCGCTGGTGTAGGCGGGTGTCATAAGGTTGCCTTCGCTGCTCATTTCGGCCAGGAGGAGCAAGCCTCTGACGTGTGGTGGGGGGCCGAGCGCTTGGAGCGCTTGTTCGCGGTCGCCGGGTTCGATATCGCCATCGCCGGATGAGAAAGAGCGGGCAAGCACAGGCGGTGAAGGTTCGTAGGTTTGGGAAATGGTGGTTACGGCTGTGACGGAGCTGTTTGTGCGGGCATGGTGCGAGTCTGGAATTGGGATTGTGATCGAGGCAGAGTCTTCCTCTTCGTCTTCGGTGGTGTCGCCGTCAAGGCTGCGGCGAGGGGTGCCGGTACTTATTTCGGTGAAGACAGATTGGTTGAGGGATGTCAAGGTCGTAGTTGCGGCGGAGTGGAGTGCGGTGATGATCGAGGGGCCTGGAAAGATGTGGGCATTTGTTAGGTGAGCCCAGGTGGCGATTGAGAGGGGGCCGCGGGTGTACTGTGATTGGACTGTGCCTGTTTCGCTTGTCTTAGAATCCGATCTACCGGCATTCGATAAGATACATTTGACACGGGTTTAACATACTGCCAATATCACCAAATTTCCTATCCTCGAAAATCAAGAAGCGTTTTCTCCGAGATATTTCTGTAAGGCCCTTGATCGTCTTTTCCGAAAAGTCATCGATAATGTCGGAATGGGTTTTAAGTACGCAAATGTAATCTCCAACTTCTTCGGCTAGACGTAGCAAGACGGAAGTCGAATTGACATCTGCTGACACACAAAGATTGGAACGTTTAATAGAGATGAGATGCAGAAGATAGCTGGTCAAAGGAGGTGTGTCCTGGATTTCAGCGCGAACAGAGTACGGGAGGGCAAGGATAGGGTGTTGGTTTGAGGGCATCTTCTAGACATATGGTAAGTGTCTTGGGGCGCATTGAAGGCAGTCCTTCCTGGGGATAATTGCGTTGGTATGTCGTCTACTCACCACATACGTGGAGCAGAGCAGAGCTTAGAGTATGTTCGTCACACAAAAAGCCATTTCGACCACAATATGTCGTGTAGCTCTCGTGCTGTCGTGGCATTTGGATCTTCCTCTAAAAGCCTGGCAAGGCTGACGCTAGCACCTATAGATCAACCGTCTACCTTACCGTACTACCTAAAGCTTATTTGATCAACACCTGCCACGGCTACATCCGTACGAGTACAACCTCGCCGAACGGAAGTCTGCTAATGAAATACATATGTACATTCTAGAACATCCGTAACTTTTAATCTCGAACCTGTGTAGATCGGCTCTTCTTCTGACAAAGGCCTAATCACAGTGTGTCCACAGCCACGTCACTGCCAAATCCGCACGAGAATCATTCTGATACCGCTGGCCAAGCACAACGCCCTTGTGGGTACCGTGTCTATCCAATCCTCCTAAACACAATTCAGGAAATATCCATCCATTCTAGTTCGCTGTCGGACCCCTCGCACTCAGCTATGTCCTCCTCGTTCGGTGTAGTCGAAGAAGGCACGACCAGCATCGATGACGCGTCACTTCTAGATTGGGTTGGCAGCATGATAGTCTCCTCTTTTGACTTGGTAAGGGGTACAGTTGCAAAATTCTCTGCTGCATTAAAGGCTCGCAAATGCTTTTCCGGCGTGTCCCTATATCCCAGACTGGCATATTCTCCCTCCGCATGTTCGTTCTTCAGAAGTCGCCGAAGCCGATTCATCCGCTTTTTTGGTAAATTAAGCTCTTCTCCTACTTTGTATCTTCTCAGGTCTTCCATGGTATCCTTCCTGCGATTTTCTTTCCGAAGCGCTATCTTGGCTGATCGTCTGGGATCGGTCCTACGAGCTGCCAGTCTAGCAGCACGTTGAGTTTCATCTTCAGGTCCTCTGAGCTCAATAACAGGAGCATATTGGGAATCCTCCTGGAATCGCTTTTTGTGCAATCTCACCACTTCTTGGATCTGCCGTTGAGTCATGTGCTCCCTATGGGAGAAATCACGCTTCAATATCTCAAGATCCTCCTTTGCCTGTTCCTCGTATACCTCTGCTATAATAGGCCTTACGGGGCCTTCGCCTTTCGATCCAGCACTAGGGACGTCCTGCAGATGATGTTGGTACGTATGTCGAAATGTATCGGTTGCAGCTATCATAGGATCTATCGATGTGTTCTTGAGATCTGGGCGGCTTTTTACTCCAAAAGTCTCATCGTCTAGATTCATGTGGTCAAGTGCTCGCTCGAGTGTATGTGTGGGTGATACATGGCCATGTTCTCGTTGAGGTTCGATAGGATCATTGTCCGAAGCAGCTGGATGACCCGGGCATTCTATGGCTTTCCGTTGTTTGCAATTTGCAAAGGAGATAAGTTTGGCGACCATCGCTGCCTGGCGTTGTGGAGGCAGTCCGTATTTTGGCCACAGCTTGCTATTGAGATTTTGATCTTGGTTGTCTGATTGCTCGTGAGATGCACCATCTCTATTCTTATTTCCTTTCAATCCGCCTGTCATCTCTTTGGAGACGTCTGAACTCATGATGGACGTGGGAACACCAATTTCACGCCAAGACTGCGCTATCTTTTTCACTTGGTCATAGACACTTGTCCTCGCTGTCTTCTTAAGGTCGCCCGTTGCATTGTCTGCTTTCATCTGAGAATAAAGAGAGTCATAGTTTGTGAACCGATGACGAATATGAGCATTCACAGCTAACTCAATCTTGATCTCTTCGTCAATTATCATCGATCTTCCCACGCGACCACTACCTTTCAGAAAGCCATGTTCTAGGATTTCTTCTGCCGAGTCTTTGGGAATTCTTGGAAAGTGGCGGGAGAGCATATGACGAGCGCGTGCAAGATCTCGATGGTCTTTGGTCTCCACTGCCCGTTGGCGTTTTTTAGCCGAGGCCGCAGCATCTTCTTCGACGGCTTCGTAAATCTGCTTTGGGCAATGAAGGCCAAGCCTCTCATGAGTGTTGTTTTTCTGCTGAGGTCAGGTATATATACGGGTAACAGGACAAGAGGACCTACAAAGACCACGTAGAGTGTTTCTCCCGCTTGTTTTGTGAGGTCTCGGCTTTGGAAAAAGTTAGAGCCGCGCTTGAGAAAGGCTGACTTCTTGGTAACTCACCAGTGACGAGTCACATAAATATTTCCTACCAAAGTTAGCTTCCTTTCTTAGTGTTTGCGTCTTATAGCTGACCTTTTGGAACGAATATGCAGTCCCTGGGGGGGCATTTTGGACTATAAGACAGCTGGGTTCATCAGTATGGAGACTTAGCTATAAGAGCTCAAGATCCAGTTTATACGTACCCTCTCGCACGTGATATCTAAAGTGGCTATAAGCCTCCTTGTGGCATCGGAGGGCCCATGGCCACGGCGTGGCATGGCGAGTGAGTCTCTGGGGTTCGTTTTAAGCAAAGATGTGGTCCGGGATATTTTTGAGAACGGGGGGTGTGGAAAGATCTTGTCGAGTAGGTAGGTAAGGTGGTAAGGTCAGTTCATGTGTTGATCTCGAAGAGTCGGAGCTTATAGATGCCGATTGGTTAATCACTAGGGGGTGCAGCAAGTCAGGAAAGAATAGCCGGTTTCCCCTGAGATGTCCGAATCCATATTTTCCATGAGATGATTCAAGCATTGATCTTGAATTGGGCTCATCATTCCATGATTTCCAGACTTGAATCAACTACTCAGTCCAGAAGCTGACCTGGCGCACGAAGTTATTTGGCTATCGGTTGGGAATTTACTGGATATGTGCATGCCCTGTCGACAAGTGACGTAGGGGGAAAGAAAGCTGGTGATCGACCGCTAAGGATTTCGCGTCGATAGCATAGGGTATCGATAGTACCACGGTGTATCTTACCTTATTCACCGCGTTCTACAAGCACTAAGGTACTGCAAACTGAAAGCATGTACAAGATCACCCAGAAGGATACTGTTGTCTAAACCCCATTCATGGAGTGCTTAGGTACAGACCTGGTCGCTACTACTCCTTGAAGTCCTGGAGGAGCATCTTCCTTTGCCCCCCGGACTTGGAAAGCTTCTCAGCTACCAGCAAGAGTCGCAATGACAATCGCGCAAAGTGCCTCCACAAAGGTTGATAATACCAGAGAACGTGAACTATACCGCTACTTCCAGCCCCCAAGCAGCCCAGTCGGCTCGCCAGAAGTCGCATCACGGAACCTTGCAGATTTTGCTCAGAACACTCTGAGTGCCGATGCAGTATCCTCACCTGATACGACCTTGACTGCCCTAGCTCAACTATGTGCTCTTCGCCTGAACGCACAGAGAGCGATGATTAGGTAAGGAGCCTGCCATCGTTCGAAATTCTTGCTGATTGTAAATCAGCGTCATCGACAAGGAGCATCAATATTTCATAGCTGAGTCGACCAAGACATTAAGCCTTGCCGATGACCAAAAATGTGAAGAGGCCGGCGACAGCTTATGGATTGGCTGCTCAACTGTCAATAAGCAAGGGAGGCTCTGTGAGGTATGATATCAAGAATAATTGAATATCCCGAGACACCAGCTCACTTCCACGCAGAAAACCATCGAGTTACCACAAAGTCCGGGAGGATATCCGTGTTTTACAGTCACAGACCTAAGTGAAGATGCCCGTTTTAATCAACTGCCCTTCGTTACGGGGCCGCCCTACTTTAGATTCTATGCTGGCACGCCATTAACCACAAAGAGAGATGTAAACATCGGTAGTCTCTTCATCATTGATGATCAGCCACGAGCCCGTCTGAGCGCAGATCAAGAGGAGTTCCTCGGTACCATTGCTAGAACGATTATGAAGCACATGGAAATAAACAGCGAGGCAGAAGAGCGCAAAAGGGCGATGAGGATGTCAAGGGGGTTGAATGCGTTTGTAGAAGGAAAGAGTCGCTTCGATATAGAAGACCACACTTTCGACACCTCAGTCCTGAATTCTAGACATGGCTTGAAGAAGCGCGAAAGTCGTCCACGGGTAATGCGTAGCTCTGACAGCCAAGAACCTCAAGTTGCGCCAGATCATGTCCCACCGAAAACGGAGTTCTCAAGTAACACCACCCCTTCGGACGACCATGATGACTCTCAAGATGAAAATGAGAGTAGGGCTGCTCGTGGCGATGCTGACCTTGGCCAGCGTTCAACCTTTGTACGCGCAGCAAATCTTCTCAGGGAATCTCTGGATCTTCGAGGTAAAGGAGGCGTTGTCTTTCTCGACACAGCTATTGGTTTCCACGGGCGTGAGGACAGATCCTCTGATAGTTCTACAGCGTTTAACGAAAACCAGACTAAGAATGACATCGAGAAGAATGATCCATCAAGTTCTAACGAAGCAATCAAAGCGGTCTACAGGCAAAGCAGCTTTGGCGGTACTTTAGTGGATCGGATGTACCAGAAACCGGCAGATGTAATCAGCTTTTCTACCTCTGAGGGAGCTATGAGCCCTGTGACTAAGATGACCGGCATTAAGTCATTCAGCCCATTGAATGAAGATCTGTTGCAGAGCTTCCTTCAACGTTATCCTCGAGGCAAACTGTGGGGCTTTGATGTAGACGGTAACCTCTCATCATCGGAGGACGACAGTGCATCGCCCCGGGATCCGCAGAAGCCTTCAGGCAGCAGGACCACTTACTCTAAAAGAAAACGCCTGGAAGCGGACTTGCTACGAAAACATTTTCCAAACGTACGCCAATTACTCTTCGCACCTCTATGGGATGCTAGTTCCGCGAGGTGGTTCAGCGGTTGCTTTGTCTGGGGAACCTCGGCTCGCCAAGTTTTCTCCGAAGAAGCTGAGCTCAATTTCCTGAATGCCTTTGGTAATAGTATAATGGCAGAGGTCTCCCGACTTTCCAGTATATCTGCGGATCGTCAAAAGGGAGACTTCATTGGTTCTATCTCGCACGAGCTTAGATCACCGCTGCATGGCATACTTGCAAGCGCAGAGTTTCTTGGGGAGACGGATGTCGATAACTTCCAAAACAGTCTCATATCCACGGTCCACTCATGTTCCAGGACTCTTTTAGATACCATTAATCACATTCTCGATTTCAGTAAGATCAATACCTTTGAACGCAACTGGCGTAACGTCAGAAAGCCTAGGACGGGTGCTCGGACCAACTTTACAGCATCAGCTAGAACATCAGCGAAACGGGTAATGCAGAAAGAAGCGCCTCCTCTGATGAACATTTACGCCATTATTGATGTTGCGGCGGTCACAGAAGAAGTCATTGAAGGGGTTTATGCAGGCCAGGTCTACCAGGACATTAATTCAGCAGAATTCGCCGATTTCTCAAGCGATACGAGGGGTAAATACTCTAACCGTGGTAGCAAGCGATCTCTTTTAGCTGGATCTGGTGGCGAACAGCTTGCTGCAAAGGACATCGAAGTCGTGCTAGATATTGCTCATGCCGATTACACGTTTACTACGCAACCCGGAGCACTAAGGCGGGTAAGTCTTGTCTTTGTCTCTGTAGTTTTGATCTGTTTTTTCACCCCTTAAAGTCATTGCTCTTTATAAGTTATCATATATAATCGATTAGCTAAGCTGTCACCGTATATTGCCATCCATGTGCTTTCATAATATTGACGAACATACAGGTCATCATGAATGTACTGGGTAACGCGCTCAAGTATACGCAGAAGGGAATGATAATTGTCAAACTGGCGCTCGATGAGCTAGCTATTGACGCTGGAGCGGAAGAGAAAAACGAAAGAATGCTAGAGGTTAAGATTACTGATACCGGCAAGGGCATTTCCAGCGAGTACCTCCGTACGAGTCTGTATACACGTATGTCATCTTTATATCTTCTGTAAAATCAAACCTCTAGCTAAACATCTACAGCCTTCTGTCAAGAGGACACTTTAGCCAGCGGTACTGGGCTAGGCTTGTCGATCGTCCGAAGTATAGTCAATATGCTTGGGGGCTCCATTGACATCAAGAGTCAGGTTGGTCAAGGAACAGAGGTCAAGATCCGTTTGCCGCTAAAGCGAGCACCTGAATCTGACACTCCTATGTCAACGCCGAGTAGTGGAAATTCCCTTGAGCGCCTTTACGATGATTCGATCAGCGCATTACAAGCTGAGTACCCTGGAAGATCCGTCGCCCTTTACGGGTTCGATCCTAAGACCGAAGTAACTCTTCAGTCCACAAATACAGCTCAGGTACTCCAAGAATACATTGAGGACTGGTTCAACCTCGAAGCCGTGTCCCCGTCGTCTGCTTCCGCTCCGGATGTTGTCATCGTGGATGAAAAGAATCTCGCAGCATTGTCGCAGCAAAGTTACCGTAGATCCCCGACGATTGTGCTTTCTAGCAACAGCTCTCGTAATAAGAAATTGCATACTCATGTTTTTGGGGCCATGGAATTTGTTTCAAAACCCTTCGGACCTTACAAACTCGCCAAAGCTATGTACACATGTCTCGACAAGGCGAAATCCGTCTCTGACGGACTAGCCCCAGCGGCGTGTCTGATTAGGGGAGAAAGTCCAGCTAATTCAGAGGCTGAAACTGTTATTCCCGAATTCGAAGAGATGACGCTCCAGACCGAGCACACATCCATGACGGTCCAAGTAAGCAATGGAGTAACAGCGGCTGACTCTACCAATGCACAAATGGCTATTGAAAACTCGTCTGCTGGTGCTACTGGCGATTATCAAAGTAAGGACGGCGAAGACTTCCCGTTCCCATCTCAGGATGGTCATGGCGATGAGAAAATTAGGCCAACCCCCTCCCAACGCCTTCGTATTGACCTGACGAGGAGGGAATCAAGACGTCCTAGTCTAGATCAGAGAGTGACTGAACCGTACATAACCAAGTCTGCATTTCCATACACCTCGCCTGTTACGAAAACCGGAGAGATAGTTACAATTGAGGTAGAGTCAGCCACACCAGACCTTACTCTACCATCTTCAACGCAGACGACAGAACGAAGTACAAAGCCAGGCAGTTCCACTATTACAACTTTTGAAGACGTGCAGAAGCGGCCCCCAAGGTTATTATTAGTCGATGACAACAAAATCAACCTTAGACTGCTTGAAACATTCATGAAGAAGAGGAAGTACGCACTGGTTGACTCGGCAGACAATGGACACCTGGCTGTTGAGGCGGCTGAAGACAACAAGGAAGGCTACGACATCATCTTCATGGGTAAGAAGCCATTATAGCACTCATTTGCTCCATACTTACCTGCCCTCCCAGATATCAGCATGCCCGTCATGAACGGCTTCGAAGCCACCCGCGCCATCCGTGACATCGAAGAAAAGCGTGGCCGAACCTCCAAAACCGCCACCGCCGACGACATCCCCAAACCCTCTCCCTTATCCCCCGCCCTGATCATCGCCCTCACAGGTCTAGCATCCAGCCGCGACCAAAGAGAGGCCTTTACGAGCGGCGTCGACCTCTTCATGACCAAACCCGTTTCTTTCAAGGAAGTAGGCCGTCTGTTGGATAACTGGGAAGCCCACGGCGGGCTGACAGCAAGGGAGCGGAAACAGAGCATGGCCGACGCTCCAGGAACGTGAAGGTTGTAGGATAGGTAATTGTTTCTTGTTAGCGGCACATAAACTGCGACGCAGTATACGACAGCACGATGGTATGGCAGGAAACGCTTTTGCTCATTCGCATGTCCAAAGGCGTTTGAGTACAGAGATGCTGGCGTTGGACATATGGTGCTCTGAGTGCATCGTTCATAAGGCATTGTTGCTCGGCGCTGGAGGAGGTATAGGGATGGCTACTGAAGGATTTTGCCATGCACGTGAGAAATCCGGGACACTGGACGGGTTTTGTGTGCACATGTGTGATGGGCAGAATGGCACCTGGTATCGCAGACATAGGGAGCGTTTAAAACAGCAGCAACACATACATAGCTCAGTAGTCGCGCACATTTGCGAGCATTGGATGTGCTCGATTGTCCTAGCTATGTACTCTGGTTGCGGTACCAATAGCGAGCGCTCAATCACATGCATAGCTGGTTGTTGCTCTGCTGCCTTTGCACACCTCTGTATTCCACCCCAACGCTCGATAAAGCGGGTCACCGCAATTACGCCCCCCCCCCCCCCCCCCCCACCTCTGGACTACTTCAGCTTCCTGTGAAATCGATACCCCTCATTGAATGAACGTATTAGCTTTTACGACCGGACTACATACAGTACATACAGTACATACATATCTACAGTACTTGAACCGAGTTTATTTGATACCGAGAACATCCTCCAACACCGTCCTTTTTCCCCCCTCCAAATATATTTTTTTACGACCGGCAAAGATAAACATATGTACCCAGATTACCCCCCCTCCCCTCCCCGACCCCCTTCTATTTTTTTTTAAAAAAAAGCAAGCTAAACGCGCGAGGTGCTTGTGTTTTTTTCATTGCGGGTTGGGTGTGGTATGAAGGGTAGGATGAGTCATTTGGGTTTAAGGGGGCGAGAAGGGCTTTTTTTGGGGGGTGGGGGGGGGGTTTGGTGTGGGGAAAGTAGAGATAAAGGGGGGTTTGGAGTGATATGGTGTGGTGGATGGAATGGCACTGCATGACTCTCTTCGTAGGGTTTTATTCATCTGTCTTTGTACCCTTACTGTGGCTCCCCTGACATACACAAGATTCATAGCCACCAAACCCCACCATCGTCGGTGGCACTGCTTTGACTTTTGACTATACTGACGATATCCTTGAATGGAGCTGTTTTGTAAGTGTTGTGGTTGTTAGGAACCGGTGTGAAATGAGGGAATGAACATGCTAGGAAGTTGGGGCTGAAGGTGCTATTGGGAACTTTGGGAGTATTTTATGACGGTTCTGCTGGGTAGAGGATGTGGATGTAAGAAGTCTTTGGACTGCGTTATCATAGACAATGCAGGCGTTGGAGGCGAGGACGGATGGGTTTTGGCATGCTTGTAGTACTGGGAGGAATGTACTTGTTTGAATACTGTACTGTCGAAAGGACCGTGCGTGCAAGTCGTACTCCTCTTCTCTTTTGGCCCTGTTTGCCATGGGTGAAACTGTGATTTTGACCCTGCACTGTTTCATATCAGCTCTGCAAATGATTATTACACTGCATCCCATCTATCTTCTCCACCTCTCTCAGTCCCGTCCGTTGTTACCGTCTTCACTGAAGGCGCCACACAAACACTGATCGCTCCTGAAGGCGCTTTGCTTGCAGTCTTCAGAAACTCCACCGAAGTCTATAGCGTCTCTGTCTCTTCTGGACGTACTTTGGTATTAGCCAGTCCCTCACATATGCTCAGTAGTAATTGAATAGGTCTGCCTTCAGATATGACACCATTCCTCCACCAATCGTGAATGTCGGTTCATCCTGAGTGTGCATACGGCTATCCAAATTTACGCTGCCTGTGCGGTGAATGTGCAACGGAGTACGTTATGGACAGTCTCGCAGCACAGCCAATAGCGATTTGGACTGTGGCGAGGAGGCAACGATTCGGTGTTTGTTTCCAGTTGGGATGTTTTAGGGTCGGGGCAGGAGCTAAGACCGATTGTAGGCAAACGTAGGTAGGGTGAGAAGGGTGTGAACCGAAGTATTAAGAGCGTCAGTGGGTAGGAAATGCGGTTATCGGCAGTCGTCTTTCTGTTGGGCTCTTTCTGCCTGTCTTCCGTTGCGTCAGAGGGCACTCTGTCCCTAACGTCAGAACGCCTCTTCGACCATGGTGGTATTAGACTTGTAGATTCTCATGCAAGGAACCTTCCTCGTAGACCTCTTCAATTGAAGCTCAAGGCGTCTATTCTCATGTCTCTTTGTTTGTGCATGCTGATTAACTTCTCTGTGCGTGAACGAGTTGTACATTCAGAGTTACGACTGAAACCGTGAGAGGATCATGCAACCAACCTTCCTGGCCACAGAAACTGTTCTTTCAATATTTTCTCTCACACTCTGCCACTAAAATCGTCGTTATCGTGAGCATCTGGGGACCAATTACCGCCTTCATGACAGATCTCAAGATCCTGGTAAGTCCCTTCAAAACACCTTTACAAAGTTCGATTGAAAGCTAGGTACCATTCCCAACACCAGGAGCTTTGATATTCCGAGGCTCATGCACTAACGCCATTCAGTCATTCGCTTGCGATATCATTCACTGTTAAGGGGCGCACCAAGAGCTCTAAATTCTTTCTTTAATCCAAAAGCTGACAGCAGCTCACTCAAGAGCTAAAGTGGGCAACAGCAAGTCGTTGACCACCAAGTTGATCCATCGAATTTCACCCAATACTTGGATGCTCAATCAGGCTTACTGTATTGCAATAGGTAAGTACTTTCCCGGGACTGCCTCTTGAGAATAGGGCTCACAAGTAGCTGTAAAGTCTACACTATTCAAGTCCGAAAGCTCTTCCCGACGTTTGTTCTCTTGTGTATCAGTCAATTTCCTCAACTTAGTAGATCTTGTCTCATCGTCAAGGCGAGTACCAGAACAACCTTTTTTGACTTGGTCGTTACTAATACTACGTGATAGGCACTGTAGCTGAACGCCAGCAACACAATCCAAAGCAGATATCGAAATATAATCATCCAAAAGTACAACCATAGACTTCCTCAGATAACGTGGACCCTACTTATGATTATTACAGCATGCATTTTCCGATCGAGATCCTGACCATGATCATCAAGGAACTTCCAATTGAAGACCACCTTAATCTGAAACTCGCCTCGAAATGCATCTCGGCGGTAGCCAATCAAGTCATGGATGTCTCCGTTCATTCCCGAGAGGAACAGGTTACCTGCTCTGACTGCAGCCGCTTGCTGGATCACAGCGAGTATATTGAGGCTCAACTTGACACCAAGAGATACGGCGGTCGCGAACGGCTTTTCAACATGCGTGCCGAGATTCGATCGCCATAATTGTTACACATTCCAGAACTTGGCTGACGGCATTCGTCAAGAAACATGGGGAATGGACGAGAATCTTTCGTTATGCTGTTTTGTGAGTCTCCAACAAAGTAGATCCTTATACTTTACATTCTAACAAAAAGCAGGATAAGCACGATCCACGTTGGTGGACAGGATATTTCATGGTCTTGCCATCCCTGGTTTTAGTCCTAGCACCTTGTCAGCCCTCGAGTTAAGACTGGCGCTTCCTTGACAAACCACATTAGGTACATTTAAGGGTAGATTACAGGAATGCCGCAGTCGCAACTACCTTACTCTCATTGAGCCACACTTCCTTCCATATGACACTGGTTCACACTCTATATCTAGAAGTAGAGGGCTTGCGAAAATCGTTTTAGGCGTCCTCGGTCCAAGCAATTTTACCCAACGTCCCTCCCTCGAGCCACGTACTGCCTGAGCGCATATGTTGCAACCGAACGGTGGGTATAGTCAGTCCTTGGATAATAGCCTCATCGATGGATCATCGTTTGGTGGAGAACCCTACCTAGCGACTGGAATGTAAATTCCCAGCAATCGAGGTCTTCATGTGTTTGATGCAATTCTCATTTTCTATCATGCCTAACTGATCGCCTACCCAGCACTTGCTTCATCACTCTATCCAAGTCACCGACTCTTCTTTTGGGGCTACTCTCGCTGTCGGTGCACCTTTTGAGTTTTAGTTTTCATAAATGAGGTTTTTGGACAGTCAGGTAGACTGTCTGGATTCGTACCTTCGTCATAAGCTACCAGCATCTAAGTTTTCCTACGCTTGAGGGGAAGTGACGATAGCGAGCTCATCGACGGGAGCATGACTAAAGTAGAAGACAAGACAATTAGTCGCATATGTAGGAAGCAGAAGAAGAAATAAAGACGTGCCACCAAGTCCCATATCAGTATTACCTAGGGCGAAAGATAAGCGTCCTGTTCATGGCCAAGTCTCTATCTCATATCGTTTGATCCATGGATAAAAGCCTCATTGATGGGCGAAGACATGATTGACCGGGATGTTCACTAACCGTTAGGAAGAGATCCACATGGAACGGGCTTCCGATTTATCGATAAAGTTTCGACCATGGTTGCGATTGCCACCGTTCGTGTATGTCACATATAAGTTTGTTTTGATCGAGCTCGTTATGTACTGCTGGATAGTATGTTTCTTCCGAAACCGTTCACTGTTTCTCTACTCTTGGTAAGACTTTGCACTCCTGGTTATGTCGATGGACGAATGAACTAAGGTACATATGATTTCTCCTCATCATGCACCCCAGGAAGGAAGCACCCGCCTGCCAACACCTAGTTTAGCGGAACTACCAGCGATGATCCTTCCTACATCTTAGACAGACTGCAATACCGTGTGACCTGAGGTGCCAGGTGCCTCACAAAGTGTTTCACAGCCGACAGCAGTCATGGAGGCTGAGCCTAACACAGTAGATGGATTGTAGGTAGTGGCATTGGTGCGATAAAGAGGCATGGCTAAATTTAGCCGCACCCGCGCGTATCAGCTAATACGAGATGACCTCAATCCTTCCGCCTTCGTGCTTTGGCTCAGCCTCCCAACTTCCCACCGCCCCCCCAATCCTGTGATAATTGAGAATCAGAATCATTGGCGACGTGTCACACATGAAACACCTCATGGAAGCAATACCTACACTAATGCTGTGGCTTGTGCTCTTTTCTGAGGCAGGCAATGCACAATAATCCAGATCCTGAGGGAAGTAGTTTGCACGCTGAGAAGCTCTTGCGACGGCTTACACTACTATATACACCCAAACAGCCGAAGGAACACACGGCTGTAGCATGCTCCCCCAGCCTTCTTGTGGCCGAGTCGGCGGGTTGCGGTAGTGTGACTTGTTCTATTTTCGCTTGCGTAGGCTATCAGGCAACCAAGTATACATATATACTTGTCCTCTGTTTGGTCGTACTCTATCATTCCTACTATCCTCTCACTGTAAAGCAAACTCACCCTGCATTCGAGTCTTTGTGCATAACCTCAAAACTCGTCGTCTCAAAAATCTCAACCTTTCCCTATCGCTTCGTTATTATTTCCTAGCTTCAGCGTGTTCCCAGACGAATATGCATACTTCAACCCTCTCCACCCTGGCCTTGCTCGCCGCGACCTCCCTAGCCATTGATCTCAACGGCGTCACCTCAAGTCTTGTCGGCGCTTTCACCTCCCAAGCAACATCGAACCCCCTGGTAAGCCTTCTATACCCTTCTCGAGTTTTCTGCTACAAACAGCGATCTAACCATTCCCCCTCAGGCCTCCGCGACGTCGTCCTACGCCGCCTCCGCAAGTACAAAATCGGGCTACGTGGCCGCAACCCAATACCTCGCGACCGCCCTCTCCAGCAGCCAAGCGCTCGCAGAACAATCTTCTTACTTCAAGTCCCTCGAAACTGCGACCGGGAGCGTCCCCCAACCATCGTACTACTCGAAACTCCCCTCGAGCGTGCGCACCGAGCTAGACGCTTACGGTTCCGGCGTCAGCTCGGCTGCGAAAGCGGCCCATACAGCCACGCCTACAATCCTCGTATTCTCGAAAGGAAATAGCACTCTCGGTGGCACCAATGGCACGATACCAGGCGCTAGTGGTAGCGTTACTGGTGGGAGCTCGGGTACAGCGCCGGGTCAGAGCACCGTGACGTCGACATCGACCACGCAAAGCAACCAAACTAGTTCAATGACTACATCGGCCTCGAGTTCTTCGTCCTCGAGCAGCAGTCCGACGAGTTCGTCAAGCAAAGCTGGCGCGGCAAGTCAGCCCACGGGGATCTATAAGGCGGCAGGAGCAGCGGCGGTGGGTGTGCTAGGGCTTGCCGCTTTATTGTGAGAGCAAGGCTACAAGTATTCATGCATTTAGCGGGCGTTTTTGTTGAGCATTTCTGCGATGGCATTTACAAACCAACGATGTTTGTATCTTGCAAGCTCGACAGCTTAATAAAGAATAAAGAACTGTTCAGCTCAACGACGGAATGCCTCACGTTCAAATATACAAAAAAGAGGAAAGGTCCATGAATCATAAATTCTAACTGATATTTCTACATCTGTAGAGTACGCTTAAATTTTCCTGGCTTAGCATGGATCCTGCTTAACTACGATATATTTACAGGGGTCCCAGGTCCTGGTTGTGGTGAGATCTCGAACCTCTATATTTTCGATCTACTTCAAGGGTCATTGATTAATGCGGAGGATCATTCTATATTTACAGATCTGACCAGAAGGTACGAAGATCGGTTTATGCAGGACGATCGAGATCTCAACGTGCTTGATCCGGATGAGTTGATTCGGGTTAAACGGAGTATGGCCGTTTGATTGTCGAGTTTGTGGGTAGGATTGTTCAGAAACAGTTCGCTTATACTGCATACCTCTGATGGCTCGGTACATTTTGATATCGAGACATTTGAAGCTGCGGGAAACACATACACAAGGCTCGAACCATGGAATCGGAATAACCAGCCACTTTCGGCAGAGGGTGAAGGGGCCTTGACAAAGAAAGTGGCCGAAAAGTGGTCCTGTGCCGATTTCGGCCTGGGGAGCCAAGCTGGCCTAGCCCCTGGGGTAGAGGTAGGCCTGGGTGGCACATTGAACGCTCGGCCATATGTAGCATCAGACACGCTGGGCAAATAGATTGACATCCTTTCAGGAGGGATCGATCTTGCATTCCCACACCATGACAACGAGCTTGCCAGAGCGAAGCATATTGGTATGATGAAGGGAAGCAATCTCAATGGGCGAACTACTTCTTGCACATGGAGCATTTGTCAATCTTTGGATCGAAAATGTCGAAATCACTAAAGAACCTTACAACTATCCGAGAAGCCCTAAGCAAGAGCACGTGGACTGCACGAAGCCTTGGAATAATCTTTCTCCTTGGCGGCTGGCGCGAAGGAACTGAGATTACTAAAGATCTTACCAAAGCCGGAAGCGCTTGGGAAGATAAATTAGACAACTTTTTTCTTGAAGACGCAGGGATCGATAACGTCAGCAGACTTCTCCTCCGGTACAGGTGGTGGGTGCTCTTGCCGATTTCCTCCAAAAGTCGCAATCCAGCATCCACGATGCCCTCCTTGACTCGTTTAATACCCCCCGAGCAACGAATGCCATCTCAGAGCTAGTATCCGAATACAACAACACCGACAAGCCCACCCCAAATGTTCACTATCTCAAAGCGACTGCGCTATGGGTTACATCGATGGTCAACATTTTCGGCCTAAATGGTACAGCTTCGCCGGAAAGCTATGAAATCGGCTGGGCTGGAATTGATATCCCGGAGCCTGCCAAACCGTATTTCTATTCCTTGTCTACGATGAGTCACTCGCTTCGAAAAGCTACTAGAGTAAAAGATGGGCTACTTCCCGATCAACTCAAAGGCATAGTCGGTCCTGGGATTGTCGCTGAAGCAGAGCCTTCAGACATGGCCAAGCCATGCGACGACGTTCTTTCTTAGTTCCGAGCTGAGGTATCTTCGCTTGAGACATCAAGTAACGTCTTCCAAGAGGTCATGACGCTTTGCGATCGAGTGCGCGATATCGACCTCCTCGGCCTCGGAATCTACACCGAGGACAGGGAAAACCAGTCCACCCTAGTCCGACCCGCTTCCAAGAATCTGATACAAGGTCGGGATGAGAAAGCCGAAAAAGCTTGCCAAAAGCAGTTGGAGAAGGGAAAGAAAGAGAGAGACCCGTTGCAAAAGGCCGAGAAAGGGAAAGTGAGTCATTTAGAAATGTTCAGGACCAGTGAGTACAGTGAGTGGGACGATGATGATCTGCCGACAAAAGATGCGGCTGGAGAAGAGCTCACGAAGAGCCGAACGAAGAAAGTACGTAAAGACTGGGAGCGGCAGAAGAAATTGCATGAGATGTGGCTTGCTAGCCGTACTGAATAGACGTGAAACTCTTTTCGCTCGCGTTTACGCACAGCACGAGTCCACTGAAAATATCTGAGCGCCCCAAAATTGCCCGAAGCCTTTTGATCGAAAAGCAGCAGACGTTTCTTTTGGACCGATCGTCAGGGCTCCAAGGACGCATCGTTTGTTGTGTCCAAGGAACTATCCTTGAGCCCTTCCGGAAGTCTTCGAAGATTGCTGCTGGAAGCGTCACGAAACCTTCTACTCCGAATTCTCGAGTCAACGACATTACTATTTCAAAAGAACGACAAACTCTATTTTTTGATCTCGATAACTCTGACGCGACAGGCTACTATTTACAGGCTTTGTACACCCCTTGACAATTCCCCACCTGAACCTTCCGTATCAGCGTACACAAAGACGAGCAGCTTCTGCAGGATTCATGTTCCGTCATGTGTACGTATGATCCCCTCCACCAAGGGCTTATGAGTCGCAGTAGCACCACGAGAGTACGAGGGAGGGAATGGCAATAGAAATGTTCAAGAGAAAGGTTCAAGGGAATCTTATAGAAGGATCGAGGGGATATTGGAGGGAACGAAGGAGATAATGTTAGACAGAAAAATCCTAGAGTAGATCGAGAAGACATCAAAGGCAACGTAATTGAGGAAAAAGTCCGGGGGAAATAAAGCAATCCAAGCAGGAGCCCCAGTAAAGAGGTAGCAGCCGATTCCAAGAAATTTATCGCTTTCTCAACACGCATTACACTAATCAAACCCGTCTCAGCCAGTTTCAGCAGAGCATTGAATCCCGAAAAGCGACGTGCAAAATCAACATTCATGTATTGAAACATCCGAGGTCCTATGGGAGAGAGAGATGAATCAGTTGAAATACATCCTCGTCTTAAAACCCCTCAAAGTGCTTCCCAACTTCTCGAATCAAAGTAAACGAAAACCTCGTCTACAACCTCTGTTCCGTTCATGATTATAGGTTAGTATTAATTAATACTCATTTGGCGATGGACACGTAAGTAAAAAAAAAAAAAAAAGCTCACGAAGAGCCGGAGTAAGAGATTGCGGAAGAACTGGGGGAACGGCAGAAAGGAAGTTTTCACGAGGCGCGGGCTTGCGAGTCGAAGCGAGACATCATAGATTCTATTAGGGAGTCGCTCACGTTTTAGTCACCGATACAACCCCTCTAAAAGTCCTCAAAAACAAACCAGAAGAAAACCCCCCATCTTGCACCCACGAACACGCTTCTCCCCTCCACACAAGCAACATAAGCCCTCGCTCCCACCACCCACCCATCTCTCCCCGACATTCCACCCCGGCCGCCACATCTCCCCACTCCCCTCAACGCCTCCCACCTGCCCTTCCGGATCTCCCCTCCAGCCTTAGCAGAAAGCAGCGCTGTTGCCCAACCGGCTCTCCCGCAGATACCCACAACGCAAACACAACTCATACCTCTACCCCTACCCCACCGGCAGCGCCTGCAAACACCGCCGGCAACCCAAAGCACTTCTGCTGCCGCACCAGAAAACACCCGGCTCGCATACCACCCGTACAGGATCCCGCACGGGGATGCACAGCCGTCCGGGGCATCTTCTTGACGTATTGCGCATCGCCTGAACCAAGCGCGGTCAGGAACTGGCAGCACTTCGTGTAGACGAGGAACTGCCGGGGCGGTGGCGATGGTGGCGGAGGTCGGCTTCGGCGGCGGTATGGGCGTCGGCAAATTTCGGCACGGGGGGGGGGGGGGGGGGGGGGGGGGTGGGCATGGGGGGGGGGGGGGGGGTGCGCGGGGGGGGGGGGGGGGGGGGGGGGGGCTGGGCGCGGGGGGGGCGCA
>JAABUI010000851.1_pt1 | contig 19886 bp, 4 predicted proteins | sample 5559111 | NCBI WGS metagenome assembly JAABUI01 (sample SAMN10711870, study PRJNA513365) | rock metagenome | isolation source: Antarctica rocks | place: Antarctica: Victoria Land, Buttleship Promontory
CCTCGCTACTCTTCCACTTCTCTTCCTCTTCCCTTCTTATACCCGGCTATCCTCCTCGCTCTTATAGTAGCCTACGCCCCCTCGCTAATCGACCATCGCCGATCGTCGAGTACTATATAAGGCATCGGCCCCCGCTATGCCGTGGTATCGCTAGCCTTCCATCTCTCGATCTCCCGATAGGTCATCCTACGCCCTTCTAGTTACCTATCCTCATCGAAGCCTTTAAGCGACTAGAGTCGTGCTCTCTTAATTACTATTCTATATCTCTACTCTTTTTACTTCTTACTTAGCTCTATCGGAGATAGTTCGCGTTTAGGGCGCGCTGAAGGCCTCCGTGCTCTCGACCTAGCCGCTCTAGACCCTCGGACCTTAGCCTCTTCGCCTCCCCTCGCTAGCCACCGTTTTACTACCGCTTAGCTAACCTTAGACTCTACTACGGGATTAGCTAAGGGCTTTCAGCTAGCGCTAATTATAGGGGCGAAGTAAACACCGGATTAGAGTACGGCTATAATATAACTAATAGAGAAATTGCCTTAACCCCTATCGCGAATCCTCGACCCTCTAATAAGTCTACCTAACCTACTACTTTAATAAGGATCGCCTCTAGGTAGGGATCTAGTAGTATAGCACTACGGGGCTAAGCGTAGAGCTAAATAGTAGCGGTAAGCCGAGGGTAGCTAGTAAAGTCCTCGGAAGGTAGATCCTACCTCGATCGATAAGCTGCGCCGTTAGGGATACCGTAATCGCGATAGTCTAATAACGTAGCTTTAAGACGTTAGTCTAGCTTTTACGTAGACGTAGTAGAGGGCGTAGTACCGCTAATCCGTCGTAAGAGTCTTATATAGAAGATCTAGGTAGTAGTAGCGGACGGAATAGAGTAGTTAGATATTTCCCGGAAAAGTGTAGCGCTCAGCCGGCTTAGGCGATATAGGTCGAATACGAGGTTATAATAGTTAAGAGCTGCGCTAGGGAGTATTATAGAGATAGTAGTAGAGGAGTAGAAATTAAGTGTATTCGATTTAGCGATCGAGCGGCGATGCCAGCGATCGACGATGCACGGCGTTAGAGAAGAGGAGGCACCTATAGTAATAATAGAGACGGTGCCGCTCGAACTAGTCCTAAGGAACCTATTAGTTAGAGAAGGGGGTTCCGGCGGCGCCTCTATAAGAACTAGAAATATATATAACCTCCGTCTTACCCCCTCTAAATTTTCAACTATAATCTCTAGCCCTAGTTTCTCCTCTATTTATACCTTCCCCTAGCTGTTTTACGCTTATATAATACGATAACCACGATTAACTTAGATAGCGTTAAATTCTACTAACCTCCTAGTAGAGCTAAGCCGACTAGTAAGAATCCTATAGTAACTTTATAGTATAAGGGCGAAGCCGCTATAGACACCCGAGGTGGGGATATAGGTATATAGAATCTAGTATAAATAACGATAATCTAACGAGCCTAGGAACCCTTAAGAGTACTAGAAGCAGTCGCCGCGAAGGTAGTCGCGGGCCTAATTAGAGCTAGGACAACACTATCCCACTCTCCCTCTAGACCCCGACTGCCTCGCTATCCCCTACCTAATCATTAGTTTGGCCGCAGTCCCCGCTCCAAGGTCGTACTACTTAATCGGCGGTAGACTAGGCTCTATTATATATGTAGGGCTTAGCACCCTCTATAGGCGCGGTAGGCTCAGAAATTAGGTGTAGGCCTTAAAACCTCCGCTGACGGATTCTAATGCTAATAGATAGCGTCGGTTTAGATATCTCATCCTCCGCTAGATAATAGACAAGTCTATCTCTAATCCTCCTATACCGCCTAATCCCCCCCTCTCGCCGATATACGTTATCTAAATCTACGGATTAAGCGACGGTACTTATAAAGATATCGAGCCTTACTACGCAGCCGGTAACGGAAAAGAGAAGGGGGACAAAATAGATAGGTATAAAGAAGATAAGTAGGAGGATGGACTTATAATGGCTACGGGCGCTATAAGTATTCGAGAATTCTCTAAACGCATAGTGGACACTATAGATTTAAACGAGGGTGGCGAACGTGCGTATAGATCGGAAAAGATCCGACGTGTAGATTAATATATAGGTTTCAATTGCCGTAGGCGCGTCTGACGCTTCTAGGAAGATCCGATCGTAATCGCCGAGGTAGATAATACCGACGATAAGGTGAACATTCCTACTAAATATCGCCGGTTACTCTCCGTAGTTAAATCGCCTCCTCGGCCTGTCTTTAGAAATCCCTTTAAACGATTATACTAGTAACGCGAGAGTATAGTAAGTTTAAGTCGATCGAGTAAGGTTAGCGATAGTTAAGGTATACCACCCCCTAAAGTGCGTTCCTAACTAGCACCCGGGATTTCCTCTAATATATTCTAGAAAACCCTCTCGTAGTTAAGGATAACGGCGAAATGACTAGCGAAACCGGCGCTTCCACTAGGGCTATAAGCGTTTAGTCTAAGACTAGTACCGTACACCTTCTAAGCTCCCACCCGAGGGAATAGCTAAAGACGCACGGTTACTTAAATACTTATACTACCACCGAACCCATTAATCGCCCGACCTCTCCTAGTGTCGTATTATCCTAGGATCGAGGTAGGCAGACTATACACGACGACGATCACGGAATAGTAGCGACCGTCGATCCCCTAAGCGTTACCGCCGCCGCCCCACTTTTCCCCGAACAGCCTTAGGACTAAGGAGGTTTAGTACTAGATAAAGAGGAGTGGGAAATCGTGAGGATCGTTAGCGAGAGACGTATAAGAAAGGGCTATAAATATAAGGTACGCTAGAAGAATATATAGCTACCTAGTAGTGAGTTAGGGAGCGTATAGGAGTTGCTTAGGGAGTTCGAAGCGTAATACCGAGCGCAGCGTAGAGGTAAACGTAGTAGACCGGCTTAGGCAGATAAGGGTCTATAATGGTCGGCTACTTTTTTCGCAAAGGGAAATATATATATTTCTTAATTCTATCTAAGGTTATAAGTTCGCAAAATGTCGATATAGTTAGTATACCTCTTCCCTTTACCAACCTTTAGACCTCCTATTCTACGGTCGTACGTCGTCGGATTAACGTAGTATCTTCCTTTATTTCAAGTTATCTATAAGGTATAAGAGAAGGCAGCTATCCCTCGGAGCGTACTACTACCCTTTAACTTCAGCCTTATTTACTTCACTTTCCGACCTAAGCGAATCAAAACATCGAATACCTAACCAGATGCTAGCGAAAATCTTTCCTATTATAATCTACTAAATTAAGAGTTAGTAATTCCTACGGGGTAATATAGGAGCGAGTTATAATTAGAACGGTATAACTGCATTAGTGCTCGGCGATAAGTACTCCCAATCTTTTGTTTAGAATTTATAATACCGAGCGTCTAACTCATTTAATACCGGCTGGAAGTTCTATAGTCTAGCCGCTAAGACCGTTAAGACTCTTTATATTTAGGAGAAGACCTACCCTTATATTATAAGTATTGACAGCTACTCTACTAATACCGACGAGTACGTTACGTTAAATTATATTTACCGGAGAAAGGTAAGTCTACTCTTCTAATTCTTCTAATCTTACGCCGACTAACCGCCTTAGTATTAGTGCTCGGCATTTGAAATAGGAGTACCTCTACCCCCTTCTCCTTAAAAATAAAATAGATCTCTTTAAGCTAACAATATTTCTAGATTCTACGTCGTAAATAATAAAACCCGTAACGGATAAAGATAATAACGATAAATTCAGGGGAATCTAGTTTCTACAAAAATAGTTAATGTGAACATGCTAACAATGAGCACCGGTATAGAGTGTGTAAGGCGTACGGATGTAATATGCGATGGAAGCGTTGTTAAGTCGCCGGAAGATGTAACGGTGTGCACTACAGAATCTGTAAGAAATGTGAAGCACATCCCGGCGTAGAGCTAAACTGGTGACGTGATGCGCCCATAATTGCGGGAAATCCGGGGAGGTTATTAGTTGTATTGTTCCACGCTATATTCTATGTATAGTGTTTAAAATAATTTACCGTCTAAGGATGAGAATAGTAAGCCGCCAATGCACCGCTAAGTAGTAAGGCACGGAGGTTAGCTAACTCCGTAGTCTCCAACCTTTCACTTCCTCTTAACGAGCTCATTTCGGGTATCCTATGTAATAATTTCGAAGGTTAATAGTTAGCTAAATATACCTAGTGATGAGAGCTCTACTATCTACAAACCGAGCGGGTCTCTAATTCCTTACCCGGGTGATGGGATTTGCCCTTTAATAGTATAGTTCGAAAATACTATAAGAGCTAGCTATAAGCTTTAGAGTTCTTTAGGATCGGATACTATAGATAATTCGAGCCTTCTATGCACTACTAACTGTCTAGTAGATCTCCTACGGTATATTCCTACTTTCTACGCCCAACACTTAAAGGCGTTCTCGATCCTTAACGAACCCTTTCCGTAAGTTAAGTACGCTCTAGAATAGATAACGATAATAGATGCGACCTACGATTAACCGGTGAAACGAACTCATTACTACCTAACTCTTGGGATTCTGGAGCCCGTGGGCTACAGGTTCCTAGATGCTTCGGAGGTATACCTATATTAGCCTAGAATCGGAGTAGACCGTGCCTATTATATATCCTACCTCATCTTTAGTTAGACGTATATTCTCTCCTATCGATAGGCTAAAATACTTTAAGATACTAGAGAAGAGGTCCTTCTCCAATAGAGTAAAGAACTAAATTATTATAATTTCTAGGAAGTAGTTACCGGTCCACGCTAGTAAGCTATTATCGTCCGTAGCGGAAATACCTTCCACGCACTATAGTCTCTAGCCCTGTCTAATGCAGCGCCACGGTATACTTAAAAGCTAGCCTTTTACTTAAATACTACGCTAACATAGGCTCTTAGGACCTAGCTTCTAGAAGTCTTACCTAACTCGTCCTCTACTTTCGATATCCTCGTCGACTATTACAAGTTAGAAGGCATCGCCCGTGAATGCATCGCCGCGCTGGCCATAGTCCTAACGCTTCCAGAGCGTACCGATTCCCCGTTCATACTTCCATATTTAATAACACCCTTAAAACTTAATACTATACGAGGCTAGAACAATAATTATTATAAGAGCCTATTCGATTATCTTAGTAGCTATATTACTTTAAGTTGTTGCGTTAAGGGAATAGACTCGCTTCTATATAGTGCCCTTTTCGAGCCTACGGTCCCTTATAACCTCGTCGGAGCTCACCTATCGGGAATTATATAAGCAATCGAGCCGTTATACAGCGATCCGCGGATCCTCGCATTACTAATAGCCGAAAAATGCCCGAAGGTCTCCCTATTATAGCTAGTAACGATCTAGAATAGCTAAGTAAGCCGCGTCCTAAAATCTGCCGCGGGAGGCCTACCACCGATTAGTCTTCCAGCTACCTCGTAGATAGAGACTATCTAATCATTCCTTTAAGTAAGATATCTTCTAATCACCGATCGACGAGACGCTATACCACGCGCCCGCGAATATAGTATGGCGTATCTCGTTCGGCCTGACATTATAATTCCCTTTACACCTTCGCTACTATTCGGTGAGACGGCTACGTCTAATCTAAGCCTTAAAGTTAAAATGCATTTAAATTATAATTATAGACCTATTCTATATAATATAAGTTGGATATTAGATACTAGCGAAGAATTACCGGATTAAAGGGGTTCAAAGTTTATTCCTCACCCTAATCTTCGCTTGCCGCCGATAGCTCGTATGGAATATATTAAGGGATTTTCGTAGAAGTAAGTCGCATTAAGTAATATTAGAGGTTGTTAACTAATTCCTATAAGTGAGGCGCAAAGGGAGGCCGATACTATATCTTATAATACTACTTTTAATCTATTTAATTAGTATAGAAATAACGAAGGGGGTTTATAGCTTACTAAAGGTTTCGAGGACGTTAATGCCGTTAGGAGAAATAATTTACATCCGTAGATTAAGAATAATTCGGACGAAGATAATATATCGGAAAGTAGAGATTCTGAGAATATAGTTAATTAGGATAAAATTAAGAGATAGCGAAATAGTATAGGCTAATAAGGTGGAGAGAAATAAGCCTTTAGAGATAGTCGTCCAGAGGCTCTAATAGTGCCTTAGAGTTCTCCTTACGCTATAAGCTTATTAATTACGATACCAAATCTCCGATTATATACTCTACCCTCTAAAAATCGAACGCTAAAAGTATAAAACGCGCGAAGAATTTTGATTTTCTCGGTTATAAGCTCAATACTATAAAATCTCAATAATACTCGTGTAGTTGAATTTGCGAATAAAGCTCTCGCTTGCCTCGACTACCTTAACCGCCTATAGGATATAAGAATTAGCCGCCGGAGTATTTTTAGACGTAAGAGTATTTGTTGGAATCTTTACCGAAATTAGATTCGAATTCCTCGCTTAAACTAGTAACTAACTCTAAATGAGATATAGACACCTTAGTATTCTCATACGCGGCTAACGCATAAGCCGCAGCTACTATGTTTTTGATCTATAATAGACTAACGATCAGCATTAACGGATTTGACTATATTCGATAATAGGAGTCTAACCTATCGACCGTTGAGATCCTTCCCCGCCAACTAGTCGAGCTCTTTTTAATCAAATTTTGCCGCTCGGTTAACCGTTACGGCCTTCTTTAAGAAGCTTATCTAGACTTACTTTCTCGTAGCGAGACTTAGGGGTTCGTACCTTACTACTAGTATAATTCTACTTTAGATTACGTTATTAAAGTCCCTAACCCGATTAGTAGTAAGAAATATAATCCCGTAATTATATTCGAGCTTGCGGAGGAAGACCGAAACGCGAGTATTTTAATAGCTGTCGATCGAGCGCGCCTACATAAATACATCCGCTTTATCTAGAAGGATAAGGGCTTTCTAGTAATAAGCACGCTAAGAGATATAGGATAATTGCTCCTCTAGCGTCTTTGGGTTATAACCTAGCTCCCTAGCAGAAATCTAAGCGGTTAGTATCCCTAATAATATTAAACTAAAAGAGCGTATACCGTATATAACGGCCGTTTAAGATGTTCCGATAGTCCTTCGGCGGTTAAAGTCTTACCTACCCTAGGAGGGCTACTAAAGCGTATATTAGTAGATGAATACCTAAGCGGAGGTCGAACACATTACTATAGAAGTATAATTAGACCCCGTCCCTTTCCTACTACGAAGTCATTAAACGTATAGTTAGATGTTTCGCCGAGATGAGCTTTAACGAGGGCTAGGATAAGGTTCTTTTTCTAGGAAGGTATCGCTAGATTAGTAAAAGACGATAGGTTCTAAACGATAGGGGAAATATCATCGATAGCAAACTCTACTTAGGAAGTTGTCAGCTCGTCGTTCCAGCGACAGGCGCGAAAACTTACGCTATAGCTTATTACCGAAACTCCACCTACGCACGGTGGGACTGCAAAGGAGCAAATCGTTATCCGTTATCTTACTAGACTCCTTACCGTTACTCTTAACCTCTTACTCGGGCTTAAAGGTGAACTAGCCGTTATTTAAGGACTTCTTCTCAACTAGTCTACTAATCCGCGGTCTAACATAATTTAGGTTATTCTCCCGGAAGAAGGCTATATCCACTATAATTCGACTTTTAACCGGGACCTTAACTAACTCCCCCTTTTATATATAGAAAGCGTTCCCGTAATACTAAAGATAGTGCACGCCTAATAAGGTAATAAACCGCCTACCCCGCGCTACGAGACCGGCCCTCATCTCACTTCGGCGCGGATAGTATATAAGGGGAAATGCGTCGAGGGTGACGATCCGCTTAACGCCGGCAAATTTTATAACGCCTAGTATAGTCGAGACTTCGCCAAAGATAGCTCCGTCGGAATCGAGATATCGGCACTCCATATAGAGATAAGTTACGCCGGTCGACGATATCTTCTCGTCGCCCCTATTAAACCGGAAGTATAAGGCTTTTTCCGTATTAAGATAGGTAGTATAGACGATCGTGTTTAGCTTAAAGAGAGCCTAAAGTAGATCGTATATAATTTCGCTATTCTTAAGAAGCGAAGTTAGACGATCGGTCGTTAAGGCGTATTTACTCTTTATAACGTCTACTAAGAGATTAAGGTGCTTTAATTCCGCTCCGCCTTAACCGACGTCGTCGCTTAGTTTAGTCCCGTACGCTTCTAATTCTAGAAGATAGTAGTATAAGAGATTCCGGTTAACCTATAAGATAAGTCTAAGTTAGAAACTTATATAAAAAGAATAGAAAGCTATACTATAGGTTTATCCTCTCGAAGAGAAACGCCGTAGACGTTCTATAGGACCGTTCTTAGGATATCTCGCAATTTTTCTAATTTAACGTCGATATAAAACACCGGATCCGAAGAATTTTTATCTAATATCTCTCAGCGGTTAAACTCTTAACTATATCGCTATACTTACCGATCCGTACGCGAGCGATAAAGACATACTCGTCCAGCCCTTCCACTTCTCCTAGAGGTAAGGACTCTACAGTCTCGTACCGGCTTATCTTATCATTCCAACTATATTAGTAGCGGTATTAGTTTAATCGTATGTATATGCAGTGGGGCTTTTACCGCTCGTTAATGGTCTTATACTCTAGCCTCGAAGTACGAGCTCTAGGTCCGGTAGGTTAAACATCCTTCTCGCCTTCGAGGGCTATAGTTTAGACTTTATCTATAGACTCCGCCTTTTAGGCTTCCTTAATTAAACCTACTACTAATCTCCTAAGATCGTCGACCGTAACGGACTACGGAAAAGGTAGAGACGTAGGGCTACTAGGAGGTGTAACTAGTAGTTATAGAGAGATAGATAGCTTAGGAGCAATTTCTATTAGTACTATTATCTTAGTAAAGGAGCAATCCCGAAGGATAAAGATCTATAAGGCAAGCGATATAGCTAATTAAGAATAAGGCTTTTATCTATTTATAAGATTAGCTTCGTCCGTCTATTTAGACCGTAGCGTAATAAATGGATAATTCTAGATTAATAAGGAGAACTAGAAATAGAGCTTAGGAGGACGTTTATATATCTCTTCTAAGAGTTTAACACACCCATTTTCTTCTCCGAAACTTAGATCTATCTCCTACCTAGTCTTTTCCCGTCTCGGTAGTAGATATAGCCGGTCGAGAAAACTATCTCGCACATGAATGCACGAACCTATAAGTGTAAATACGTAGATTAATCGACTAGGTCTTCTAAGTATCTTCCTTCCTAGCGTGAGTAGCATTCTAGTATATAAGCGTAGGACTTATACTATCTAGCCTAATGCGAGCTCCCGTCTAGATATCTCGAAAAGGGTAAAGTGTAATATAATGGATGGAAGAGATGCAATTTATTATACCTATTTAAGTCTAAAGGCGTTATTAATATTCGTAAACTCGACTAGGTTTATAAATTTATATAAGCTAGGTTCGGGATCGACGACACTAAGGATTTCTCTTAGCTCGTTACCCCGCTTTATACCGGATTAAACTCCCTTCGTCTTCGCTTTCATTTTCCATTTCCTATAATTATTTAGATTATTAAATGCTATAAACCTTTTATAATATCGATAGGCTCCGCTATCCTATCGCTAGAAGCTCTAGCTAGGAAAGCCGAGTATACCGCCGAAGCATTCGATTCGTTAAATCTAAATGCTACCCTTACGAAATAACAGTATTACGCTTTAGATTCTACTAACATACGTATCTAGGAAGTTATAGTAAAAGTTATAGATAAAATTAATTATGTAAAGGAGGACTACGTAAAGTGGACGAAAGGGGAGGGTAAGGTACTCGCGGCCTAAGCCGTTTTAGCTAGGGAGAATCTCGTCGCATACGGGCGACTAAAGGGTCTAGCAACCTTCAGAAGAAACATCACGCTATTCTTCGATAGTCCTAAAGATTCTCCGATTAACTCGAGCTCGGTTAAGTTAAGAAATAAGCTCACTCGTACCAGATGCGAGTGGATCCGTTACTTAAGCCTTTATAGGATTATCTCTTAGGTAGTAGCTTTCCCCCCTATAGTCTAGATAGGAGGTTTTATACCGGACTATACTTTTAACTATCTCATCGAGAATATAGAACCGGGGGAATTCTAAGCATAGCCTACGAAAATCGGCGAAATTCTACGCGCGTTCGGAGTAGAAGAACCTTTACGGTAATCTAACAGCTATAGTTCATTTCTCGAAGGTTAAGTCCGCCCTACGAAATAATAAGAGGTGATATTTCTAATAAATAAGTAGCTCTTAATAATTGTCCGGTACCCAAAAAAGATTCGGCAATATTATAAAAGCGTAAGTATATCGATGAAGGATAAGAAATAGTCCTAATCTAGATAAGTAGGCGTAAGTAGAAATTAGCTACTATTATACAGAAAGCATTGCTAATAACATCTACCGAAGAAATTTAATACATATTCTCGAAAGCGCTAATTAGTTAGATACTACTCTTGGGTAACCTACTTTCCGATGTAGTTTAGACTAGTTACTATTAGAGAATAGAAAGGAGCTTAGGAGAACCGACGACGGATTGCCTAACTATAATAATCCCTAAGGACCTAACCTAGGATATCTCTATTACTTTATAGGTCGGCCTAGAAACGAGAGATTAAATGACTAACGTATTTAAGCTAAGGCCGACTTAGTTATCTTTACCGAGCCATCTATAACTCTAACCTTAAAACCCTTAGGAACACGATTCTTCCCTTCTTCGGTAGTGTTTTCGTGTTCCTAGTATAGTATACTATTATCCGCTATATTAGGATTATAGACCGTGGTTAATTTACCTCTACCTATTATCCATCTGTCGTAATCTACCGCGTCGAATATATATAACGATAGATATTCTTCCTCTCCTCCGAGTGCTTTATCTCTACGCTATATACATAAATCTAAGTTAGCTTCGTATATATATCGGAGGGTTAATATAATCTAACGTACCCGCCCGGATATAACTAACGGCCGGCAGTATATTACGAAATATGCCCGTACCAAGCGGATCTATCCTATGTTAATTCCACTCCTCTATACCTTAACGTAGTTCCTTACTAGGCCTTTATTAAAGAGAGTAATCCGTAATTTTAGCTATACGTGGAACTATAGCCTAGTATGCTCGGCGAAAGACAAGGGTAGCTTAATTTACGGACTTCGATAAGATATCGTGTTCGACTCCTTAGCCGACGACTAACGGGAGATTATAAGCTCGAAGGAGGTGAATATAGGTATCGAGTAGCTATACGAGCCGGTTGTAGATTAAGGATAGTCGTACACTCCTCTCCCGGGTAGCTTATAATCTTAACCTCTATTTAAGGAGTTCGATAGTGTATAATTTTATACCGATAAAAGAAGTTATAGATAATCTCGAGGAGGGTAGGAGGGTAGAGGAAGGGATAGGAAATTCGCGTAAGGCTAGAATAAATATTAGCTATAGGTTTTCATACGAACGTCGAATGCTATTATATGGAAAAGGAAATACCCGCTAAACATCTTATAGTCGCACGTCACTCGAAATGCACTAGATAATAGATTGGAGGCGAAGGCTAGGAGGTGTGCGTAAAGCTGGAAAAGGGTACGTGCGGCAGCAGAAGTATATTATGCGTCCTTTAAATTACTGAGGCGCTAATAATATAAGAAATAAGGCGGGCTAAAGGTAGAGCTTTTATAGTTGAGATTGCGGCCCATTAGGCACTATTCGGTGGGAGTTACATCACGTGGCATATGATAACATTTCCATAAGCGACTTTACTAGTATAGGACTAGTGAACGATTCACGTAATAAGCGCCGTGCGCCAATACTCTAGGCCCCTTCTTTTGCTATACTTAATTTTGCTTCGCGTGCCTTATTAACACCCTAAAGATATACGATCCGAGAGCTTTAGGTCATTAATAATAACTCTATTAACGACGAGTTTAAACTTAAGCCCGGCGCTTTCTATCGTAGGACGTCTAATCTATCGTAAGACGAGCGTACTATTATCGTAAAGTATCTATTAGATAACTCCCTTAATTATTTATAAGATTTAATTCGAAAAGTAGAGTAGCTCTATAAGCCGGGTCCTCCTTACGACGTAGCTGTCGATAGTTCCGAATAAGGACCTCTAAAAGTAATATCGAGATTTTAGGTACTAAGCTTTTATTAACTATCGAGGACTTAATAATAAGCCCGTTTAAACTCTCTTATTCTTCGCACCTAGCGAATAAACCCTACCTATCCTAAGTCCTCCCTAGGCTAAGCTAGCTATTACATTATTAAACGCTTTAATAATAGGGTTATATAGCTTTTTAGGTGGATCCGGTCGGGTCCCTTTAAAAAGCGCTCCGTCGTCTAGGAGAGGGAAAAGGATACCCCGTATCTTTCTATATAAAGGCTTAATAGAATTAAAGGCTGTTAGAAACTTATCTAAGATATCCTCAAATCTATTAATATATATATAACCTCGTTTCGCCTCAGTAATATCCTTAAAGCTACTAGAGTACCACTTCGTTAGGACGCTTTCTTTAGGTCGACCCTTTAGATTTCTATATAAATCCCACCTACGTCGGGCATAAAGCCAGATTAGTACGTAGAAGAACGATTCGAGGTTATATCGGTAGGTGTGATCGATACCGAGTAACACTTCAATAGCCATAAATTCTATCGTACCCGTTTAATATCGTACGCCACTGCGCCCGCTACCAAGCACTTTCGCGAGGTCTAGGTCGATTAGCATTCCTATAAAGTCACCGGTTTCGTCTCGGTTCGTAATAATAATATTATTCTCCGAGATGTCTCTATATAAAATATTTCCCTTTAGATATAGAGAGCGATGCGCTTTAATTGTATCTCGAAGAGTAGTAAGTAGCTCTCCGATGAGTAATAGGACTAAATTAGTAGACTATAGCCTCTAGGTGAACTCGCTTAGCGCTCGACCTACCGGCGCGATCGCTAGATATCTAAATATCCGGTTACTATATTTGCCGTTGTCGGACTTATACAAGCTAACGGCTGGCTCGCCCGATGTTTACGCTACTTCGTACTACTGGCTGAGTTTGGATTTCTAGCTATCTAACCTAGACCTCTTCTAACTACCCCGTTCGTCTCTAGGGCGCTTCCGCTTCGACGAGGTCTTCGAGATACTGAGATTCTACTATAGGCCGAAAGACTAACCTAGCTACGTCTAAGAGAACGAGGTAGAAGTGCTCGCAGTACTATCTCGGAATTAATATAGAGACGGGAAGGTTAGTCCGCTGCGAAGCTCACTAATGCTGGTAATGCGTTAATACCCTATAAGTTTTGCAATACCTTCTACTCCCTTTTCACGTGCTAGCCGGAGATAATCGGCTTCCGGTGGCCGCTTATCGGATGTCTATAAAAACTTAACGATATTTGCCTAATCGCTGCTGCGGAAGTAGGTTATACCTCGGCACACAACCGCGCGTTGCTTGACGAATAGTGCCTTATCCAGCTGCATCCTATTCTCCTTCCCTGTTGCATCCCCGCTGATTATAATAAACCGGCCTATATCACCTAGCTCGGTAAATATGTCCAGCCCTAGTTCTTTATCGTCCATTATGGCGTATCCCGCGATGGCTCGGATGAACTTCTCGGGTTCCTCGTATATATCAAATTCCCCTGAGCTATAGGGGCCAGACCGATTACAGACCTATAACTCTATAATAGTACCGTGTAGGAAGAAGCCGTGGATGAAGCGGCGGGTGAGCTAAGCGGTGAAGGCATCGCGTATATACCTAGCTAGTTGTAGTAAGATCTTCTTCAGGGTCCACTTCGACCGTTTAAGTTCTCTAATAACACGCACATCCTTCTAATTATACTTTCCGCTTGCTTTAGTGCCTCGTCTCTTTATAAATAGATCTAGCTGGCGCTGCGCCTCGCCACTAGTAAGGTCACTAGTGCTCTCCGTCGTGTATAAGATACCGCGCGAGTCTAAGAGATATTTATTCTAAAAACGAGATAGCTAGCCCTATACGGCATCCTCGTCTAGCGGATTAGGGAAATCGGTCTATCGCCCGCCTCTATATTACTTATTTATTGCATTATAGATCGCCTTACTTTTGCGGCTCCAACGCCGTTCCTCGAAGTATTTTTTAAAGAAACTATCGACATTACGATACGTGTACCTTTTTATCTTATAGAACATCGCCGACTCGATAATCCTCCGAGTTTATTCACTGCCTTAAAAGGATAAGGATGAAATCGTAATAGGAGTGCTATCGAAGGAGATAGGAATGCTTATAGGAGGGGTCGTTCGAGAGACGGTAGTGATGAGCTTAAAGACGGCGTTCTAAATATCGACATCGGAGGCTTATTTAATAATAAGTCGTAACAGCGCACGATAGTATTCGTAGTTATAACGACCGCCTTAAACGAGTCCGAAAAGCTTTGAGAGCTTAGTAGCTATATTATTATTCCTGATCTTTAAGCGAAGGTTATAATCCACCTTATAGCCTATTAAAGTAAGTAGAAAGTTCGATACTACCTCTTACGGTCTATGATCGGAGCTATTAACAGCGCCATCGTAAGAGAGAGAAACCGGCTTATAACTCTACTCTATCTTTCGAAGTGGCTCCCGTAAATAAGCGAGAGAGGTGTCTAAAGGATGCTTTACGATAATAGCGCGATCATCTAACGAAAGGTTAGCCATATCGAAGTAGGAGGCACTAGGCCTAGTCTGTACCGAATCTTATATCTTATTGCGGGTTGCCAAAGGAGAACGTAGGCTATAGTAGGTTTAAGGTCGATGGCGAAGGGTTAGAAAGGAGATTTCGGATAACTAATAGGCTGTTAAGGGCAACCAATTATTCCTGCGCTAGAAGCTCTCTACTAGTCGGCCCAACTTTAAGCCGAGAAGGGCTGAGTGTTATGCTGCGCTCAGCCTGTGTAGGAATAAAATAGTAGTATCGGAAAGTGGATTAAGTGTATACGTGACGAAGACTTAAATGGTAATAATTGATGGGAAGTAGGTATATAGATAGTTTAAAAGTGAAGACTAGTTAATTATAAATACTAGAGTAAGCGCTGGAAAATATTTAGACGAGTTCTCTACTAAGGTGTACATTGCTACTATTTTCATACTTTATTCATTACTTACTAACTTTTTCATCCTACGTAGAACGTCATCTTTAGCTACAATCTTATAATCCACAATACGATATAATAGAGTTCTCGAGTTTACTTAATAAGCCTAGAAGACTATTCGCGGTGGATGCTTTCGAACTCTCTTTAGTCTTTATCTCCTTAAACTAATGAGATTTCCTAATCGCCTCCTTTTGAATTTTCTAAGTGTTTCCCCCCAACGTAACTAGTCTTTTACTAAACTTATCTATTACTATCGTTACCTACCGTCCTAAGGCCGTACTCTCGTTTCTATTATTTAGGAATACATCTTTTTATCCTTCACCTATTAAAGCGCGGAAAATAGTATCCTTCTAAACTTTAGTCCAATTTTAGATCTTTATAAAAGTATCTTTATAATGCGGTTAGATATTCTTAGTAATAAAGTAGAACGAGCTTTTAGCCCTATACGTAACTAACGGCTTAAAGAGTGTAATACTCGTAAATCGATTAAAACCGCGCAATATTAACACTGTTATTTAGTTATAGGTGCTGGCCCAGCCGGGTTTGGCGTCCCCTCGATTAGGGAAGGCGCGCGGGCGCAGCCCTCGCCGCTTTCTCCTCGTATAAATACCGCGCTCCCCCTCTCGTCCTCTAACTTTCTTCCACAATTCTCGCTCCCCTTTTCCCTATCCTAGTCGGCCTACTATACTCGCCTAGTTACCGGCTCCTTACTTCCGTCCGGCCGCTCTCGCTTAGGCCTCGACCTACACCTACATAACGCCGAAGGCGGTGCCGGTCTCACTCGACTAGCGCCAGCTGCGATTCCTAGCTTACGCTCCTGCCCACACTCCTACTCGCGCTTCTAATTAAACCTTCTCTCGCCTTTACTCTAGCGACGCGCCCTCGGCCTTCTAGACGGTCGCCCTTTCGCGAGCCTTGTCTCTACTAGCTTTCTAACGCCCTAGTTTTCTAGGACCTTAACCTTCGCTTAACATCTACCGGTTTCTTACGCATAGCTAGCTAGCTGGTCGGCCGGCTACTAGCTTAAGTGTAAGGCCCCTCGGCGATCGCTATAGCTACGGCCGGAGCGCTAATATTAAGGATTCGGCCTAAGGCGGCTGTGCGTGTGCTATCTAGAATAGTCGAATAAATGCCTTACGATGCGCCGGTGGGGTACCCTATACTGCACCGCCGGCTAAGGATAGCACTCTAGCATTACTCTTAGTCTAGTAACGTCTCTAGCGTAGGTCTAGCCTAAGTAGCGATTAGGCATCCTCGTTGAGTTTAGCTTAGCTAGGTTTTAGATACTAGCCTTTACTGACGTAGTAGCGGCTCGATAAGGAGACATACGCGTGCACTGCCCAGCGATGCCTGGATCGGTGATCTAGGTACCTAGAGGTGTGACGCGTTCCAGTGTCATCCCACCTAGGATTCCTCACCTACACTAGTTGCAGTGACAGGCCTAGAGCTCGTGACGGTGATGGTTTTAGCTATGTAGGCGCTGAGCTACGTAGCATCCGTAGATCAATATCGACTAGTCTCGGAAAGGCGAAGATCCGCTTTGCGAAGGTGCTACCAAGTGCCCTGCGAGGCGTTTTACGAGGCGAAAATTTATAATAGTCTAGCTAGCTACTGCGGTGGAGATTAATCGAGGTATAAAGTTAAAAGGGGGATAAGGGATAATTAGATAAGTAAAATAGCGAGAATTTGGAAAACGCTAATAAGGGCTGTGCGACTGGGCCCTAAGATATAGATCTCGTTCCTCGCTAAGTATCGTCGAGAATGCGGTATAGCCGATGCGTTACGGCAGTCCTAGCTCTAAGACCTAGGCCGCTATAGCTAACGTGTTCGACGGGATGTAGACGTCTGCGAGGGTTGTAGTAAGAAATAAGCTAGATAGGATGTCGATTAAGTACGAGGTTCTAGTAGCTGGAAGCTGCGCTAGGCTATGTCTCCTAATATATAATAAACGCTTAGAGATCGGTGATCGGGTGGTCTATAGAGTATGGAGGGAAATGGATAGGTAGCGGATGGCCTACTAGCCTTTGCGTACATATAACCCGCCTCTCGCCGCGCCTATTAGCTATAAATTTCACTCTCTAACCACCTAATAAAAAGACCGATCGAGTTATTATAGTTTATTCCCTTTATATATCGACCTTATATTAGTCTTTATCGAGATAGACTTTATTCACTTCTACTAACCTCCGAGTACTATAGGTCCGCCACGTGAAGGGCGCTCTATAGGCTCCAACCTCGGCGTTCCCACGGTTAGTAATAAGCGCGATAATCCCGTGACCTTTAAACCTAATAGCGATTCGAGCGGTAGTGCTAAAGTAGATATAATCGGATGTCCTAATCGAACTGCCTTACTTTCGGAGGAGTCTTTCCATCTATCCCGCGAACTAGTACTAGATCCTAATAACGTAGAATCGCACGCCCTAGGTACTCCTTACCCTCTTCGATTACGATGGATATTAATTAAGAGTTCTAGGTCTCTCGAACGAAGTCGATACTAAGGGCAGCTACGGTCGCCGCGGTCACGAGGAAGATAATTACCTCCCATCCCTCGAAGAAATGCTATTTAGTATCGGAGGCGCGCAAAAGTCGCAAGGAGCGCGACCGAGGGTCGAGCACGGAGTGAGGAAATTTAAGGGCGCCACTAAATCTCCCACCTAAGATAATTGCCATTACCTCTCTATTCCTAGACCGAGATAAGGTGGTGATACGGGCCGTAATATTAATAGTAGCCGCTATAGCCGCAGTCTCCCCTATAGTAGGGACGGCTCGACTTCTAATAAGTAGGTCGGGAAGTGCGGTTTCTTCGGTAATCTATTAACCTCTATCGTAGGCTCCGAAATTAGGTGCGACCTATAAAAGCTCCGCTAGCTAATTCTAACACTAACGGATGGCGCCGATCTAGATGTCCTATCCTCCGTTAGAAACTAATCGAAGCCCTCTTCGATTTAATCCCAAATTCCCCCCTCCTCTCGGCGGTATACGGTGTCTAAACCTATAAATTAAGCGATAGTGCTCTCGATACTATATACCTAATAGCGTATAGGGTTCTACTACTATCTTTACGGAGTCCGCCGCCTTCGGTAAATATGTTATCTTTAATAGGAACGGGCGATACCTCCTCGAAGCGTACTAGAGCCGCCGTCGGTTTTAATAAGAGTAGTGGAGGGGAAGAAAATACTAGGGATACTGAGGCCTTAGGTTCGTACCCGCTTCTTCTATCTAGGTAACTAGGACTAATAATCTTCGAAGACTAGATTATTATTAACAATTCCGATAACGACACGGATAGCGTTACCGACTATAGTCGCTCTCGATCGAAGAAGTTAAGAAAGGTGTCTCCCCCACTTAAAAGGTCGGCTCCTATACCTATTTTCAAATATCCTCCTAGCTAGAGGCCCTTAAACCGGGAGAACGAGAGAAGCTCTTATCCGTCTAGGGAGATAGGCGACATTTAAGGTGAGCTCCGATTAGTAGGTTCCTACTCTATTCCTTTCCTTGTAAGCGGATAGTTAACGCTAAAGGGAGATCTACGTAGGGGTGGCAATTAGTCGGCTCTATCTAGCGAGTGTCTAAGTAGCCTTAGCAAACCTATACTAACTTATTACCACCCCTACGTAGATCTCTCTTTAGCGTTAACCATCCGCTTACAAGGAAAGGGATAACTAACTTCTACTCTAACATTTTATAGAGAATCCCGTCGTAGTTAAAGATAACGACATCGGGTCTAGCGAGGTCAGCACACCTACTAAGGCTACGAGTATTAAGTCTAATATCGCACAGCTCTACGGATCCTATTTAAGGGGATAGTCACCGACGCATACTTACTTAAAAGCTCAACCTCTTACTAACCCTTTAAGTACACCTTACCTTATCGACGATCCTTCTTGCTCGTCGAAGTCTAACGTATAAAGGGCTAACACACCTACCGAGGGTCGCGAAAATATCCTAACCCATTAATCGGCTAGCGAGGAAAGAGGTAGCTAGGACACGCGGGTTAGGGCCGAAGGAGAAAACAAGGCAGAAGAAGATAGGGGTATAGCAGATTTATAGGAGGATAAGGGACCCTATGCGGACGACGAAGGAGAAGGATCCTACGAGAATAGCAATAAGAAGAAAGCTTTAGTGCGTTCTACGGAGAAGTAGTCCTTATCGCCCGTTGAGGAGAACTCGCCCCTGAAGCGGCGTTGCAGATATAGCCGCTTTTAGTCAACGCTCTCGTTTAAAGCCTCGTTCTCGCTCTTTAAGGACTGATTTTCATCCTTTAGTGCTTAAATTTTACTCTCTAAGGACCGAGTACGATTATTAATACGTTTCGGCGGTGGTTTAGGCTACCTTCCCTTACGAAGCACCTTTCTTTAAGGCTTAGTCGGATCTTTTCTATTAAATAGTTCGAGAGTTATCCGGTTTCGTTTTTAACGGTAAGGATAGGCGTTCTTTATAACGCAGGTTATTAGAGAGCGATTAGGTAGTATAGTGACGCGGGTTTGAGCTCGATATAGCGGGACGGGGCTACTTTATTACGGGAACTTTTCGAGCGCTAGTAGTAGCTAGTTTAAGTATTAAATCTAATCGCGGGAGTATTAAGCTTATGTCCTTCTAAAATATTACCTCGGCTTTTACTTTTAGTAACGCGGGGCGCCGCAAAGTTTTATCGATAGTAATAGTATAGTTACGCGTCAAAAGTCTCCGGACAAAACGCGATTTTCGTAATAATTCGCGTTTCTTCTCCTTAACCCTCCACTTTCTTACCCACTACCCCTTAATGCCACGAGCTCTATTAACTCCTATCTCTAGTAATTAGCCTCGTCGTTAGTAGTTAACACCGTACCGAAGAG